>MDTE01141018.1_pt1 | contig 31033 bp, 24 predicted proteins | sample 811231 | NCBI WGS metagenome assembly MDTE01 (sample SAMN05326651, study PRJNA326480) | marine metagenome | isolation source: seawater | place: Indian Ocean: Red Sea | collected 2010 | reverse complement strand
CCCGCTCGTGATCCATCGTTGCGAGCCGACTTGCCGCTTGCAGTTTGTCGTCAAACGACCGCGTATTGAGCGCGTTTACTACGGACTCAAAGTCATCCCCAAACGCAGCAATCGACGGACTAGGAATCGTCACGACCGCCAGGACAACAAGCGTCTTGAGATTAATCAAAAGAATCTCCCAACAATACCCTCCCCCCCGAAGGAGGACGAGCGGGTAAAACCCGCTCGTCAATATACCATGAAGCCTAGAAAAACTTATTCGTAGTTTTGACCCGAACAGGCACCGCTCTTGACGTTGTAGTTCCCACAAGACAAAGGAGCCTGCCAGTCAGCAGTAATGTCCATCGAGCCCGGCAAGAAATCGGACCAGGCATCACCAGGTACGGTACCCGGCGTCTGCCAGACTGTATCGAACTGTCCGTCGTCCTGAATCTCACCAATTAAGACTGGCTTGGTAATGTGATGGTTTGGCATCATCGTAGCCAGGCCACCGGAAAGATTAGGAACAGCGACGCCGATGATGGCATCCTGAACCGCACTAGAATCTGTAGTGCCCGCCTTCTTAACCGCCTCTACCCACATCTTGAATCCAATATAGTGCGCTTCCATAGGGTCGTTAGTGACTCGATCTTCATCATCAATAAACTCAAGCCAGCCATCAATAAAATCATCGTTAACTTCAGCATCGACACTCATAAAATAGTTCCATGCAGCGAGGTGACCTACCAACGGACCGGCATCAATTCCAGAAAGCTCTTCTTCACCTACCGAAAACGCGATAACCGGAATGTCCTCAGCGGAAACCCCCTGGTTGCCCAGTTCTTTATAAAAAGGAACGTTAGCATCACCATTAATCGTTGATACAACGGCAGTCTTCTTACCCGCTGAACCGAACTTTTTGATATCTGCGACAATTGACTGCCAATCGGCATGGCCAAAGGGCGTGTAATTAATCATGATGTCCTGGTCGGTTACACCCTTCGCTTTGAGGTACGCCTCAAGAATCTTGTTGGTAGTTCTTGGGTATACGTAATCAGTTCCGGCAAGCACCCACCGCTCCGCGCCAATCTCATCCATCAGATAATCGACGGCAGGAATCGCTTGCTGATTAGGCGCAGCACCTGTGTAGAAAACATTTTTCGAAGATTCCTCACCTTCATACTGCACGGGATAAAATAAGAGGCCATTTAGTTCTTCGAAAACTGGCAGAACAGACTTCCGTGAAACTGAGGTCCAGCAACCGAAAACCACGTCGACCTTTTCCTTCTCTATCAGTTCACGAGCTTTTTCTGCAAACAAGGGCCAATTGGAGGCAGGGTCAACCACCACAGCTTCCAGTTTTTTGCCCAGTAAACCACCGGCAGCATTTTGCTCCTCGACCATCATCAAAATAGTGTCTTTCAATGTGGTCTCACTAATGGCCATGGTGCCCGATAGCGAGTGTAATACACCAACCTTAATAGTATCGGCGGCTGCCCAGGTTGGACTGAAACTTAAAACCACCACTGCACAAACTTTTGTTAGTTGTCTAAACATGTGTCCTCCAAATCTAACGCCATTTTTGTTTGATAGGAGTAATGCAATAACTGAGCCAGAATAATAGCCCCAAAAGAGCACTTATTGCATGGAACTGCACATATATGGGGATTCAGGAGTTTGGGCGCACTATATTAGTGCGTTCTGGATGAATGCTTGGTTATTGTCCGTTCTTCATCAATTAGTTTTTAACGTGAGTCATACCATCACAAAAGGTGAAAAAATCATAACAATCGACTTCCATTCTGGTTTCATCGGGCCTCATTGCAACTGTGGTCCGCTCCGAACAACCACGATTACCATCACAAAAATAGCTCGCGTGCTTGAGAAAAATATCTGGCAGGTCAATCCAGACAGATACAAACCTACGCTTTACCGCGTCAAATCTATCAAAACTCGCACCAACTCCTTCTACACCACCTGTATTTTCAAGTATTCAGTTCTCGGTTATGTAGAACATAATCTAGTGAATATCTTGCTCATACTAAGCATCTGATTACCGCATCAGGTGATCTATGTCTACAGGTTTTCTCTTAACAACAGGCAAGACTGCAATCGCCATGCACTAAGATCACCTCACCACTACCATTTTCTCTTCTTCAGCGGTATGGTTCGATCAGCTTTCTGGCGCTGGAGGGCCCAATGAAACGCTCTTTACTATTTTTCGCACTCTTAGCACTAACTTCTGCGGTATTAGCAAAAGATGAAGCGGTCTGGATTGACCTTGTGGTTCCGTCGGATTCCCTAGCAATAGGTCGAGCAGATGTTGAGTCAATACTTGATGCCCAGCTTGGAAAAGCTGTACGAAATAATAGAAGAAATACGTACAGCTCAATGAACAAGTTCCTAAACGACGGTTTCGGCCTATCTGTCAAAAAATTGCAATATGCCTGGTTCGCATTCTCAGCCTCCCAGGGAGGCATGATGTTTCTACAGGGTGATTTTCAGGAAAAGAAAGTCATAAAGAAAATGCAACGTAGAAAAGACTGGGACACGATTGGAATCAAGAACACACTTCAGGTTTCCAACTACAAGAACGATTACGGTGCGCAGCAAACAGCCTCGCTGCTTCGAGATGACCTCATCGCGATGGGCTCCAGGGATGTGATGACAGAAGTACTTGTCAGGTGGCAGCAGGGACCCCAGACGTCACCGCGACCAGGAGTCATTCAGATCGTCAATAGCGACGCACAGATCGCCGCTGTGGTTCTCGACCTGACGCCATTTCAACAAGCTAACCCGACCTACGCGTTGATTAACCACGCGTGGCTTGAGGGCTATATTGATAATGCTGCGCATATGACAATTAGCGCGGAGTCATTAAACGCTCAGGTAACACAGGGTCTTGAGCAGCTTCTTCGAGGGGTACTAAAGGTCATACCCAACCGACCGGAATTATTGGCGCAGCCTCTAGCAGTCGAAGCGTTAAAAAACGCCAAGATGCAGCGCGATGGGGCAATACTGAATGTCAGCACATCCATCCCAGGGGATTTAGTTATGACTCGTTTTCCTACACAACGGCGAGCGCTATAAATCATCTATCGCGCCCTATCTAGCCAAGGGCCCTCTCAGCAGCTCGCCTGAAGCCGCGCCCGTGTGCTCATTATCACGTAATAGAATTTCGCCATTGACAACGGTAGCGAGCAAACCTCTTGCAGTTTGCTTCAAACGTGTTGCACCGGCAGGAAGATCATTAACAACTTCAGGGAGATTGGGCGCAAAGGAGTCTGGGTCAAAAATTGCCAAATCGCCCGCCATGCCGATCCTCAGCAAACCCCGATCGTGCAGACCCCACTGCGAAGCAGTATCAAACGTCACGTAGCGCACGGCCTCCTCAAGGCTAAGTGCCTGCTCCTCGCGGACCCACTGACTGAATATATTAGTCTGTAGTGAACTATCCATGATCTGAGATACATGTGCACCAGAATCAGAGAACGTTACAACGGACCGCGGATGCTTCATCATTTCAATAACATCAGCATCATCATGATTATTAATGGGCGAGCGAAATAGTGCTTTGAAATTTGTTTCCAGCGCAATATCGATGAAAGCCTCCGCCGGCGGAACACCTCTGCCCTTGGCGATATCAGCGAGCGAAACGCCCCGCTGCGTCGCATCTGTCATGTGAAATACCCAGTCCCAGTCAGGCGGCATAATGGTGAGACCACTACGCTTATGACGAGAACTCACATTACTAGCCTCGGCTATCAGCTTCTCTCTCAGATCAGGATCGGAAAAGCTGATCCGCTGCTCTTCTAGCGGAAGCCTGCGAATATCACGCCACACATCCCAGCTATCAAACGGTGTATGTGCTTCAAAGCTGTAAATAATATTTAAGGAGCGGGAGTGAACCTGGGCAAACATCCGGCCGCTGGCCTCTGCGACTTCGTCCAACAGGTCAAAATAGGAACGCCAAACCTCCGGCGCCTCTCTTTTCGCGAACATTCCCCAAGTGATGGGTACCCCGGACTCAATCGCCAATGATTTCAGGCGCTGATGATACTCTCGAACATTCTCTGGGTCCCGGCCATGATTTTCTCCGGCAATCTCAAAAATACCAGCACCTGTCTTACCCATGGCATTGACAATACGACGAACTTCGTCCCAACCCGCAACGCGACTCGCCACAGGCTTGTGATCCGAAGTCTCGTGGTTTGGTGAGCGGGACGTCGTAAACCCGATTGCGCCTGCACGCACCGCCTCCTGAACCATCTGACACATTTGCTCAACTTCCGCTTCTGACGCCTCTTCTTCGAATGCCCTAGCCCCCATGACATAGGTGCGCATAGCAGAGTGTCCCAGGTACCCAGCGTAGTTAATGCCCTTGGGAAGACTGTCCAGAACATCCAGATACTCCGGAAAGGTTTCCCACCGCCAGTTGATGCCGGCTAACATCGCTTCTCTGGCGATATCCTCGGCGCGCTCGAGATTACGAAATACAAGATCCGCTTCATCTTCTCGACAAGGCGCCAGAGTAAATCCACAGTTGCCCATCACCACGGATGTTACTCCGTGATAACAGGAACAGGAGCCAATAGGGTCCCAAAACACCTGTGCATCCATATGGGTGTGGCCGTCAACAAATCCTGGAGCAACCACATGGCCTTCAGCGTCTAGGATTTCCTTAGCACGTTCATTAATACGGCCTATATGCGCAATCTTGCCATCGGCAATACCTACATCAGCCCTAAATCTTGGCGTCCCCGAACCGTCAACCACTGTCCCGTTTTTAACTAAAAGGTCGTAAACCATGGTGTTTATCTAGCAGAATGAGTCTTTACCATAATATTTTTTCTAGACCTTGCACAACCCAGAGGCTAGAGTTCCGCATGTGATGAAAACACTACTTGTTCTATTTCTCATCTTTGTATGGTCCGGCAACAGCTTTTCCGCCACATTGGACGGAGTTGTCGGACGGCATGCTATCGCAATGCATGGCGAGGTCAAATACCCAGCCGGATTTAAGCACTTCGATTATGCAAACCCTGACGCACTAAAAGGGGGGAGCATGCACATGCATAGTATAGGTACTTTTGACTCCTTTAACGGCTTTATCGTAAAGGGTAATCCTGCTAATGACGTTGGACTGATATATAACTCTCTCGCCGCTAGTTCCGCCGATGAGGCACTAAGTCAGTATGGTGAACTGGCTGAAGAAATCTACATGCCCGAAGATCGTTCCTGGGTGGCTTTTAAGCTTCGCAACAACGCGCGTTGGCACGATGGAAGAAAGCTATCTGTCGATGATGTTATCTGGACCTTCAACACGCTTCTCAAAGATGGCTTGCCGTTCTATCGTTTTTACTATGGCAACGTGCAGGAGGTAATCAAAGTCGACGATGACATCGTACGTTTTAACTTCAAACCTGGCGAAAATCACGAACTACCATTGATCATTGGGCAACTGGTGGTTCTTCCGCAACATTACTGGGCTGATCGGGATTTCACCAAAACAACACTGGAGCCACCACTTGGCTCTGGACCATACCGAGTAGCAACGTTCGAACCAGGGCGATCTCTGACCCTGGAACGAGTCGAAGATTACTGGGGAGAAGATCTTGCTGTACACAAAGGTCAGTTCAACTTTGGCGAGATTCGTATCGACTACTACCGAGATAGTGATATCGCGTTAGAAGCCTTTAAATCAGGTGAATATGACTACCGACGAGAGCAATCAGCCAAAAACTGGGCAACCGGATACGATGTACCAGCGGTGAAAAACGGATTAATCGTGCAGCGAAAATTCGATCACAACCGCACGGCTGGTATGCAGGGATTTGTTTACAACTCGCGCCGCAAGATTTTTAGTGACATCCGGGTCAGGCAGGCACTCACCTACGCGTTTGATTTTGAGTGGTCAAATCAAAACCTCTTTTATAATCAGTACACCCGATCCCGCAGTTATTTTGACAACTCGGAACTCTCGGCAACGGGCTTACCAGATAACGACGAACTTAAATTCCTAGAGCCTTTGAAAGACCTGTTGCCAGCCGAGGTGTTTACAACGGTCTACGAACCGCCGAAGGGCGGAGGACCGCGCCCGATGCGTGGAAACCTAAGAACCGCAAGCAAACTACTTAGCGAGGCGGGATGGATTATTCGAGGCGGGAAACGCGTTAATGAAGAAACGGACAAGCCCCTTACCTTTGAAGTGATGCTGGCAAGCCCAAGCTGGGAGCGTACGGTTCTTCCCTATGGAAGAAACCTCGAGAAACTAGGCGTTGAACTTACCGTCCGCACAGTTGACACATCCCAATATCGCCAACGTCTCGACACCCATGACTTTGACATGATTGTCCATGTATTCGGCCAATCGTTATCCCCGGGGAACGAGCAGCGGTCTTTTTGGGGTTCTAAATCTGCTGATCTCGAAGGTGGAAGAAACTACATTGGTATAAATGACCCCGCTATTGATGCGTTAATTGAACACGTGATCGAGGCGCAAGATCGCAGTGAATTGGTTGCAGCAACTCGAGCACTGGACCGCGCACTACAATGGGGTCACTGGGTTATTCCGCATTGGCATGCCACCTATGATCGGGTTGTCTATTGGAACAAATTTAGTCAACCAGCTATAACGCCATCTAGTGGATTTCAGCTGCTCTACTGGTGGATTGACCCTGCTAAGGCTCCCGCCCTAGCCAACAAGTTGGAATCAGAGGCACGAAGCCCGGACCGCTAACTAATTTGTCCGGACCCTAAACAATGTATCCCTACATTCTCCGTCGTTTGCTGCTGATAGTGCCAACACTATTCGGCATCATGGTCATCAATTTCATCGTCATACAGTTCGTACCCGGTGGTCCGGTTGAACAGATGATTGCTCAGCTGACCGGGAACGATGTAGCCGCCACGGCTCGCTTTGGTGGAGGAACAACGCAGGAAGCAGGCGACACCTCCCAACGACCAGACATAGGCTCTGAATCCACTTCGCGCTACCGAGGAGCACAAGGTTTACCAGCTGACCTTATCCTTGAAATCGAACAGCAGTTTGGACTCGACAAGCCAGCGTACGAGAGGTTCATCATCATGATGGGCAACTACGTTCGCTTTGATTTTGGTGATAGCTACTTCCAGGATCGCTCAGTAGCCCAGTTGCTAATTGATAAATTACCTGTATCGATCTCCCTTGGACTATGGACGACCTTACTGGTTTATCTCATCTCCATTCCTCTGGGCGTTGCAAAGGCAGTAAGGGACGGTTCACGCTTTGACGTGTGGACTTCTGGTCTAGTGATATTTGGCAATGCAGTACCAGGTTTCTTGTTCGCTATTTTACTGATCATCCTGTTTGCCGGAGGTCGATATCTGGACCTGTTTCCGCTGCGTGGACTTTTTTCAACGGGATGGGAAGACCTGCACTGGTACGAGCAAATAAAGGATTATTTCTGGCACCTGACATTGCCACTACTCAGCATGGTCATCGGTGGCTTTGCTGGACTTACCATGTTAACCAAGAACTCGTTTCTCGAAGAGATCAACAAACAATACGTTATTACTGCGCGAGCAAAAGGGTTGACTGAACGACGCATGCTTTACGGTCATGTATTTAGAAACGCGATGTTAATCGTCATTGCCGGATTTCCGTCAGCATTCATCGGTATTTTCTTCACCGGCTCTCTCTTAACTGAGGTAATTTTTTCACTCGATGGTATTGGGCTGTTGGGTTTTGAAGCGGCGCTCACGAGGGATTACCCGGTGATGTTTGGCACCTTATTCTTATTCACCCTGCTCGGACTAGTCATGGGCATTATCAGCGACGTGATGTACCACCTGGTGGATCCGCGTATCGATTTTGAGACGCGAGAAACCTGATGGCAGATCCTCATTACCGCTGGTTTGGCATGAACATATCACCCATCACCAGGCGCCGAATCGACAACTTCAAACGGAACCGCCGCGGCTACTGGTCAACCTGGGCCTTCCTACTATTGTTCGTCATCAGCATGGCGGCGGAACTGCTCGCTAACGATAAACCATTATTGATTTTATTCGAAGACGAACTGTACTTCGCGACCTTCGTGTCCTATCCGGAAACAGAATTTGGCGGAGACTTTCAAACCGAAGCGGACTACCGTGACGAGTTCGTCGCCGAGCTTATCGAGGAGGCGGGTTGGATGGTCTGGCCTCCCATACGTTTCAACCACGACACGATAAACTACGAACTGTCAGTTCCCGCACCCGCTCCACCAAACGATGAGAACTGGCTAGGTACTGATGACCAGGGCCGAGATGTTCTGGCCCGACTTATTTATGGTTTTCGCATCTCTGTATTGTTTGGCCTCACTCTCACTATATTGAGCGCGGTCGTTGGCGTGAGTGTTGGCGCCATTCAAGGATTCTATGGGGGTCTGACGGATCTTATCGGTCAGCGTTTCATCGAGATCTGGTCAGGCATGCCAATACTCTATCTACTTATCATCGTAGCCAGTGTCATCACACCAAATTTCTGGTGGTTGCTGGGTCTAATGCTTTTGTTTTCATGGATGGGCTTCGTGGGCGTAGTCCGCGCTGAGTTTCTGCGGGCGCGAAATCTAGATTTTGTTCGTGCCGCGAGAGCACTAGGAACGCGCGATCGAACCTTGATTTGGCGCCACGTACTCCCTAACGCCATGGTAGCAACCATTACGTTTATGCCCTTTACTCTGTCAGCATCCATTACTACGCTGACGTCCCTGGATTTCCTGGGCTTTGGGCTACCCCCGGGTTCTCCCTCACTAGGAGAGCTACTCAATCAGGGTAAATCCAACCTACAAGCACCCTGGCTGGGAATCTCAGGATTTGTTGTCATTGCTCTCATGCTGAGCCTCCTAGTATTCATTGGTGAAGCGACTCGAGATGCGTTTGATCCGAGAAAAGTTTATCGGTAGACCTATACAGGTTCGTTCCTTGGATTCGTGTGCATTTCTTGCCAGATGTCTAATTCATTAGAATTACGTACCAAATACATTTAATTCAAGCGCTTGCTTGAATTAAATGTATACGATATCTTCGCTTTTCCTTACCAGAAAACAGTTACTTATGGTTTCTCGCCAACCAATGGAGAACTCCACAGAAGCTGAAGATGCGCGCACACGCATACTGCGCGCCGCTCTGAAAGTCTTTGCATCCAAGGGTTATGCCCAGGCATCAACCCGTGAAATCTGCCAACGCGCTAGTGTCAATGTTGCAGGCATACACTATTACTTCGGCGATAAGGCCTCGCTATATCGAGAGCTATTTCAAATTCCGGAGCGTATGATCCGCCCTCCCAAAATTCTGGATGAAGCTGACACATCATTGGAGGCAGGTCTTAAGGCATGGTACAGCCATATCATGACCTTCGTACTGGATACCGATAGTGGCAGCCACATGCGTCTATTGTTCTTACGCGAGCAGGTTGATCCCTCCGGATTACTGGATGTAGATCGCGTGGGTATCATTGGTCTCTACCACACGCAGTTAGTGGGTTTCCTAAAACGTCATCTACGCATTGAAGAATCGGATTCTGCACTGAACCAACTGGCGTTCACCCTTGTGGGTATGGCCATGGTGTTTTACGTCGAGCGCACAGCAATCCGTCAGTTAACTCCCGGTTTAATGGAATCTGAAGAAGACCTTGAAGCAGTCGTAGAACGGATGGTTTGCCATGCACTCGCAGCGGTCGAAGCTGAACGGTTACGGCGGACATCATTATGAAGTTGCGATTATTTAGTCCTCTTACGATCGTACTGAGTGTAATTGTAATTGGAGTTTTCACTACGGTTGTTTCTGGTAGTGCAGATGAAAAAGATCAGCGTGGTAAGGAAACACCCGTCGCCACCGTTCTAACGGTCTCTCTGGTAGAACCAAAGAACGTAGTTTGGCCAGAGATCATCAAAGCGAGTGGAGCAATAGCTGCTTGGCAGGAAGCAACAATAAGCGCCGAAATTTCCGGTGCTCCATTAATCGAAGTACTAGTCGATGTTGGTTATAACGTTCAACCAGGAGATATTCTGGCACTATTTGATAGTACTCAGGCGCGAACTCAACTTGCTCAGCAGCAGGCCTTACTCGATGAAGCAAAAGCTCATCTGACTGAAGCAATAGGCGAGGCCAAACGAGCAAAGCAACTCGATGCCCGTGATGCATTAAGTGAACAAGAATTAATTCGCGCAAAAACTAAAGAACAGGCGGCACGGGCACAGGTCCAACTCGCTCAGGCAAGGCTCGACGCACAGCAGCTTTCCCTCGACAAAACACAGGTAGTCGCACCAGACTCTGGCGTTATCACGACGCGTAATGCAACGCTAGGTGCCATTGGAACACCTGGTGCAGAACTCTTCAGATTACTACGACAAAATCGTCTTGAGTGGCACGCGGAATTGACGGCTGAATCTCTGGTAAAAGTCAGCCCAGGTGATACGACTGAAATTCAACTGCCCGGCGGCATGTTGCTGACCGGTACAGTCAGACAGATTGCGCCAACGCTTAATGGCGGGACACGTACCGGAATCGTTTTTGTTGCCCTTGATGCCGCAACAGCTAACCATGCTCGGGTTGGGATGTTTGCCGCCGGAACAATCAACGTAGGGGAGCGCGCTGCTCTGGCACTACCCACCTCCAGCATAGTTCACCGAGATGGCTACGAATACATCTTTCTGGTGGACCGTGAGGGTGGACGGACTACTGAGCAGAGGGTGATAACAGGCCGACGTTTTTCTGACTGGATTGAAATCACCGAGGGAGTCACATCTGGCGCAGATGTCGTACGAAGTGGTGGCGCATTTCTAACAAATGGCGATCACGTGAAGATTCTCGATTGGCCGATGAATAATTTGGGCGGTGTAGAGTGAACATTGCTACCTGGGCTATCCGCGAACCCATCCCACCTATAGTTCTTTTTCTGGTATTCACGCTTGCTGGCATCCTGGCTTTTGATCGCTTAACCATCAAGGAATTTCCGGATACCGAGCTCCCCGTGATCACCGTGACTGCCGCGATGGAAGGTGCCTCTCCTTCTCAGCTGGAAACAGAAGTCACCCGAAAGATCGAAAACGCGGTCGCAGGCATCGAAGGCATCGAAAGTCTGACCTCAACGATCACCGAAGGCGTCTCTTTAACCGTGTTCGAGTTCGCCCTGGAAAGCAATCAATCTGAGACCCTGGACGATGTTCGCGCAGCCGTTACCAACATACGCAGCGATCTGCCGCGAGACCTGGAACCACCAATCGTTAATGATATAGGTTTTTCCAGCACGCCTATTCTCACCTATACAGTAGCATCGGAGACAATGGATGAAGGGAGCCTATCCTGGTTTATCGATGATACGGTAACTCGAAAACTTACAGCGGTACCTGGTGTGGTTGCTGTCAATCGTCTGGGTGGCGTCCAGCGAGAGATTCTCGTGGAACTGGACCCAGTAAAGCTCGCTGCACTTGAACTGACCGCGATCGATGTTTCCAGGCAGTTACGTCTTGCGCAACGGCAACTGTCGGGTGGGCGCGGTGAGATAGGCGACGCCCGCCAATCCCTCAGGACTATCGCAACTGTCGCCAACGTAAAGGAACTGGAAGCTTTCGATATTGCTTTACCGGGAGGGCGTCACTTTCGCCTAGATCAAATCGCCACCATCTCTGACACCGTGGCAGACCGAGGGCAACGCGCACTACTCAATGGTCGACAGGTGGTTGCCTTTCAAATTCAGCGTTCCAAAGATTCCAACGAAGTCACGCTGGGTCAAGAAGTTGCACGTGTCATTTCTGAGATGGACCGCGCAGACAATGTTGAATTCGCGCTAGTTATGAACCGGATTAAACGAATTGCGGATGACTTCGATGCATCCATGGTCATGTTGTTCGAAGGAGCCTTTCTGGCAATGTTAGTGGTATGGCTCTTTCTGCGCGACTGGCGTGCCACGTTAATCTCCGCGCTTGCTTTACCCTTGTCGGTAATCCCTACTTTTGCAGTCATTTACTGGCTGGGATTCTCGCTCAATATCATCACAACGTTGGCCCTCACACTGGTCATCGGCCTTCTAGTAGACGACACTATCGTCGAGGTAGAGAACATCGTACGGCATTTACGGGAGGGAAAACCCCCCATCAAAGCAGCGATGGATGCAGCGACAGAGATCGGACTCGCGGTGGTCACAACCACCATGACGCTCGTCGCAGTCTTCCTGCCAACGGCTTTCATGAGCGGCATGGCTGGTCAATTCTTCAAGGAATTTGGGTGGACCGCGGCAACCGCGGTACTCGCTTCTCTAGCAGTTGCCCGACTCATTACACCCATGCTCTGTGCACGCTTTCTTCAGCCTCATCCTCAGCCACCATCTGGTTGGATTATGGTCACTTATCTGGATATTGCGCGCCTGGCATTAAAGCATCACCTCATCACGTCCCTGTGCGCGGCACTATTCTTTGTTGGCTCGGTTATCGCGTTAACTACCCTGCCCCGTGAATTCGTTCCAGCGTCCGACGATTCCAATACCCGTGTTACCGTCGAGCTTGCCCCGGGAACACCACTCGCCACAACCAATGCGATGGCGGAACTGGTGCGGCAAAAGATTGCCGTTATCCCGGAGATTACAAATATTTTCACGACGGTCGGTACCAGCAGCTCCAACAGTCGCAGATCCCCAGGAGCCTCCAATCTTCGTAATGCGACGCTGACCGTCGACCTAATACCGATAGGCCAGCGAGAACGGTCTCAGGGCGATATCGAGGTCGAGATCAGGTCTATTTTACGCAACGTACCAGGCGCACGTTTTCAGGTCGGATCCCGCAAGAATGGAGAGATACTGCTAATCAACCTGACGTCCGAAGACGCTCAGCTTCTGCATCAGACCGTGAAAAACGTGATGACAGAGATACGCGGTGTTTCCGGCCTTGGCAACGTCAGCTCAAACACCAGCTTGTTGCGCCCAGAAATATTCATCCGGCCCAAACTGGCACGCGCTGCAGAACTAGGCGTTACCGCGTCAGCAATAGGTGAGACGGTGCAGGTCGCCACCGCGGGCGACTATAGTGCAGCGCTCGCGCAAATGAACTTGCCACAAAGGCAAGTGGATATTCGTGTGCAGTTGCCACTAGCAACGCGACAGGACCTTGCAGCAATTGAGCAGTTACGTGTACCAGGATCCCACGGTCTCGTGCCTCTTGCTGCTGTCGCAGAAGTGAGTATGGGCAGTGGACCTGGGCAGATCTCCCGCTTTGATCGTTCACGCAATGTCCAAATTGAAATTGAACTGGGCAGTTTACTACTCGGAGATGCAAACGCGCTCGTGCGCGAACTACCATCACTTAAACGGTTACCGCGAGGTGTCTCTTGGGTAGATACTGGCGACTCCAAGATGATGAACGACATGTTCAGCGATTTCGGGGTTGCCATGACAACTGGACTCATCTGCGTATTCATGGTCCTAGTACTGTTATTCAAAGATTTCATGCAACCCATCACAATACTGGCCGCACTACCGCTAACAGTCGGCGGTGCCGTGGTTGCCCTATTTATAGTCGATGGATCCTTCTCCCTGCCTGCTGTTATTGGCCTGCTTATGCTAATGGGAATTGCCACGAAGAATTCGATTCTGCTAGTGGACTACGCGGTTGTCGCCATGCGCAATGGCATGGATGTTCATGATGCGTTACTGGATTCTTGCGCAAAACGGGCACGACCAATCGTGATGACCACGCTCGCGATGACTGCCGGTATGCTACCGGTAGCAATGGGTATCCATTCAGGATCAAGCTTTCGCATGCCCATGGGTATCGTGGTTATCGGCGGGCTGCTGACATCAACGGGATTAAGTTTGATCGTTGTGCCCGTGGTGTTCACCTATGTGCTTCAGGCCAAGGAATTCCTTGTTCGAATTCTCCCGCAGGGGCACCCTGTAGAAACCTCTTCCTGACATCATTAGTCGTCCGACGCGATGATCCCCACGTAACGCCGATAGTGACCCTCAACAGTATTCATCAGTTCCGCATGTGTCCCCTGCTCTCTGATCTTGCCATCTTCGAGGAACACTATCTTGTCCGCTCGTTGAATAGTCGACAGGCGATGCGCCACAACGATCAGCAATCGATCTCGTGCGATCTGCTCCAGCGATTCGAACAATAGATTCTCGGACTCGGGGTCCAGGGCTGCAGTAGGCTCATCAAGAATCAGTATTCTCGCGTCCCGGATTAGGCCACGGGCAATACAAAGCCGTTGCTGTTGTCCCACTGACAAGGTATTACCGGAGCGTCCAAGCACAGTATCTATACCATCGGGCATCTCATCGATAAATGACATACACCCCGCCATGGTTAACGCCTCTTCTATTTCCTGGTCAGTTGCCTTTGGTTTGGCAAGGTACATGTTTTCTCGGATGCTCTCTGCAAGCAACACATGCTCCTGAAACACGTACGCTATATGACTACGCACGCTGTCAATATTGAGGCGTGATACGTTCTTATCGTCTATAGACACCTGACCGCGGGTTGGTTTCAAAAATCCCGGAAGCAAATACGCAAGACTGGTTTTACCCGCCCCGGAAGGCCCGACTAGTGCAACCATTTGTCCCAGGGGTAAATCCAGCGAGATGTCAGTCAGCGCCCGCCTGCCATCTGGATAATCATAATCGACGTGATCGATCTCCACTCCCCTCGCGATGGTATCAAGCTGCTCTCCACCAGAGAGATCATCATCGGATTCGTAATCTATAAAAAAGAATATGCGACGCGCTGGCGCGATTTTGTTCTGTACGGCTAACCAGAAGCCACCGAGTTCAATGGCACCGCCAGCAATTCCCCAAAAAATGATAAAGATAACCCCAAAGTCTCCAGCTGACATATCCCCCTTAATAATACTGTTAGTAATCATGACGAAAACAATCCCACAGATACTAAGCACAGCAATACCTGCACCTATGAAAAGTGCGCCACCCACAAGCAACGATGCTCGCTCCCGAAAATATGATTCCAGGCTACGCACCGCAAACTTCTCAGCTTCCTGCTGCATACCCCCTAAGCTTTGCACCGCATCGACATTGTCAACGGTCTCTTCCATCGCGTTGGTGGTTGCCGAACCTGCCGAGCGTTTGGTCTGGTTGATGCGACGCATTAGTTTCGCCGCCGGAAAAGTAAGGATGAATACAAGTGGCAGGACGCTCCAGGCAATCCAGACTATCTCCTCTGCCGAGATGCTGTAAGAGTATCCGATCAAATACATACTGATAAACGACCCCAGCAATGCGTAAAAAATATGGAATGTCGAGTCAGTTACGGCAAGTGGAATATTTGAAGTGTCGTACAACACACGATAGATGGAATCGCCTGTACGCTTTTCCGATAAAACGGCCATGGGTAATCGAGTGAGTCGTGCAAAAAGTCTGGTTCTAACATTGTCCGCCAATCGCTGGCTCAATCGCACGGTGACCCAATACTCAATCACCCCCAATATTCCGCCGCTCTCGGTATGACCATTACTAATCTTATTCTCAGCCGCACTCGCTTCATCCTGCCCCGTAAGCGTGTTGCCGTAAGTGCCTACGTAAAGTTCTCCACCAGTTCGAGCACCAATAAATATCAAACCGATGAAATAGCCAGCCGTAATCGTAAACATGATTTCCAGCGGCGTCATTCCGTCCAGGAAATTTATTATTGGATGCATGAAAGGTGGATAAGGATTCTCGTTCTCGCTGAAGGACTTCTGCAACAAAACATTGTCGATAACGATTTTGGCTAACCAGGGGAGTAACAAGCCGGGCAGAAAGGCGCACAACCGCAACAGAAATTTAGCCGTAAACAACCAACGCACTGGATACAGCAGCTTAAGACAGCGAACAAGCAACACAAAAGATTCACGGGAAGATATCTCTGTCTGGACGTCGATACGATCATCATGATGATGTTCGCCGATGAACTTATCGACAACGCCTTCTGCAGCAACATTTTCACTCATGATCATGACTTACCAGTGACAGCGCCGACACCTGACTGGCTGCTAAAAATTTCGAATACCGACCGTCATTTGCCACCAGATTTTCATGGCTTCCAGCCTCTATTACTTTGCCATGCTCTAGAAATACAATCTGGTCTGCATTGCGGATCGTGGGTAGTCGATGGGTAATGAGAAAAACAATCTTGTCAGTTCCCCACTCACCGAGGTTTCGCATAACGGCGAGCTCCGTTTCCGCATCCAGAGAAGCAGTCGGCTCATCGAGAATCAGGATTGGCGTGTTTCTTACAATCGCGCGCGCGAGCGAAACACGCTGTCGCTGTCCTGTCGATAATTTGCCTCCTCGCTCACCCAATTCTGTGTCGTATCCGGATTCCAACTCAGCGATGAACTGATCTGCACAGGCGACGCGTGCCGCCTCTTCAATCTCTTTACGTGACGCGTTTTTAGTGGCATAGCCGATATTTTCTGCGACCGTCCCCGAAAACAGAACGTTCTTCTGTAACGCGATCGCCGTATTGCTACGAATATCCTTAATACTTAGATCGCGCAAATCAGTATTGTTTATCGAAATCTGTCCATCGTCCGGATCGTAAAGTCGAAGTAGCAGCGACATAAGCGTGGACTTACCTGCACCACTGCTGCCAATAATGGCCGTTATGGAGCCTACCTCCGCGCGCAAATTGACGCCCGCTAGAACAGGTTGTTCTTGCTGGTAGCCATAGTACGCATCGCGCCACTCAACTGATTTGATTGGCGTTGGGAAGTCCAGCGGGTGCTCCGGATCGACAATATCTGCTTTCAAATCGAGCAGATAAAACGCTCGCTCCAAACCGATAAACAGATCCTGCAACAATGCCCACCGAGTAATAAGGCTCCCAGCCGTGTACGTCGAACTCGCCAGCCGACCCCTGAAGTCCTGAAACGCGCCCATGTTCCATATCGCGTAGCCGATAATCGTTACCACGGCGGCGCCCATAAAGGTTTCCCTTTCCCCAAGAACCCACCCAACCACCAGGTACTCGGTTACAAGGAGAAGCACCGTGGCCGACGTCGCAACGACCACGTTTAAAACTACAATCATCAGACGAAAAAATAAAGCAGCGTCCAACGCTCGCTGGGAATCCGAGTGAAACCTATCTAGGATTCTCCGTTCTCCCTGATTCGCTTTTACTACCCGCAGGGCCTTCATGGTTTCCTGCAACCGCGAGGTAAGGTCGCTGTTCGCCACGCGGTTTTCTAACGCCCGATATCTAATCAGGGGTGTTAACCAGGCGGTCAAAAAAATCATGGGGATGAATATGAAGATAACGGCAACCGCTACCCGAGGGTCGAAAAACGCAACAAAGGCAAGCCCAACCAGGATGAAATAGATCCCGGTAACGGGCCCTATAATTGCCTCCTGAACTAGGCTCGTAATAGTCGAACTATCCTTGTAGATACGAAAAATAGCGTCGCCAACTCTAGACTGGGCATGAAAATTGAGCGAAAGATGTTCCGCTTTGGTCATCATTGCCACGCGCAGATTCTGATTAATCATCTGCCAGATCCAGATGTTGTAATAGATCAGCGCCGCACCCATGGGTATAAATAGCAGGCAAAGCATCACAATCCAGATCATAAAACGATCGCGCACTACCCCGCGTTGCTCCGCAGTCAACGTATCCTTTAGATTGACGTTATCCTCAATATCACTACTGACATAAGAATCATCCACAAATAGCACCGCGGCCTGAAGCGGCTGCAATTTGTCACCCACCAGAATCTTGTTATTGAAAAGATCAGTACCCACCAGAGCAACCCCGGCTAGCACCAACGTCATAAACAGGATGAATCCGCCAAGTATCAAAAGATGTTTAACCAATGGCCGCATAAAGGGCCACGCCTTGAGCGTTAGCTGCCAAACGCGGCGCAAGCTTACCGCCGGTATTTCGGACAGATCAACTTCAGTCGTACTCATGATCTTTTTGTCATCAGGACAGGGGCCAGCCGCGCACGATACCATGGTTTAAAGGACCGAATTGCAAAGATACTGTTAGCAATGTCCTTACTTGCCTACCCCTAGGAACTATAGTCTCCATGTGACAAAATCGAGTTTTTAACAAAGAGATAGACGATGAGCACGGTTGAAGGCAGCCACAAAACCAAAGCTTACACTCCTCCATTTGAACTCACGAAAGGACAACCGCTGCCCTTTGCAGCTCATGATGGTCGGTCATATATGTACCTTGATCGCAACGGTGACGCCGGAACCGCTGCTGCAACCGAGGACGCATTGCGGCAAATAGCCAAAGGTGAAGGACAGGATATAATCGACACGATCGAGGGTGCACCCCCCGGCCCTATCGAGACAAAGTGGGGAACTGGTTTTCGCGGCTACGATGAGTGCATGGAATACATCCATGAAAACGATATAGAGGCACCTCCTGGTGGTGTTGCCTTACCACTTCGCTACACCGTTTCAGAACTGCCAACCTATTCGATTGTTTCTTCCAACGCACTGTGGAACGACCCGGAACGCAAGGCTGACGCAGAAGCACTTCTTAAAGAACAGCAGGACACTGCTCGTCGATATTTGTACTTTCCAAAAGTCTTGCGGGATGCACGTCGCATGGAAGAGTATTACCCAGACTTGGATCCCTCCAGCCCAGAATGCATGGACAGAATGGGTGTATCGCTGGCGCATTGTGAATCCAAGTGCGAGGACTTCTACGACGCGGGAGAGGTAGAACGTATTTTTTACCCGGAAATAGAAAAACTCTTACTCGAATTCTTCTCGGGAGCAACCGACGCGCTGGTCTATAACCACGATGTGTTTGACAGGGACTACGAAGGTGACCGTACCGAGAATCAGGATAAGAAGATTCCCGGTGTCAACGCAAACTATGCATACGCAGTACACAACGACCTGAATGACAATAGCGGACGCGTACGTTGTCGAGAGCTATTGACTAAGAACCTGAGGAACTTCGGTCGAGAGCAACACTACACGGAAGCAGAGGCCGATGAAAAAATGTCACGTCGGTTCATGTCGATCAACCTTGCCAAACCGATGGAGACAGTACAGCAGAACCCGTTCGTACTCTGCGCATGGCCATCCTTCGCAGACCAAGCCTACATTAACAACTATCGTATCTATGATGACCGTGTTGGTGAAACGACTCGATTTACCCATCGCGATAAGCATGAGTGGTACTGGTTTCCAAAACAAACCTCCACAGAAGTTTCGATGCTTAAATGTTATGACTCAATCACTGACGGATCCGTCTCTCGCTGGTCATTCCACAGCGCATGTGACGACCCTACCGTACCAGGCGATGCCCCCTGCAGGAAGAATGTCGTTGTCAGGTCCTTTGTATTCTTTTAGCCATCACAGGAAGCTACCTTGAGTGCTGAAGCTTTTCGCAAAGAAGTAAGGCAATGGCTTGCTAGAAACTTTACTGCGGACGTCAGGGACGCAGAGCCCGATAGTGAAGTCTCTAACGGCTGGATAAAGCTGCTCGGACAACAGGGCTGGTTGTGTCCTGACTGGCCAGTCGAATACGGTGGTGCAGGATTGAGCTTCGAAGACCACATTGCCCTTATGGAAGAATTTACTTCACAGGGCATTTATACAGGAAAAGAAAGGGCTGGGCAGGGCCGCAATATGATTGGCCCAACACTTCTGGAATACGGAACAGAAGAGCAAAAGGCAAAGCATCTGCCGCCAATCGCACGAGGTGAAATCCAGTGGTGTCAGGGCTATAGCGAACCAGGCTCAGGCTCCGATCTAGCGAGTTTATCGACCAAAGCAGTTCGTGACGGCGATCAATATGTGATCAACGGACAAAAGATCTGGACCTCGGGCGCGCACCTCGCACAATGGATTTACGTATTGGTCCGTACAGACCCTGAAGCAAGTAAACACGATGGGATCACCCTTCTTCTGGTCGACATGGATCAACCTGGCGTGACTGTGAAACCGATAAAGCTCATCTCCGGCGTATCACCTTTTTCTGAAACATTTTTTGACGACGCCGTTGCCGATAGTGTCGTCGGTGAAATCAATAGAGGTTGGACCGTCGGCAAAAGACTACTGCAACATGAACGAGCTGGTATTTCAGGTATGGGGGCAGCCGGTGCCAGTGCAAGTCTCGAGGGACCTTGCCACCTGGCGGAGCTTGCGAAAAAATACTGCGGCGAATGTGAATCACGTATCAGTGATCCTGCCATGCGAGACTGGATTATCCGCCAACAACAAAACGAACACTCTCTCGAATTAACCTTAAGTCGGTCTCGTGCGGAAAATGACACAGGTGAAACACTGAGTTACGCCACCTCCATATTTAAGGCTGTGCGTGCTGCAACAGTGAAAGCCAACGCGGACCTCGCGGTACAAATCCGCGGTTCAAGTGGAACCGGTTGGGAGGGAGATAGCTTTACACCGGCAGATATCGCCGCAACCAGACATTGGCTTCGTTCCCGGGCAAGCAGTATCGCCGGAGGAACCAACGAAGTTCAGCTAAACATCATCGCGAAAAGAGTTCTGGGACTTCCAGACTAGAGGCATATCATGCAATCCGTTATCGACCTGCTGCAATCACATACCAGCATTAGAAAGTTCACCAGTCAACCAATAGACGAAGCACTGCTCTTTGATCTACTGCGCGCCGGACAAGGTGCCGCAACGTCAAGTTTTCTGCAGGGCACCAGTGTTATACGAGTAAGAAATGCAGAGACGAGAAAGGCCATCGCTGAGGTTGCAGGCGGTCAGCGCTACATAGAAACTGCAGCAGAGTTTCTGGTTTTCTGCGCCGATCTTAAGAGACCTGCTAACTGCTGCGCGCAACATGACGTGGAATTCGAAGGTGACTACACAGAGCAATTCATTATTGCCACTGTCGATGTCGCACTCATGGCACAAAGCATGGTTGCCGCTGCAGAAAGTGCCGGACTCGGTATCTGCTACATCGGCGCAATCAGAAACGACCCACAGACCGTGACTGACCTGCTGCAAATCCCCAAACACGTCTACCCGGTCTTTGGCATGTGCCTTGGTTATCCGGACCAGCAACCCGAAGTGAAACCGCGTCTGCCTCTTGAGGTCGTATTAAAAGATGAAGTTTATGATGACTCGAAAGATGCACCCATCATTGCGAAGTACGACAAGGAGATAGGAGAGTACTATGGTACTCGCACCGGCGGCGGACACGGGACGCCCTGGACCGCGCAGATAGCAGGACTACTGTCCGGCAAGTCGCGACCGCATATGCGGGAGTTTCTCGCCAGGCAGGGTTTTACGTTCAAGTAATAAGATTACTTGAGGCGTTCCTCTCGCAAAGTCTTACGCCGAACCTTTCCCGCGTCATCGCGCAGGGGATCATCGACAAACTCCACAGTTCTAGGAATCTTGTAGCGCACCAGACGTTCTGCCAGGTGGTTAAGCAATTGCTCCTCGGTAATCTCTGCATCCGGTGCATCAACAATTGCATGTACGACGTTGCCTAGATCTTCATCTGGCAGACCAATCACCGCCGATGAACGAACCCCCTCGAGCGCATCAATTGCGGCCTCAACTTCTGCCGGATAGATATTCGCACCACCACACAGAATCATATCGGTCAGCCGGTCTGACAGGTATAGGTAGCCGTCCTCGTCGAAATAGCCCAAATCGCCTAGGGATTCAAAACCGCCGTCCATCCCCTTGGCCTCTGCACCAATGTAACGATATGTTGATCCCGGACCGGTCGTGGGACGAATAAAAATTTCACCTACTTCGCCGGGTGGTAACTGTTCGCCATCTTCCCCAACGATAATCATCTCGCATGTTTCGCTTGGTTTACCGACTGACCCTTTGTGCTCCAGCCACTCTTCACCGGTGATTATTGTGCTACCCGTAGCCTCCGTACCCCCATAAAGCTCCATAATAGCCTCTGCTCCCAGCCACTCTATGTAGGCTTCCTTCAACCAGGCAGGACAAGGTGCCGCCAGGTGCCACAAGGTTTCAAGGGATGACACGTCATACCCTAATCGTGTTTCTTCCGGCAAGTTCCAGATGCGCTGCATCATGGTGGGTACCATGTATACAGAATCCACACGCTCTTCCTCGAAAATTCGCAGCGTCTGTTCGGCATCAAACCGCGTGGTCACCGTCACCTGATTTCCTCTGAACAACGCCACCATCGCCCAGATGAATGGGCCATTATGGTATAGCGGTCCAGGAATCAGTACTGACCCCTGCTGCTTAAATCGGAATCTGTCTTCATCAATATCAAACTCAGCAGGCGTCGTCGTTACTATTAGTTTGGGTCGCCCGGTACTGCCCCCGGATGTCATCGCCTTGTAGGTGTCTGCCGTTATCTCCGGTAAGGGATGATGTTTATGGTGATCATCGGGCTTAAAACCCGCATCCAATACCTTAAACCCCGGATGGTCCTCTCCAGGCGCACCGACCACCAGGCTGGGATTCGCCAGATCAACAATCTGCGCTCGCTCAAAAGCTGGCAGCTTAGCCGAGACCGGCTGCGGTGTAGCACCCAGTTTCCATACTGCAAAACAGGCCTCGAAAAACTCTATGCCGTTGGGCAATCCTATGGTGACAAAATCGTTCGCCTTAACACCATGGTCTGCATAGGCCCGAGCCAGCCGATTGGTAGCTTGTTCAAGTTCAGCCCAGGTCACCGACTGATCTTCATGTTTCACGGCGATCTTGTCTGGCTGCCGTTCAGTCCAATAGTGAAGAATTCGAGAAAGAGAAATGACATTCATTAGAAAGTAACACTGTTAGTTATTGTTATTTTGGATTAGTTAATCAGGTCGACCGACCACACCGGCCACCATATTGTGCTTTGCTGCTTCCTTGGAGGATGGTTTCGTTGGCGAGGCACGGGCTTTGAAGTTATAGGGCTCAGTATCGATTTCTTCCAACTCCAACTCACCCGCAAGTACCGCTTTTTTCCATTGCTGATGTTCCACTTCATGAGACTGGAACTCTGGCATCAGCTCCCTAGCAAACAATTCCAGACTGGCGCAGATATCTTCATGGGTGTTTTTACCCGCCTGATTCAACAGGATTACCTGGTCGACGTTAGCCTCTCCAAGTTCCTGTAGTCTCTGTCGTATTGTATCAGGAGAGCCGATCAATTCGCTGCCAGAGCGCTTCTGCCCCTCTGGTGTTTGTTTCCACTCCTGATAGCGATCCCAAAAATTCATGGACCCCGGCTCGAAGGGACCCTCCTTTGCATACAGGCGTAAAGCGAATTGGAAAAAAGTCCAGCCATCGGCTTTTTCCCACGCTTCTTCATCGGTCTCGCAGCACATAAACCCGGACACCACTGCAATGTTCGGATTAGTCGCATAGTCACACAGCTTCTGCTGATCCTTTACAAACGTGTTGTAGTACGCGTTCACCCAAGCGCGAGACGCATCGATGTCAACAAACTTGAAACACAGTGCACCCATGCCTCGATAGGCGGCGTATCGAATGGTGTCTAGCTGAGAACAGGCAACCCAGAGCGGCGGATGTGGTTTTTGTTGAGGCTTAGGGACAACGGCACGTAACGGAAACTTAAAAAACTCACCGTCGTATTCCCAGGCATGGTTCCAGAACATGGGCATCACGCACCTGACAGCATCCTCCCACACATCGCGCTTGTCCCGATATCGAAGGTTAAAGGGATGCAATTCTGTGACGGATGATCCCTCACCCAAACCCATTTCTACTCTGCCGTCAGAAATCAAATCCAGCGTACCAACTTTTTCCGCCACGCGCGCAGGATGGTTAGTAGTCATCTGAATAATTCCATGACCAAGTCGAATGTTTTGGGTTCGCTGACTGGCCGCTGCAAGAAACACCTCTGGCGCTGAAGAATGTGAGTATTCTTCAAGAAAATGGTGCTCGACTTCCCAGGCGTAGTCATAGCCCAGTTTGTCTGCTAGTTCGATCTGGGTCAGTGATTGTTTCAGTAATGCGTGTTCGCTGTCTTCATTCCATGGACGAGGCAATTGATGCTCGTAGAAAACCCCAAATTTCATCTATCCCCTAGTCTTAAGATGTTCTGTGAACAGGTAGCATACCTTTTCCGTCATTTCGTTGGCAATTTTCACCTTGCCGAAACACATGACATCGGTCACCATCGGGACCTAGGAGTATGGATCTGTGGAAAACTTGATGGATGGCTTGCAGGCCGTGGTAAACGAGAATGCGGCCCTACAGCATTGGGGTCGATGGGTATCGCTGGAATTTCTTCTGGGTGTTGGTAACACCGACTACCTGATCCGAATCAAAGAAGGCAGCGTCACGGACGTGCGATTGAGATCTCTTCAAATTGAATCCGGCGTGTTCACGATTCGAGCGGCAGCTGACGTTTGGGCAGAGCACTGGCGACCAGTACCCAAACGGGATTATCACGACCTATTCTCTATGTTATCGGCAGGTCTTGCACAGCTAGATGGTGACATCACACCACTGATGCAGAACCTTATCTACTTCAAGGGACTGATCGCAGCACCCCGATCTATCGTGGATGGAGCCGAGGTATGAGCAAGGAACCCAGATACGAACCTATCATCGGCCGATATTGCAATCTGGAAAATGACGGTATCGAGCATAGAATCTATGTAGAAGAGGCGGGAGAAGGTATCCCACTGGTATGCCTCCATACGGCTGGTGCTGATAGCAGACAATTCCGCCATCTGCTCTGTGATGAAGAAATCACCAACACCTACCGTGTGATTGCGTTCGATGCCCCGTGGCATGGAAAATCGAATCCTCCCGTCGGCTGGCAGAACGATGATTATCAATTAACGTCAGACGGATATAAGGAACTAGTTCAGTCTTTTTGTAGTGCACTGGATCTTGACCAACCCGTGTTAATGGGATGTTCAATGGGTGGCCGCATTGTGCTCCATCTTGCCTTAGCTGCACCTGATGATTATCGCGCGGTGATCGCACTCGAAGGTGCTGACCGTTTGCAACCCTACTACGACACCTCATGGCTCAACAGACCCGATGTACACGGTGGTATGGTTTCTGCCGGTTTTGTTTCTGGTCAGATCGCTCCACAAAGCCCGTCTGAATACCGCTGGGAAACCTTATGGGGTTATATGCAATCAGGACCTGGCATCTTTAAAGGAGACCTGTATTTCTACTGGCAGGACGGTGACTTTGATGACCGGTCTGGACAGATTGATACCAATCGATGCTCCGTCTATCTGTTATCCGGTGAATATGACAACTCCTGCACACCGGAAAGAGCTCAGGCCACTGCGGAGCGAATCAAAGGGTCAAAACTAACAGTGATGGAGGGATTGGGTCACTTCCCAATGTCGGAAAATCCGGTGCTGTTTCGCGAGCATCTGCTACCAGTGCTTGAGGAAATAGCTTTGGGGTCGGAGTAGAATAGTACTCACTTAAGCTCCATCAAGGGTGTACGCAGCCGGTCCTAGGGATTGTTTTTCTCCGCGGCTTGCCACCCCTCCAGATTGCCCTCAACTCCTCTACAAGTCCTTTCAGGTCTTGCCCCCCATTTCGGCGCTGCGCCTGAAGGCTACGAAAACCAACCCCCCCAGGCCCAATGTATGACAGACACCGCGTGTACTAATCGTGACATGTCCCTAAGTAAGCGCCATTAAGGTCAGATTTAGTGCTGGACTCCAACCCTTTACTCTGACCCTGCGAGATCGCCAATATCGTCCCAGATACGCTTGAGTTCATCAAGGTGTTCCTGGGGAGAGAAACCACGATCCATGCAGCCTACCGCCGTATGGGTAACGCCCAGATCTTCGACGCTCTTGATGCGGTCTCGCTGCTTCTCTCGGACTGTTCGGAACGTATGACATTCAATACCGATATCGTCTGGATTCCGACCATGTTCCTGAGCTACCCGGCGGACCGTCTTAATTTCTTCACCCAGCTTAGCGTGAAAGAACGGGAACCAGCCATCGCCGATTCGTCCTACTCTCTCTACCACTGCTGGCGCCGTGCCCCCTAGCCATACCGGGATAGTCCTTCTGGGTGGTAACGGATTGATACCCGCGTCGGTAATGGTGTGCCATTTGCCTTCATAGGTGATCGTGTCTTCGGCCCACAATCGACGCATAACATCAATCTGTTCCTCTGAGCGCTTACCGCGGTTGCGAAAGTTCTCGCCCAGGGCTTCGTACTCCACATCATTCCAGCCCGTACCAATACCCAGTCGCAATCGACCACCTGCCAGTACATCCGCACAGGCCGCCTGCTTGGCAACTAGCGCAGTCTGGCGCTGCGGAAGAATCACAATGGCAGAAGCCAATTCTATGGTCGAAGTAAACCCGGCAAGGTAACCGAACAATACAAAAGTTTCGTGAAACGGATCATCAGAGTCGTAAGAGCCATCCCAGTCAGGTCGCGTTCTTCTACTCGCCCCCAACACATGGTCATAGGTCACAAGATGGTTATAGCCAAGATCCTCTGCCGTTTTTGCAAACTCGGCAACGACGTCCGGGTCAGATCCAATCTCTGAATTGGGAAATACTGCGCCTATCTTCATTCCAGTTCCTTACTGCTTACCACTCACCTTGGTATTCATTCATTTCTTATACGCGGGCTCAATACAACCGTGCTTAATCAAGGTTTCACCGGTGACGCGTAACGTGTCCTTTATGTCATGTGGTTTTAATCCGAGTTCCTCTATCGCTTTGGTACATCTGGCATACAGTCTGTGACTCGCTCGCGGAGGATAATAGCCACCTGCGATATCAATGTCTGGAAATAATTCCCGCAGCATGTCGATGACCATATCAGTGGTGGGTTCACCTGATTCATCAGCAGCGACCATCAGATATCGGGAACCATTTTGCGCCACATCGCTGGTGGCAGCCAGACGCTGGGTCTCTGCAATGTCTCGGGTATCAATGATGTTCCAGGAAAAACCCTCCGGTGGAAAATCTGTCGTACCGCCAAGCATCAGGCCAAGGCGCTTTTGCCAGAGCACATGGTGCACCTTACCCTTAAGCGGGCCCAGCACGTGGCAGGGGCAAACCGTAATGACGTCGATACCGTGCTGGGCGCCGTATTCATACGCCATCTTTTCCGTATCCAGTTTACCTTTGTCGTAGGCCTGGGTTTCGATATTCCACGTGTGCTGCTCCTCACCATTATCGTCAGTAACGATGTGACGTTCCTTCAGCGTCTCGTAGGGGCCACCTGCCCAGTCGTCTTCGGTAAAAACATGGTTCTCATAGCGCCAGGTGTTGTAATGACCTTTTTCTCGCGGACCAAATACTGCTGCCGTGGATGACGTATAAATAAGACGTTTTACTGTCCCCGCCTTACGGCAGGACTCGAGTACGCCACCAGTCGCGTCCAGCAGACCCTGATAAACATCCTGGGGGGTATTCTTGCCATAGCTCTTATCGGTACCAATGTTGGCAGCCACATGGAAAACCGCGGAGCAACCAGCGAAAGCTTCATCATAGGAACCGTCATTCGCCTTGGCAAGGTCACAGGAATAGAGCTCGACCGACCCTAGACCCTGGTCATTTAGTTCCAACAGATAGGAAACCTTGTCCTCACGACTTGCATCTCGTACGCAAGCGCGAACGTTATACCCATAAGCGACCAGATTAGTGACGACTTCTGAGCCAATAAACCCCGATGCACCGGTTACAGCAACGGGACCATCTTCAGGACCTGAAATTGCAGACATACTCTTATTCCCCCTTAAGAATTAGTTGAAAGAAGTATGCAGGTGTCGATTTGGAAACGCCATACCCGGTATGCTTACCAAACTTTTGCTAGGGAGCCACCTCATGGAATATACCAATCTCGGTAGAACGGGCTTACACATCAGCCGTCTCATTCTCGGTACTGTCAACTTCGGGTTGAACGTGACTGAAGAAGACGCTCACATCATGCTCAGTCACGCGTTAGATAGCGGTATCAATCATCTGGATACCGCCAACGCCTATAACAACGGACTTTCAGAAACGATTCTTGGCAATTGGATCGCCAAAGATACGAGCCGCCGCGACCAGATCGTCCTCGCAACCAAGGTGTACTTTCCATTTGGCGATGGACAAAACGATGGTCGTCTGTCTGCCTATCATATCCGCCGCGCCTGCGAAGCTAGCCTTCGCCGCCTGCAAACCGACCATATCGATCTCTATCAAATGCATCATATCGACCGTCGCACTCCATGGGAGGAAATCTGGCAGGCAATGGAGCTCCTCGTTAGTCAGGGCAAGATCTCCTATGTTGGTAGCAGCAACTTTGCCGGATGGGACATTGCCCACGCCCAGGGAATTGCCGACCAGCGCAAGTTTCTAGGACTCGTCTCAGAACAAAGTGTCTACAACTTGGCCAACCGCATTATCGAACTGGAGGTCATTCCCTGCTGTCGGGAACTTGGCGTAGGGGTCATCCCCTACAACCCTGTGGGTGGTGGGCTACTCTGTGGCGTATTGGATGCACCAGCTACTCATCGCCGGGGGGAAGCCAGGGTGAGAAAGGAAATAGAGGCCTACCGACCAAAACTGGAAGCTTACGAGAAATTCTGTCGAGACATCGATGAAGAACCAGCAAACGTCGCCCTGGCATGGGTGCTTAGCAGACCTGATATTACCGCGCCAATTATCGGGCCGCGGACGTTGGCACAACTGAAAGGGAATCTTTCAGCACTGATGCTAAACCTGGATGATGCAACACTGACGAAACTCGACGAGATCTGGGTGGGCCCAGGTGGTGAAGCACCTGCTGCCTATGCCTGGTAGCTTATTTCTTTAACTTAAACGAACGAGAGTCTGGATTCTCAGGTACCGTGTCGCACGTTGCCATATAGCAGTCTTGCAGTCGTTCCCGCATCTCATGCAGGACGCTGGCAGATGCAATGTCGCCAATCAGATTGTTAAGCTCCATTGGGTCCTCCCGAAGATCATAGAGCTGATCTTCCTCGTACAATCGCCGAATATACTTATGGGTCAAAGTTCTGCACATAGTGGCCTTGCCATGCTTGAGCGGTGTCCCTTCCTCAGCCTGCAGACTGATTCGAGGTCCGTATAAACCAAGTCGATCTGATGCTGTGAAACTCTCTCTTTCTGAGGCCTGGGATTCACCCGCCAATCTACCGCCTTCTGCATACACCGCGTCTCGATGCTCACCATCCTTCACAAACAAATGCTGAAGATCACGACCAAAATGGACGTAGCCCGAATCTATACCGGCCATCTCATATACGGTAGCGGGAAAATCAATCAGTTCTACCAATGCATCGCGCACACCGGGAGCCGTCTTTACATCACTGGGGGGTTTCACGATCAATGGCACGTGGGCAAGGCAATCTTCTAATGTATTCTGGGTTTTTTCCACAAGCCCATAGTCTCCGGTAAAGTCACCGTGGTCCGAGAAAATAAACGCCGCGGTGTCATCGAAAATGCCTTTGTCACGTAGGACAGCTTCTATCAAACCCCACTGATGATCGACTCTTGCACACATGCCGTAGTAGACAGCACGCAATTCGGTAAAACGATCCTCTGTCCATGATTGCATCTGCTGACTATCAAAGATCCCCTTCAGCATTGCCGGCTTTGAAGACCAATCGTCGACTGTCGTACGGTCAGGTATTGCATCGCGATCAATTGCGCTGAACCATGGCTCTTCCACACAATAGGGTGGATGCGGGTAACCGATAGGCAGGAAAATGCACAAGGGTGCATCGCCATCGTAGCTTTGGATAAAGTCCAGCGCGCCGTAAATCATCGCCCAGTCACGATCGAAATAGACCACGTCGCCGCCTCTATCCAATTTGCCTTTAAAGAAACTGTAGAAGTTATCGCCATCCGGTGACCCACGCCAGCCAAGATCTCCACCGTGACTACCCGTTGCCGGTGTCATCCCCCAACGTTGATAGTCTTCATTACTGGGGTTAAAAGCGAGATTACAGTGGTGCTCATAGCCATCCTGCCCGGCGACGAGATCATTTTTGCCACCCCACCAGACGAAGTAGCCATTGTCTTTCAATATCCGCAACAAGTTCGGCTCGTTGTCGGCATTCCGCAACATGTAATGCATCGTGCGATGACCACGCACATGTGGATACCAACCCGTCATGAAGGAACAGCGACTCGGTGTGCACACTGTGGCCTGCACAAAGGCATTACGAAACGACACCGCATCAGTCTCGACCAGGCTATCCAGATTGGGCGTATGGGCTGCGGGATTGCCCAGGTGACCCATGACGTCTCCGCGCCACTGGTCAGGGTTAAAAATCACGATGTGCGGTCGTTTGCTCATTTCGGTTCAGGTTCACTTGGTCGTTTTGGATAACGTGCATTCGGTAACTCAAGTATCGCGAGTTTCCGATCATCCATATCGTCGTATTGACGGAAATTATTTGGATTAAAAATGTCAGCAGACCAGCTCAGTATGTGCGGCGAGAACTTATAAAACACGGTGCGGCGAGTATCCTCTACGGTCCAGGGTAATGAGCCGTGGATCAATGCCTCCGTGAAAATAATTGCATCACCGGCTTTCGCCGCAACACGAGACACACAATCCTGCACGCTCTGACTCAGATCATTCCATCCTTCCGGCACTTCCACGTTGGCTTTATGGGTGCCCGGTATACAGGCAAAACCACCACCATTGGGATGCGTATCAAATAACTCGAACGAGACCGTCGTCAGACCATTGTAGAAAATACCATTATGATATTTGAACGTACCTGCTACCGAGTGTCCTCCATGCAGATGACCTCCCGCAAAGCCTTTCTTGATATGCGTGTGAATGTTGATGTGATCCAGGCGGAATGTCGGCAGATCCTCCATCCCGCGATCTTTCCGGCCTTTCCTCAGCTTGGGATTTCCAATCAGATCCTCAAGGATCGGACTCAGGTTTGGCAAATCCAACAGGTCGCGCCAGATTTTTGCCCAGTGCAGCGGCCCCTCTTCCTGAGGCACAGGCGGAAACTGTTCCGTCGAATTACGTAATGTAGACCTCAACTCATTGACCTGTTTCATGGTAAGCACATCCGGTATCACGATATAACCCAATGTATCGAACAGAAACCGCTGTTCATCATTCAACATCAATCATCTCCACAACCCCGCGATGATCATTTACAAATTCTTTCACCGCTTCATT
>MDTE01036883.1_pt1 | contig 31033 bp, 33 predicted proteins | sample 811231 | NCBI WGS metagenome assembly MDTE01 (sample SAMN05326651, study PRJNA326480) | marine metagenome | isolation source: seawater | place: Indian Ocean: Red Sea | collected 2010 | reverse complement strand
CTTTGGCTGGAAACTGCCGTCACGGGTGCCCGCCAATCGTAGAGACGTGAGCTTGCGGTCCTCTACATCCAGCACCGCACCGATAAGCACTGTCTTTCCAGCGAAAATCTCATTCATGCGATCGAGCCAGCCTTCCTGGACACAGGCATGGATATCGCTGAGGGAGTACGTCGGTATGGTCTGCTGTACAGGCCGGAAATTAAGCGTGAGGGTATTGCTGCCGCCTTTCGCAAGGAGCGGATGGATGGGAACGACGCCACCATCCACGTCGCGTTGGATTGTGGGTGCCCCGCTGCGGGATGCCAGGTCGGCGCTGAAAGATGGTTCCTTCCCGCTGGAGCCGTCGGAAGCATTTGTGTCAAACGTCAGAGGTACACTGCGTATGACACCGTCCGGATCTTCATTGAGATTGGTTGCCCGGATGTTCTTCTGGCCAAACACCGCAACCTGCTGACCCCGCTCCGGAAGGATGGGCGTATCGCTGTGTTGGGCTTTGCCAAGGACGACGAGATCCTGCTGAGCGGCTTTTCGCAACGCCACCCTGAATTCCCGATCGAAGCCTCAGGCGAAGGATTCCATGGTGCTGGTAAAGATAACGTCGAACCCAACAGCTTTCGCCCCGGCAGTTCTCAGGCCATCCAGGACTGTGCCGAGTTCTCGTGTCCAGGTGACCTTTGGCCCGCGCGAAAATGGCGGCGTCGCGTAGGTCTGCTCGTCAATGGCAACGACGATTGCTTGAGAATCAACAGTCCGTCCGGTGGAGGAATCTGTGCGTTCCCTGAGCCAGTGCAGAATGTCAATGGTCAAGCCGTCGAAGCGATCAAGCACCGGCAACCCCAATGTGAGGCCCGTGATCACGACGGCTGCCGAACCGAAAAGTATGGCCTGAGCGGTGATGCGCTGGGGGCAATAAATCGGGGAAGCAGCATTTACGAAACTGCCTGAAACGAGAATGTGTGCGGACCAAGCATTGGGACTGGGGCAATATCCCTGTCACCGACGGGAATGTCGACTCGATTTCGCCAGATGTGCCCCGCTTTTTTTGGCGTCGTAATTGCGATAAATGGGGGCGCATAAGTAGCTTGTCGGCGAAAATCCGCGTGCTACAGTGATGTCAGCTGCGTATGAATCGCAGGGGATGCAGACAGGCGTCCAGACTTGGCGGCCAAGGCTGGCAGCCAGGTGTTTGTTGGTCACAATCGATATGGGAGGAGGATCCCGATGTTTAGCATTCGAGGCAGTCTCGTAGCAGTTCTTGCCGCTTCGGGTCTCGCGCTTGGCGCTGGTATGGCGCAAGCCCAGATCAAGATCGCAACGGCCGGACCAATGACCGGTCAATATGCGTCCTTTGGCGAACAGATGCGCCGTGGCGCCGAAATGGCGGTCGCCGACATCAATGCCGCCGGCGGCGTTCTCGGCAAGAAGCTTGAACTGACGATCGGCGATGATGCCTGCGATCCAAAGCAGGCCGTGGCGGTCGCCAACAAGATGGTTAGCGACGGGGTGGTTTTCATGGCGGGCCACTTCTGTTCCGGTTCCTCGATCCCCGCGTCCAAGGTCTACGAGGAAGAGGGCATTCTTCAGATATCTCCCGCCTCCACCAATCCCAAGCTGACTGATGAAGGCGGCGACAACGTGTTTCGCGTGTGCGGCCGTGACGATCAGCAAGGCATCGTTGGCGGCAACATGCTCGCCGACGTATTCGGCAAAAAGAAGATCGCCATTCTTCATGACAAAACGGCCTACGGTAAGGGGCTTGCCGACGAAACCAAAAAGCAGCTCAACAGCCGTGGTGTGACCGAGGCCATGTATGAGGCCTATACCGCGGGCGAGAAGGACTATACGGCTGTTATCTCCAAGATGAAGGCCGCTGGTATCGATGCCTTCTACGTTGGTGGTTATCACACCGAGGCCGGACTGATGATTCGTCAGGCGCACGAACAGGGTTATAAGCCGCAACTCATTTCGGGTGATGCGCTGGTCACTGACGAGTTCTGGAAGATCACGGGAGCGTCCGGCGAGGGAACGCTGATGACCTTCAGCCCCGATCCCCGCAAGAACAAGGAAGCGTCCGCCGTGGTAAAGAAGTTCAAGGCGCAGAACTATGAGCCGGAAGGCTACACGCTCTACACATACGGCGCCATTCAAGCTTGGGCACAGGCCGTGCAGGCAGCTGGTTCCACGGACACCAACGCCGTGATTAAGTCGCTGCGTTCGAACAAGTTCGACACGGTGCTCGGCAACATCGGATTCGATGGAACCGGAGACGTCACGGCACCTGGCTATGTCTGGTACGAATGGAGCAAGGGGACGTACGACTACGCCAAGAAGATGATGTAGTCCCAACTGTTTCCCGAAGACTCGGGGCCGGCGGATTCACCGCCGGCCCTTTTCTTTTGAGCGAGGTTGCCGGGCCCGATCGCGGCATGGCAACGTGGGCGCATTCGGCGATGAAACGAAGGACTCACCATGAAGGCCGTCATCTTGGAAGAAGCCAATGTGTTTCGGGTCGACGAGAAGGCCGACCCCACCCCTTCGGAGAACGAAGCACTGGTTCGAGTGAGACACACCGGGATTTGTGCGACCGATGTCGCCATGATTCGGGGACTCTCGCCGCTGGTCATCGCTCCCATTACACCGGGTCACGAGTGGGTCGGCACGATCGAAGAGGTGCCAAAGGATTCTGAATATGCGCCCGGGGAGTGGGTCACCATGTATCCGACCAAGGGGTGCGAGGTCTGTGCCGCATGCCTGGATGAACGCCCCCATCACTGCAATTCATTCCGGGTCACCGGTGTCCACCAGGATGGAGGAAGTTTTGCGGAATATCTGGCGGTACCGCTCGATCAGCTGATCAAGCTCCCGGAGACGTTACACAACATTCATGGCGCGTTGGCCGAACCGGCGACTGTGGGGGTACATGCCAACCTCCAAGGCGGCATGGCGGCAGGAAAACGAGTCGCCGTCATCGGGGCCGGCACGATCGGATCCATGATCGGTCAGGTTGCGCGCGGGTGGGGAGCCGCGGATGTCGTCATGGTTGATCGCATGCCGGCGCGTCAGAAACTGGCGGCTGATTTGGGGTTCGAACGGTTTGTCTTGGTCGGAGATGGCGACGAGCAAGAGAACTTGCTCGCGTACGACGGAGAATTCGACATTATTTTTGACAATGTCTGTGTTGAACAAACACTCGAACTTGCCGCGAATTCTCTCAAGAGCGGGGGAACAATGGTGACGCTTGCCTTTCCGCATGACGGTCAAAAGCTCGTGGTTCCCTACATGACCGCCTACCGACGCGAACTTCACATTGTCTTTTCGCGAAACTATGCACGTGGCGACTGGGATCATACCTTCGATCTAATGTCGAAAGGCGCTATCGATACAGAACGGATGATCTCCGGTGATTACCCTCTCGAGAATTTCGTGTCCGCTATGGACGATCTCCGCGACAAACCTGACGAACACGTCAAGGTCGTAATCTCAACTTAGACAAGCGATCCCCCACTCTCGGAACGGAAACCATTGTGTCAGTGTTACATCAACAATATAGTTGTATTATACAACTAACTTTGTGATGTAGCTCATGCCTTCGGTTTCTAAGATATTGATAAGGGATATCCGCCGGGCCTCGCGTGAAATGGTTCGTGAACTGGGTTTCATGAACCGAACTCTGGCTGGAACGGACATGTCGGCCTCTGCCGTTCATGCCATGGTTGAGATTGGTGTCGCGGGCCGAATTCCGGCAAAGGTGCTGGCCGAGAAACTTCTCCTGGAGAAATCGACTGTCAGCCGTCTCGTGCGCTCACTCGTGAATCGGGGTGAGGTACGTGAGGTGAGATCCCAAGATGACGGGCGGAGTAAGTTCCTGTCTCTGACGTTCCAGGGGGAACGCACACTGAAGGTCATCACAGGTTTCGCCGAGCAGCAGGTAACAGCTGCGATTGGGCCATTGGGAAGCGAGTCTCGTCAAAGCGTCGTCAAGGGACTCCAGGTCTATGTGGAGGGCTTGAGGGCGGCGCGACTGGGAGAGGGAGACTTTGTATCAGATGTCGGGCCGAAGGTTTGCGAGGGATATGCTCCAACGTTGATTGGTCGGGTCGTAGAAATGCATGCAACATTCTATAGCGGTTGGGCCAAATTCGGTCCCGAGTTCGAAGCCAAAGTCGCCAGCGAAATGGCCCAGTTCGTAACCCGCCTTGGATCTCCAAAGAACCAGATTTGGCATGTGATGGACAACGGACGTGTGGTCGCCGGTATTGCCGTCGATGGAGAGGATCTTGGCGGCGACAAAGCCCATCTTCGGTGGTTCATTGTCGATGACGGCCAGCGGGGCGCTGGGCTGGGTAAACTCCTTATGAACAGGGCGATGAGTTTCTGTGACGCACACCATTTCGCCGAAGTTCACCTTTGGACTCTCAAAGGCTTGGATGCCGCCCGCACGCTGTATGAACAACACGAGTTTTCGCTCACCGAAGAGTATCGTGGAGACCAATGGGGAACGACTATTGAAGAGCAGAAGTTCGTCAGATTGAATCGGTCTCGATCGACAAACATGTATCATTGACGTCTCCGGACGGAGAGCCAAAACATCAGATCTTATGGGTTGGCGTCATAAACGGGGGGCATGAGGGCACTCGAAAGGATCAAGGTCTTCCCGTTGCTTGCCGTAGTGCTGCTGACGTCACCCAGGTTGATTGGTGGCTCCGAAGATGGACTGTTGACCATGGGAGAGATACTCGGACTCAAGATGGATGCCGATTGGATCGTCTTGTCAGCCTGCAACACTGCCGCAGGACAAGGCGCCGGTGCCGAAGCCATTTCCGGACTTGGGCGTGCGTTCTTCTATGCAGGAACCCGGGCGCTACTCGTCTGTAGCTGGCCCGTGGAGACCAGCAGTGCGCGTTTGCTGACAACCGATATCTTCCGCCGACAGTCCCATAACTGGTCGCTCGGCCGGGACAAAGTACTCCAGCGGGCCATGCTCGCTCTCATCGACGGCGAGGGCCACGTCGACAAAGCGAGCGGCAAGACAGTGTTTTCCTATTCTCATCCCATTTTTTTGGCGCCGTTCTCCCTCTTAGGAGACGGCGGTGCCGGGAACCCGACGTCATGATTTCGCCCGGTTATGTCGGGCTTTCTGGCTCTATGTATTGTCAGGATAAGGATTCACCGTCTACTCACCCGCGGTGAATTTGGGATCCCGCTTCTCGAACATCGCATCAACGGCTTCACGATGGTTCGACGTGTGGTGTGCGATTGCCTGCATGCCGCACGAGAGCTCCAGCAGGGTTTCGAGATCGACCCGTTGGCCTTCCCGAATGAGGCGCTTGGTCATTCTCAATGCCTCAGGGGGATTTGCCGCCACACGATCCGCAAGGGCCCGCGCTTCGTCCATGAGGTCTTCGGGTTTGACAACACGCGAAACGAGTCCCCACTCCAGTGCTGTCTCAGCATCCAATCGGTCCCCGGTGAATGCCATTTCCGCCGCCCGTGCCATACCAATGGCTCTGGGCAGGAACCAGGCGCCTCCGTCGCCGGGAATGATGCCGAGCTTGACGAACACTTCGGCAAAGGACGCCTGCGTAGAGGCAATGCGCATATCACACATCATGGCGATATCGAATCCGGCGCCGATGGCAGCGCCATTGACGGCCGCGATGATGGGGACTTCGAGGCGGTACAAGGCAAGTGGAAATCGTTGAATGCCGTCGCGATACGCCGAACGAATCTCGCCAGCAGTGCCCCCGAACAGGCTGGTGCGGTCACGCATGTCCTTTACGTTGCCCCCGGAGGAGAAACCCTTTCCGGCGCCGGTCAGAATGATGCACCTGACGGATAAGTCGGTATTGATGTTGTCGCAGTGGGAGATAATCGCCTCGTAGACGTCCTCGGTAATTGCGTTTCTGGTGTCTGGTCGGTTGAGCGTAAGGGTGACGACGGAACCATCCTGTTCGTATGTAACTGCGTCAGTCATGACGATCTCCTGACTCTCTCAAAGTTAATTGTAGGGTGGGAGATGGTCGGCAGGGCCTCTTGCGGCCGATCTCCCGAAAGCATCCGGCCGGCAATTCAGCCGGCCGGTATCTGCAACGCATGAATTCAGATTGAGCGTCAGGCTTTCTTGGCGCGACCTCCGCCTTTGCCCTTACGGCCAAGACCAATCTTCTTGGCAAATTGAGACCGCTGCTTGGCGTAATTGGGAGCGACCATTGGATAGTCGGATGGCAAACCCCACTTGGCTCTGTATTCGTCGGGGGTCATGTTGTAGGCAGACCGCAAGTGGCGCTTCAGCATTTTGAGGCGCTTTCCATCCTCGAGGCAGACGATGTAGTCAGGAGTGATTGACCGCCGAACCGGCACGGCGGGCTTTGGATTGTCTCTATCACTGCCCAGCCCACGACCAACCGACGACAGAGTTGCGTGTACCGTCTTGATGACGTCCGGCAATTGCTCTGCTGAAAGGTTATTATGGCTCACATATGCAGCAGCGATGTCGGAAGCCATGTGAAGGAGTTCGGCGTCCGAAATGCCCGAATCTTTCTCATCCACCATTATTTAGTCCCCCAATCATCAATATTTCTTTGGTTTTGTTATCAATTCTCAGCGACGCCCTGCAACGTCGCAGCAATGTTAGTGAGCCGCCTCAGTCATTACAAGGTCTCACTCACAACAATTACTGCACCACACGGTGCAAAGCTTCAAGTCGAAGAAACTATGCTTCGTCTCTCTTCACCGTATCTTCCACCCCGACACTTTGTGCGGAGTTGGCGCCAGCACGCGACATATGGTATTAGAAAAGCCTGCGCAGGGACTTTGCACTATGCCCTCCAAATCAATTGTTATCGCTTCCGACCACGCAGGTTACGAGCTCAAGGAAACTCTCAAGCAAGAACTGTCTGAAATGGGATTTGAGGTGTTGGACTTGGGAACCGATAGCCAGGAATCAGTCGATTATCCTGATTTTGGACATGCTGCCGCCGAAGCCATAGTTAGTGGTCGGGCAGAACGTGGAGTGATCGTCTGCGGAACCGGAATTGGTATCTCGATTGCCGCAAATCGGCACCCCGGGGTGAGGGCGGCACTATGCCATGACGCAGAATTGGCCAAGCTCAGCCGCGAACACAACGATGCAAATCTCCTCGCGCTGGGTGGTCGTACGACGGAAGTTGACGTTGCGAGGGCTTGCCTGAAAAGTTTTCTCGAGACATCTTACGAAGGTGGTCGTCATGATCGCCGTATCGCCAAACTTGCCTGACTGGGTCTTGTTCAGAACCTCATTAAACGACAGAAATCTATTTGGACTTTCGATCACATGACAGCCGTCGCGCCTTCACCCTCAACCGACGCCTCGACTTGGATGAGTTCTCCCTTGGCGGACATCGACCCGGTGATTCAGGGAATTCTTGGTGCGGAACATGACCGCCAGCAAACGACGATAAATCTAATCGCGTCCGAGAACCTGGCGAGCGCGGCCGTTCGGGAGGCAACAGCGTCGGTTCTAACCAACAAGTACGCGGAGGGGTATCCCAATCGCCGCTATTACGGTGGCTGCGAGAACGCTGATAAGGTCGAAGCGCTCGCAATAGAGCGCGTCCAGTCGCTTTTTGGCTGTCGCTACGCCAATGTTCAACCGCACGCTGGAAGCCAGGCCAACGAGGGAGTTTTCCTCGCGCTTCTTGAGCCGGGAGATGTCATCCTCGGGATGGATCTATCCGCGGGTGGTCATCTCACCCACGGTGCGCGCGTCAATTTGTCGGGCAAGTGGTTTGAGGCGTTGTCCTACGGTGTTCGTCGGGATGACGGGCGCATCGATGTCGACGAAGTTCTCCAACTCGCTCGGCAAAGCAAACCCAAATTGATAATTGCAGGAGGTTCGGCGTACGCCCGTCAAATCGATTTCATGAAGTTTCGGGAAATTGCCGACGAGGTTGGCGCCTATCTCTTGGTTGACATGGCCCATTTTGCCGGGCTTGTCGCGGGAGGCGCGCATCCGAGCCCTGTTCCACATGCACATGTGGTGACCGCGACGACCCACAAGACGCTGCGCGGGCCACGCGGCGGTCTGATCATTACTGACCATGAGGACATTGGGAAACGAATCTCATCTGCGGTATTCCCCGGATTGCAGGGTGGTCCGTTGATGCATGCCATCGCAGCCAAGGCGGTTGCATTCGGAGAAGCGCTCAAACCTGAGTTCAGGGTGTACGCTAACGCCGTGGTGGAAAATGCAAAAACCATGGCTGGGGTCCTTCAAGAACGTGGATTCGATTTGGTGACAGGAGGCACGGACACCCACCTCATGCTGGTCGATCTTCGCAGCAAGGGTCTTACGGGCGCTGCGGCTGCAACTGCGTTGGAAGATGTCGGGATAGTCTGTAACAAGAACGCTGTCCCATATGATGAGGAGAAACCGACGGTGACGTCGGGAATTCGGATTGGTACACCAACCGGGACCGCGCGCGGATTCGGCGTCGCGGAATTTCAATTGGTTGGGCGGTTAATCGCGGATGTATTGGAAGCTCTCGTGGCGGGTGGGGGTGAGTCAGTTGCCCCTGCCGTGCGAGAGAATGTCGCGAGACTTTGCGACAGATTTCCAATTTACGCGCGTGCCGAATAGATGTGTGGCTGACTGAGGCGTTGGGAGTGGGGTGAACCATGCGCTGTCCGTTTTGTGGAGCAGAAGACACTCAGGTTAAGGATTCTCGGCCGACGGAGGACAAGCATGCGATACGGCGGCGCAGATTCTGTCCGGATTGCGGTTCGAGATTTACGACCTTTGAGCGGGTTCAGCTTCGGGAACTCACGATCGTCAAGAAAAACAATCAACGCGTGCCTTTCGACCGCGACAAGTTGATGCGCTCTGTCCTGGTTGCGACGCGAAAGCGCCCGGTTGAACCGGAGAGAATCGACAGGATGATCAGTGGGATCGTTCGGCAGCTGGAAACTCTGGGGGAGCCGGAAATTTCTTCTGACGTCATTGGCAAAATCGTCATGGACGCCCTATCGAATCTCGATCAGGTCGCATATGTGCGATTTGCCTCTGTATACAGAAATTTCCGCGAAGCGCGGGATTTCGAAGAATTCATCGGCGAGTTGAGTGGCGCAAAAGACGACTGATCCCGCCGACATCAATTACATGAGAGCCGCGCTCCGCGTGGCCCAACGTGGACTGGGCCGGGTATCCCCTAACCCGGCGGTTGGTTGTGTGATCGTCAAGGACGGGCGCATTGTGGGCCGAGGTTGGACACAATCCGGCGGAAGACCTCACGCGGAAACTGAAGCATTGCGGCGTGCCGGTGACGCCGCACGCGGTGCTACAGCGTACGTGTCACTGGAGCCATGCGCACACCTGGGTGAAACGCCGCCATGCTGTGAAGCCCTGGTAGACTCTGGAATTACACGTGTTGTTGTCGCGTGTTCAGATCCGGACCCACGCGTTGACGGTGCTGGGTTGGAGGCCTTGGAGGATGCCGGTGTTGAGGTCGTCACCGGGGTGTGCGCCGCCGAAGCAAAGGAGGCGAATGCCGGCTTCTTCTTGCGTGTTTTGAAAGGTCGGCCGCTTGCGAATTTGAAATTGGCGACGAGTCTGGACGGGCGGATTGCCACCGTCTCCGGTGAAAGCCGATGGATTACAGGAGATGACGCGCGAGCACAGGGTCACTACCTTCGCGCCACACATGACGCAATCCTTGTGGGTGCCGGAACAGTGACCTCGGACGACCCGGAACTGACGTGTCGGCTGCCGGGTCTCGAAGATGAGTCACCCGATCGCATCGTCGTCGATGGACATTTGTCCATTCCACTCACGGCCAGAGTGGTGTCGTCTGCCTTGACCACTCCGACACGGGTCATCACACTGCCGACCGCGGATGCCAACCGCCGCAAGGCCTTGGCAGAAAGTGGGGTTGAGGTTATCGAGGTGCCGCCGGATTCGGTTGGAAAACCGGATTTGCAACAAGCCATGAAGATTTTGGGAACGTCGGGACTGACAAGGGTGTTGGTTGAAGGGGGAAGTCGTATTGCCGGAGCCCTGATTCGTCAGGGTTTGATTGATCGAGTGACCTGGTTTCGAGCTCCAATGATACTGGGTGGCGATGGTGTCCCCGCGATTGCCGGATTCGGAGTGGGGTCGCTCGACGATTCTCCAAGGTTACGTCTCGTGCGAAGCCGGCGAGTGGGTCCCGATCTGATGGAATCATATATCGTGAATCGCCCGTTTGATGGCGACGACACGACTGACGAATTCACTGGAGCCTAGTTAGGTGTTCACGGGCATCGTTACAGATATTGGTCGCGTTCGCTCCGTTGAAATGAACGGAGATACCCAGTTCACGATAGCCACGGAGTACGACGTCGCAGAGATTGACGTCGGCGCTTCGATCGCTTGCGCCGGGGTGTGCCTCACCGTTATGGATAAGGTATCTGCTTCCACGGAGGGAAACAGTTTTTCAGTCACGGCGTCCGCAGAAACGCTGTCGAAAACAACGCTTGGCGGCTGGGGCGAGGGTGCCCAGGTCAATTTGGAGCGAAGCCTGAAGGTCGGCGATGAGCTCGGAGGCCACATCGTGACCGGTCATGTAGATGGAACTGCTGAAATCGTGTCGTGCAATCCTGATGGAGATTCCATGAGGATTGTGTTCCGGATCGGCGATGACTTGAAACGTTTTGTCGCGCTGAAAGGCTCTCTCGCTTTGGATGGTGTCTCGCTTACCGTGAATGAGGTTGAAGGAAACACATTCGGTGTGAACGTCATCTCCCATACCCAGGCGGCAACCACGTTTGGCGCCGCCGCAGTGGGCGACCGATCCAATGTTGAGATCGACGTTTTGGCCAGATATGTCGCGCGATTGGCGGAAAGTCGATGACAGTATCGGATTTTGACTACCTGACCGACGCTGAAGAGATCGTCGAAGAGTTCCGGCGCAGACGGATGGTCATTTTGATCGATGACGAGGGTCGCGAAAATGAAGGAGACCTCGTTATTCCGGCTGAACTGGCCGACGCCGAAGCCATCAACTTTATGGCCAAGCACGGACGCGGATTGATTTGTCTGGCTTTGACCGCGGAACGTGTCCGTCAACTCGATCTTCCGTTGATGGCGCGGACAAACGAGTCACGCCATCAGACTGCGTTCACGGTCTCGATCGAAGCCCGAGAAGGAGTCACCACAGGAATCTCGGCGGCGGACCGCGCGCATACAATTGCAATTGCCATCGATCCCGCCTCGGGGAAGTCCGATATTGGCAGTCCAGGTCATGTATTTCCATTGATCGCACGCGATGAGGGAGTGCTCGTCCGCGCGGGTCATACTGAAGCGGCCGTTGATCTCGCGAGAATGGCGGGATACATGCCCGCTGGAGTGATCTGCGAGATCATGAACGATGACGGCACAATGGCGCGGCTGCCCGACCTCGTAAAGTTCGCGCAGTTCCATAATTTGAAAATTGCGACGATTGCCGATCTGATTTCTTACCGGCATCGCACCGAATCCATCGTGAAACGCATCCACGAAATCGATTTCGAGAGTCGGTATGGAGGTGAATTCCGCTTGATTGTATATGTCAATCAGGTCGAGTACGCCGAACACATCGCCCTCGTGAAGGGCGATGTCAGTGATGGCGATCCCGTGCTCGTGCGGATGCATTCACTCAACGTGCTTGAGGATCTCTTGGGTGACCAGCCAGACCGAGGCACGCAGCTGCACGCCGCCATGTCAGAAATTGGCCGCAAGGATCGTGGTGTCGTCGTGTTGATCCGAGAGCCTAGGCCGACGGCACTATCAGACCTCGTTGAGCGACGATTGGGGGTCCAGGAAAAAGAACCTGTTCAATTGCGAGATTACGGCACAGGCGCACATATCCTTCTCGATCTGGGCGTAAAGGACATGATTCTCTTATCGAATACGGCACCACGCACGATCGTTGGTCTAGAAGGTTACGGACTATCGGTGTCCGAAGTTCGCTCCATTCCGCCACTCTCGGGTACCGTCGATGACTGATGCGCCTTATCTCCTCGTTGTCGAAGCACGCTTTTATGAGGACATCGCTGATGAATTGGTCAAGGGCGCCGAGGCAGCCATAGAGGCGGCCGGGGCGACTCACACTAGGATTTGGGTGCCGGGCGCTCTTGAAATTCCTGCGGCCATCAAGATGGCCATCCGCTCCATTGATTTGCCGGGCGGTCGCCGAAGGTATGACGGATTCGTAGCATTGGGGTGCGTCATTCGTGGCGAGACTTCGCATTACGATCACGTCTGCCAAGAATGCATGCATGGTCTCGCCCAACTCGGTACGACCTATTCGGTCGCAATCGGGAATGGCGTGCTGACATGCGAAAATAGAGACCAGGCGTGGCAGCGAGCTGCGGTCGATAGCGGCGATAAAGGTGGCACGGCCGCACGTGCCGCGCTGCGCATGATCGACGTCAAACGCGACCTGCTTCCCGAGTGATGACTACTCCAGGCGCCAGCGAAGCCGCGCTCCCTGGTGCGAGAGGAATGGCTCGGTTGTGCGCGGTGCAGGCGCTCTATCAGATCGAGATCAGTGGCGCCAATTTCAGGCCTGTAATCGACGAATTCATTGGATTCCGCATGGGCGGCGAAATCGATGAAGGATCGGAAGATCGGGCTGACCCGGATTTCTTTCGAGATGTGGTGTCAGGTGTGGACGCCCGCGACGCGGAGATAGCGGAGGCCGTGGAAACGGCTTTGGCGGAGGGATGGTCCTATACCCGCCTCGATACGACGCTGCGTCAGATACTTCGGGCTGCCACATATGAGCTGATCGCCCGTATCGATGTGCCCGCGCGCGTCGTGATCAACGAGTATGTTGAGCTTACGGCGGCCTTCTTTGAGGGCCCTGAGCCTGGGTTCGTTAATGCGGTTCTGGACCGTCTCGGGCGTGTGTATCGGAGCGGAGAGATGATGAACCTTAATGATGTGCCGGCAGGGTCTTCGCAAACGTGACTCGCCGAGGCGAATTCGACTTGATTGATGGCGTGTTCGCCCCGTTGGCCCGAGGTGCCTCGGGCGCTCTGGGTCTTGCCGATGATGCGGCAGTATTCGAGCCTCCAACTGGCATAGAGATCGTGGCCACCACAGACGCGCTGGTCGCTGGCGTCCATTTCAATCATGACGATCCACCGGATTTGGTTGCGCGAAAACTCCTCAGAGTCAGTCTTTCGGATCTGGCGTCAATGGGCGCGGAACCCGACGCGTATCTACTCACCGTTGCCCTGCCACCGGACTGCGATGAATCCTGGTTGGAGACATTTGCATCCGGCCTTTCTGAGGATCAGGAGGAGTTCAAAGTTTATCTAATCGGCGGAGACACAGTCGCGACAAGGGGGCCGTTACTATTGTCGGTTACCGCGCTCGGTCGCGTGCCGACCGGTCAGGCGCTCTTGAGGTCCGGCGCCAGTGAAGTAGACGAGATTTGGGTCTCAGGATCAATCGGTGATGGTGCACTGGGACTTTTGACACTTCAGTCAGGCGTCGAGCCTCAGGTGGAGAGAGACGAAGCATGGCTGAAGGAACGCTATCTCCTGCCGCGTCCCCGCACCGCCTTGGGGCTGGCGTTGAGAGGACTTGCCAGCTCCTGCATTGATGTTTCGGATGGTTTGATCGCCGATCTGAATCATGTTTGCGAGGCTTCCGGTGTCTCAGCAGTGGTCAATTTGGAATGTATCCCAATATCAGAGCCTGCGAAGGCGCTGCTGTCCGACGATCCAAAGCTGATCCGATCGATCCTTGGGGGCGGGGATGATTACGAACTTCTGTTCACCGCTCCATCGGCCGCACATGACGCCGTGAGACAAGCCGCTGGTACATGCGAAGAGTCTGTGACGCGAATTGGGGAGATGTCCGCGGGATCGGGAGTAATTGTGGTCAATGGCGAGAACGAAAAAATTGACATAGTCGAAAAGGGTTACACGCATTTTTGATGGTCCCATTTCACGCGAGCGACTTATAATTGGGGGCGGTCATCAAACGTGAATCTCACAACGTGATTTCTGGGCCACCGTCGTTTGGGTAGGCTCTAGGGATGAGGGTTAGACCTTGAATACGAAGAAGCTGGTCATCTTCTCGTTTGCGTTCCTGATACTTCTTGCCGCAGGAGCGTTCTCGATATCGTCGATTCTGGAGAACTTTGAGACATTGTCCGAAGAGGGGTCCAGTTCGAAAAGACGGCTGGTTACGTCCGACTCGATGGATTGGCCGCACCGGTACCTCGGCGGAAACGGTTCGACTACTACCTCTACGTCGACCTGAAAATGGAAGTGGCGGACGACTCCAACGTCAATCGCGTGCAATCATAGATACCCCTGCTTCGGGATGCGGCGTTGCGTGAACTTCATAGAGGTTCACTAATGCGGAAGGATGGTGTGTTGGGGGTCGATCTTCGGGCCATGAAGGCTCGACTCACGAAGTCGCTGAACAAGACACTTGGCGAAGAGATCATCTCGAAGGTTCTTATCTCAAAGCTTGTGAAGGCCGCCGGCTAAGACCTCTTTGATTTCTGACGTGGCGGGCTCCGCGGTTGGAGCTTAGTCGTCCACGATCTCAAGGGCTGCAATGGAATACATGAAGCGGAACGTCGCCATTCTGGCGACCTGCCAAGCTGTTTCCCTGACCGTCAACCTGACGGTCATCGCTCTTGCAGGATTGGTTGGGAATTCGCTCGCCGACAACAAGGCCCTAGCGACACTGCCAGTCAGTACCTTCATCATCGGCGTGGCAATTTCAACGATTCCCGCGGCTCAATGGATGCGAATCGTTGGGCGCAGCCGCGGTTTCATGACCGGTGCGATGGTCGGCGTGCTTGGCGCTATCGTGTGCAGCTACGCGGTCTATGTTGTGGACTTCTGGATCTATTGCCTTGGCACAGCTTTGCTGGGTACCCAAAACGCCTTTGGCCAGCAGTACCGGTTCGCGGCCGCAGAGTCGTCAACACCGGAGTTCAAAGCCAAGGCGATATCTTTTGTTTTGGCTGCGGGAATCGTTGGCGGGGTTTTGGGACCCGAAAGCACAAAGTACACCAAGGATCTGTTTGCACCCTATTCATTCCTGGGAACATACCTTGTTGTCATCATTCTGTGCGTCATGGTCATAGCATTGCTCACTCAGCTTCGGATCCCCGAACTTTCTGAGGAGGAGCGGCTGGAGAAGGGTCGGCCACTGTCAGAAATTGTACGCCAGCCCGTCTTCATCGTCTCGATGTTGGGTGCGATGGTGGGTTATGCCGTCATGAATCTGGTAATGACCGCCGGACCGCTGGCCATGATTGCCTGCGACATTTCATACAGCAGCACGATATTCGTGGTCGAGTGGCATGTAATTGGGATGTTCGCGCCATCCTTCTTTACGGGCTATCTGATCAATCGCTATGGCGTGCTGCAAATCATGATCACGGGTGCGCTCTTTCTATTTGCCGCTGTCGTTGCCGCGGTCACGGGGATAACCCTGTACAATTTCTGGTTGGCATTGTTCCTGCTCGGAATCGGCTGGAATTTCATGTTCATCGGGGGAACGACTTTGTTGACCGAAAGCTATAGCCCCGCGGAGAAAGCCAAGACCCAGGGTCTCAATGATTTCATGGTCTTCGGCTCAGTGGCTTTGGCGTCCTTGTCTTCCGGCGGGCTATTGCACGTGTTTGGATGGAACGCCGTGAACGTTGGAGCCGTGCCATTTCTGCTGCTCGCCACGGGGACGACATTTTGGCTTCTTCTGAAGCGGCGGCGCGAGGTCCACAGCCGTACAGCGGCTTGACCCAGGCGGGATAGAGCCGCGAGTTGGCACCGTCACATGGCGATCAGTAGTTTGAGATTTGGCAGTATCGGCAGGAATGTTCTCATCCTGGCGACGTGTCAGGGTCTTCTTTTCAGCATCAACACAGTATTCGCATTGGTCAGCGGGCTGGTGGGGGCGTCGTTGGCGCCCGACCCCGCACTTGCGACGGTCCCGTTGGGTCTATTCATTGCTGGCGCAGCGCTCTCGACCTACCCGGCGTCGCTGTTGATGGGGCGCATAGGTCGGCGGCCGGGATTCCTCATCGGCGCGTCAGTTGGGTTTTACGGGGGCGTCCTGGGTGCCTGGGCTGTGTCGATTGGTAGTTTTGGCTTGTTGTGCTTCACCGGCCTTGTCATGGGCGTCTATTTTGCGTTCGGAAGCTACTACCGCTTCGCAATCGTCGACGTCGTAACGGGGAAGTTGAAGCGTCACGCCGTCTCCATCGTCCTCGCAGGCGGTGTGATGAGCGGTGTTGTCGGACCTTACAGCGCTGACTGGAGCCGCGATTTGCTCGCGCCTCAAACCTTCATGGCTTCATATGCCGTTGTTTCGGCCCTTGCATATCTGAAGCTCCTGCTATTGGCGTTTATCGACATACCCACGCCACGCAAAGTAGACAAACAGCACACGGGGCGCCCACTCGGTGAGATCATACGTCAGCCACGGTTCATCGTCGCCGCAATTGCCGGCATGGTGAGTTGGGCGGCTATGAACCAACTGATGGTGGCCGCGCCCATCGCCATGTACATCTGTGCTCTGCCGTTTTCCGACGCGGCGTTCGTAATTCAATGGCATAACTTTGCCATGTTCCTACCGGGTTTCTTCGCCGGCGCCCTTGCAAACAGGTTCGGTGTCTATAACGTGATGCTTTGGGGTGCAGTCATGCTGCTTGGTGCCGTTGTCGCCGTGGTGTCAGGTATCGATCTGTGGAACTTCTGGTGGGCCGGGTTCCTGGTTGGGACTGGATGGTGTTTTCTCTTCGTGAGCGCGACGATTGTCATCACCGAGTGTTGTGCCGTTCAAGAGCAGTCCAAGACTCAAGGTTTCAACGACTTTCTGGTCTTCTTTGCTCAGGCCTTTGGCACCTTTGGAACTGGCGCTCTCTTGCATCTCCTGGGGTGGTCTTCGGTCGGTTACACGTTGCTTCCCATCATAATCCTGACGGCAGGTGCCACGATCTGGCTCTCCATTCGCGAAGGCACTCTGGCGCCACAAATCCGATCCAGCTGAATAAAGGCAGCTTGTCGGCGATGGAGCAGCACACGGGAGCTGCCTCAGACACACGGATTGCGCCACTCTCCGGCATCTTCAAATCATTTGTCTTGTATCAATACGTTAGGACGGATATCCGCCGGGCTATCGGGCCACAAAGTAATTCCCTTCACATCCGAACTGCTCTATGTTCCGCGCGGCCCAAGCCATGACTTTGGTCGGATCGATCGATGCGGCCTCGACTGGCAGGGATGCGGGAAATTGGCCTCGATAATCTGGGGGAATATTGGATGTCTGCGGAACTATGGTTCGTCTTCGTTTGCGGTGCGCTCGCCATTCTATATGGCGTGTTCGCCAGCCGATCGGTGCTGGCCGCCAGTCCCGGAAACGAACGGATGCAAGAGATTGCAGGCGCCATACAAGAAGGCGCAGGCGCGTATCTCAATCGGCAATACCGCACCATCGCCATCGTCGGTCTCGTGGTCTGCGTTCTCGTGTTCATCTTTCTGGGTGCCTATTCTGGTGTCGGCTATCTGATCGGCGCCGTCTTTTCCGCGGCAACCGGCTACATCGGGATGAATGTTTCCGTTCGGGCGAATGTCCGGACCACCGAAGCTGCGCGCCAGGGTATGCAACAGGGGCTCAACATCGCCTTCAAGGCTGGAGCTGTCACCGGCATGCTCGTTGCCGGATTGGCGTTACTCTCTGTGGCCGTTTACTACGGTGTTCTTCTCACGATGGGTGTCGAGGATCGTGAGGTCATCAACGCGTTGATCTCTCTAGGTTTCGGCGCGTCGCTGATCTCAATTTTCGCTCGTCTGGGTGGCGGCATTTTTACCAAGGGTGCGGATGTCGGCGCCGATCTCGTCGGAAAAGTTGAAGCGGGCATACCCGAGGATGATCCCCGCAATCCCGCAGTGATCGCCGATAACGTGGGCGACAATGTCGGGGATTGTGCCGGAATGGCGGCGGACCTGTTCGAGACCTATGCCGTGACTGTGGTCGCGACGATGGTGCTCGCCTGGATCTTCCTGTCAGGAGACACTGCCGCTCAGGCCTCCATGATGCTGTATCCGCTGGTCATTGGCGGCGTTTGCATCGTTGCTTCCGTCGTGGGCACTTTTTTCGTCCGCTTGGGAGCCAGCCAAAACATCATGTTAGCGCTCTACAAGGGATTTCTGGTCGCCGCCATTCTCTCCGCTGTCGCTTTCTGGTTTGTCACGGATCGTGTGATCGGCATGGAAGACACTTTTTCTTTGGGCGGGAAGTCGGTCAGCGGAAATGACCTGTTCGTCTGCAGCATTGTCGGTCTCGTTGTTACGGGCCTGATCATCTGGGTCACCGAGTACTACACGGGCACCAATTTCCGGCCCGTTCGCAGCATCGCCAATGCCTCTGAGACTGGCCATGGCACGAATGTCATTCAGGGTCTGGCTATTTCGATGGAGGCGACAGCTCTTCCGGCGCTCATCATCTGTGCCGGAATTATCATCGCATTTACATTGGCGGGTCTTTTTGGGATTGCCATCGCGGTCACCGCAATGCTGGCACTCGCTGGCATGGTTGTCGCTCTCGACGCCTACGGTCCCGTGACTGACAATGCGGGAGGCATTGCCGAAATGGCTGATTTGGACGCGGAGGTCCGCAAGACCACCGATGCTCTGGATGCCGTGGGCAATACCACGAAGGCAGTGACAAAGGGCTATGCAATTGGATCGGCCGGTCTCGCGGCGCTCGTCCTGTTTGCGGCGTACACCGAGGACCTCAAGGCCTTCTTCTCGGACGTTGCCGTTGAGTTCACGCTGTCAAATCCCTACGTGGTCGTCGGGCTCTTCATTGGGGGCATGCTTCCGTACATGTTCGGCGCGTTGGCAATGACTGCCGTTGGACGTTCAGCGGGCTCCGTCGTGTTGGAGGTCCGCCGACAGTTCAAGGAAATTCCGGGAATCATGGAAGGCACCGGTAAGCCGGAGTACGCTCGGGCCGTCGATATGCTGACCTCTGCGGCCATCAAAGAAATGGTGATCCCGTCGTTGCTGCCGGTCCTGGCGCCGATTGTCGTCTATGTCGTCATCCTGGTAATTGCCGGGCAGCCCGAGGCCTTTGCGGCGGTTGGTGCCATGCTCATGGGTGTGATTGTGACCGGCCTGTTTGTTGCCATCTCGATGACTGCAGGCGGTGGCGCATGGGACAACGCCAAGAAGTACATCGAAGATGGAAATCATGGTGGAAAGGGCTCGGAAGCCCATAAGGCGGCCGTGACCGGAGACACCGTCGGAGACCCCTACAAGGATACAGCAGGGCCGGCCGTCAACCCGATGATCAAGATCACCAATATCGTGGCATTGCTGCTGTTAGCTGCACTCGCCCACTGAGACGTTGGACGAAGCTGAGTTGGAAGCACGCCAACTTCCAACCAGATAATGATCTGCTGGGGATATCCCCGAGGACGGCGTGTTGGCGTCGCTACTCTTCGGCGTCCTTGGTGAATCGTCCGAGGTTCCCGAACAGCTGCTGCACGAGGCTGAGTTGCTTGCCTCGCGTCGGCGTGACGCGTTCATTGAACGCGAATGCGCGCCCATCTTCTGCTTCGTAGCGATTGATCTCGCTGACGATACCCGAATCATCGAACTTAACCGCGACGACCCTCTGGTCCAGGATCTTTTTCTCGAAGAACGCCAGCCTCTCCGTCTTGCGGGAGATATAGTACCAGGTGTCGGTGCCAAATGTGGAAACGTTGGAAGGCGAGCCAAGTGCGTTGAGGATGCTGCCTTTGTCGTCGACGCCGGGCTTGATCTCAGAGATTCTTACGTCGTCGATGAAATAGCCGCGGACATTCTGAGTCGGAGCGCAGGCAACAAGGAATGTGCCCGCTACGAGACAAACCGCGATGGTGCGTGCGGCGGGACGAAAATGAGCTTTATCGAGCGTTCTTTGAGTCAAGGTGATCTGTCGCAGCGCTATTTACGTTGGATCAAGAACTTGCATCCGGTCACCGAGTGTGTCAATCGGCTGTCGATGAATCGAGAGTAGCTGGATGTTCGCATCTTTACGACGCAAAAAAGCTGAACGTGAGTCGGCCAGGCAGCTGTATGACCAGGTGGTGGCCGCGGCCCGGTCACCTTCGCTCTATACGGTTGGTGGTGTGCCCGACACCGTAGATGGTCGTTTCGAGATGGTCGTTCTGCACACCTACCTTGTGGTGGGCCGTCTGATGTCGGGAGATGATTCGCCACAACGGGTAGCCCAATTTCTGTTCGACACGATGATCACCGATATGGACCGAAGTTTGCGGGAAATGGGAGTTGGCGATCTGAGTGTGGGGAAAAAGGTGAAGGCGATGGCCGAAGCGTACTATGGTCGATCTCAGGCATACGATGCCGCTCTGGAAGCCAGCGACGCGGAACTGGCCGATGCCATTCGCCGGAATATATTTGGAACTCTCGAGGCTGACGGCAATGAACAGAATCCAGTCGTTACCGCGATGGTGCGATACATCAGATCGACAATGAGGGGTCTGCAGAGTCAATCCATCGACGCTCTGACACAGGGTCACATTCAGTTCGTCGAATACTCTTGAGCAATTGAAACGCTGTATTTTCGCCGTTGACCGAATGCGGTGAGAGCCCTATTTTCGCGGCGCCGACGCGGCCTTTCTGTTTGCAGTGAATCGGAAAGGCGGCCGCCAGCACTCCAGATGCAGACATGAATATTGAGTCTTCACCCGAATTCAGTCGGATCATCCGGGCCGATCAGCTTCCGGATCACGATGCAGAATTCAATTTCGAGGCCGAACCTGCGGAGCGCGATAAACTCGCAATTCGCTTTTCGTTGCAGTCACTCAATCGGTTGCAGGCAAGAGTATGGGCACGCCGCATTGGTGGTTCACCGGTTGTGCGCGTACGTGTCAATTTTGTCGCCGATGTGCTACAGTCCTGTGTCGTCACGCTGGACCCTGTGGCCGCACATATCGACGAGTGGTTCGAGCTTGAATTTGCTCCAGCAGATGGGATCGGTGCGACAGAGGAAGTGATATTTGAAGCGGATGACGACGACCCGCCAGAAGAGATGGTCGGAGGGCAGTTCGATATAGGGGAGGCGATTTCAGAGCATTTGGCACTATCGTTGGACGACTACCCGAGAAAGCCAGGTGTGGAGTTTTCAGATCAAATTGAGCACGCCGATGAGCGTGCATCGGCAGATAGTCCGTTCGCGGTTCTCAGGAACAACCAGAAATAAAATATGGCGCAAATTGTTGTGCTAAAGCCGATAGGCTGACGAAAGATAGGAACCATGGCAGTACCCAAGAAAAAGGTATCGAAATCGAAGCGCAACATGAGGCGCTCTCATGACGCACTCAGGCCTTCCGCCTACGTGGAGTGTTCAAATTGTGGCGAATACAAGCGACCGCATCATGTGTGTAACGCGTGTGGCCACTATAACGATCGAGAAGTGACTGAGGCGGCCGGTACCCTGTAGCGCCTGTTCACGGGCGTATCCTCAGAATTCGCTTTGACGTCTTCCATCAATATCGCACTCGATGCCATGGGCGGTGACAACGCCCCCGAAATGGTTGTCGAGGGTACAGAAATCGTGCGATCGCTCCATCCCGACGCACGATTCATTCTGTTCGGTGACGAGGGCCGGATCGCTCCGTTTCTCGCTCGGTTCCCACGCCTCAATGAGGTCAGTGAAGTCCGGCATACTGATCAAGCTATAGCGGCAGATGAAAAGCCATCCCAGGCATTGCGCCGTGGCCAGGACTCAAGCATGCGTTTGGCCATAGATGCCGTCCAGAATGGGACGGCAGGGGGCGTGGTTTCGGCCGGCAATACCGGCGCTCTGATGGCCATTTCGAAGTTTGTGCTCGGAACGCAACCGAGTATCGATCGCCCGGCGATGATCTCGTTTTTCCCAACTCGTCGCGGGAAGACCGCAGTCCTGGACCTGGGAGCGAATATCGAATGTAACGCCGATAACCTCGTTCAATTCGCAGTCATGGGTGCGGCCTTTGTGCGAATCGAGTTGGGTATCGACCGCCCCACCGTCGGTCTTCTGAATGTCGGTGTCGAAGAGCTCAAAGGAAATGACACCTTACGCTCTGCCGGCCAGGCGCTTCGAGAGGTCGATTTCGGTTTCGAATTCGCTGGATTCATCGAAGGCAATGACATTTGCGAAGGTACGGTCGACGTCGTTGTCACGGATGGTTTCACGGGCAACGCTGTGCTGAAAGCTCTCGAAGGCGGGTCGAGCATGTTCGTCAGCTTCATGAGACAAGCCTTTCAAAGTGGACTCGCCTCCAAGATTGGGTACCTTCTGGCTAAACCGGCTTTCCAGCAGATGCGGACGAGAATCGACCCTCGTGCCTACAACGGAGCGGTATTCGTCGGCCTGAACGGGATTTCCGTGAAGAGCCACGGTGGTACTGACGGAGAGGGATACGCAAACGCAATCGGCGTGGCCATAGATCTCGTCCGTGGGCGTTTCTCGGAACGAATTCAAGCCGATCTCGAGCAAAGCTACGTTATTCCGCAAGAGTTGTCGGAAGACGCACGTCGGGCCGCTATTTCGTGATGGTGCGGCGATCCCAGATCTTGGGTTGCGGGTCATATCTCCCTGAGCGCGTGATCACCAACGACGAAATGGCCGAGCTCGTCGACACCAGCGACGAGTGGATCACGGCGCGTACAGGGATCAAGAAAAGACATATCGCGGCGGACGGGGAAAAAACCTCGGATCTTGCATTACACGCGGCCACCGCCGCGCTTTCCGCTGCAGGCGTGAGCGTGGACGATCTCGATATGATCGTTCTGGCGACAGCCACTCCTGACGAGACATTCCCCGCTACAGCGACCGTAGTCCAAGCCGAACTCGGAATGACACGCGGGTTCGCTTTTGACGTTCAAGCTGTTTGCAGTGGGTTCGTGTATGGGATGGCGGTGGCTGACAATTTTCTGAAGGTCGGACAAGCGGACACGGCACTCGTCATTGGTGCGGAAACCTTCTCCAGAATCCTCGACTGGTCGGATCGTGGAACCTGCGTCCTGTTCGGTGATGGCGCTGGAGCGGTGGTGCTCAAGTCAGAGAATGGCGACGGTGGACCCGAAGACCGTGGCATACTTGCCACCCGGTTGCATGCAGACGGCCGTAAGCACGACATGCTTTATGTCGATGGAGGACCGTCCTCGACACAATCGACAGGGCACCTGAGGATGCTCGGAAAAGAAGTATTTCGCCATGCAGTCACCAATCTTTCGAGTGTCGTTCTGGAAACACTCGACGAAGTCGGACTCGCGTCAAGCGACATCGACTGGTTGGTGCCGCACCAGGCAAACAAGAGAATTCTCGATTCCACCGCCAAAAAGCTCAAGCTCTCTCCTGAACGTGTGATCGTCACCGTGCAGGACCATGCCAACACGTCTGCGGCATCTGTTCCTCTCGCACTTGATCAAGCAACAACGGATGGCCGGATCAAGCAGGGTGACCTGGTGTTGATGGAGGCCATGGGTGGTGGTTTTACGTGGGGCGCCTGTCTCGCACGCTGGTAGGAAAGAAAAAGTACCAGTCGGCGAACGGCTCCGGCGCTACGACTCGCTCTAGACATAAACGTCGACGTCCATCCCGCTGATATTGACGGATTTCTTTGGCAACGGTACGGTAACCTGAAGCCAATGGGGAGAGACATGGCGGGAAGAACGGTCACTCGTGCGCACCTCAGCGAAGCCGTCTACCAAGAGGTCGGACTGTCGCGCAATGAGTCTGCCGATCTCGTAGAGGTCGTTCTGAAAGAGATCGCTGATCATCTCGTTACGGGTGAAACAGTAAAGATCTCGTCGTTCGGCAGTTTCTACGTCCGCCAGAAGGGCCGCAGAATTGGCAGGAACCCGAAGACGGGCGAGGAAGTACCCATTCTGCCACGCCAGGTGCTGTTGTTTCGGCCATCCCATGTGCTGAAAGACCGGATCAATCGAACTTTGTCCCGCGATGAGTAACTGATCGGCGATGTCAGACGCCGCAGAACAGAGCACTTCCCGGTCACTGCGCCCCACCAAGGCGCCCGGCGCATTTCGCACAATCTCGGAGGTTGCGTCAGAACTGGAGGTCCCTCAGCACGTCCTCAGGTTCTGGGAAGGTAAATTCAGCCAAGTTCGTCCTCTGAAGCGTGGCGGTGGCCGCCGTTACTATCGACCCGAGGATGTCGAATTGCTCAGGCGTATCAGACGCTTGTTGTACAGCGAGGGCTACACAATCCGCGGCGTCCAGAAGGTGTTGCGGGAAGGTCCCAAGCGGAACGATGGCAAGGAGGGCAGCGACGGCAGCGCCGATTTGGATGCCGGGAAACGGCAGGCCCTCGAGGGATTGCTCGACGAGCTTACGTCCCTCCACGATATTCTGGCTCGCCGCCGAGTTTGACTAGATCCCCAAGAGCTTGACCGGATGCCCGGGGCCGGGTATCCGTGAGGCTGCACGTCAACGTGTCTAGCGTCGGAGCGTAGCGCAGCCTGGTAGCGCACCACACTGGGGGTGTGGGGGTCGGAGGTTCAAATCCTCTCGCTCCGACCATTTTCCTTCGAGGATCCAGTGACTTACCGCGTCGGCGATGTCATCACCGTCAACGATCGTATGCAGCAGGGGTACTCGTACCGTATCGATGCGGAGGCGGGACGATCCTTTTCCCCAGCTTTCGAGCCACGCTTCACGCCCAGGGAAATGCTGGAGTTGGGCGTGTTCGAAGGCAAATATTGTAATGACTGTGTGGATGAACTGCCCAAGTCCTGGTTCCGGCGGGCGAAACTAAGCGGGTCACCTGATCCAACGCTGAACCGCTTCAAGGTGAAGAGCCGCCTGCCCCTTTCAGAGTGGAGGCGCAAGGGTTGGATACTTGGCCCGGATCCGCGAGGGTGGTTCCAGTGGTATTGTCGCTACTATCTGGGGCGCCGTATCCCCGAGATTGATGCTCTTCAAATCAAGCGTTGGCGGGCATTCTCGCGCCATCAGGCTCAAGTTCGCAAAAATTGCGATCCCGGCGATGTTTGGTGCCGGCCGCGTCAGCGTCAGGCACTCTTGCAATGGTCATACGACCCGTTTGTTTGACCACTACGTTGGTTTGAACGGCAACACGTCACTGACCTGCCAAAGTCTCTCTTTCTCGAAAAACGCAGTTCTCGATGCGCACACGTCGATCCGAAGCGGAGAGGTGTGCGGACTGGATGACCGCATCTGTAACAGCTGCCCCAAAATTCCTGAGTACCTCACGATCAACAGTGCCCTGTCGTACGGGGATCTTCAGAACCGTATCCTGGACATGAGTGGCGAGTGGTTTGTCCGAATTGAAGCGGCGAGCCGGCCAGGCTTCGGGGTTTTCTTCGCGAACGGCTGCCCGCAACAGTTTCCGAAACATAACGACGCCCGTATCGGTCGTACCCAGGTGTTCGAGGACATGGATGGCCACGGGGCGTTGGCTTACGAGTACTTCCCAGTCGCCTGGGGTCCGTTGCTGCGTTTCATATGGATTGGTGTGGGTGCGCCCGGCGACGTGATCGCAACTCTCAACGCCGATTAACTCGGGCTGCCCCTCATGATGCGGGTCAACCTCTTCATTGAAGTGACGCCAGCCGAAAACGGTGCTGTGGGTGTCGTCATTCGGCACTGTCCACCATTCCATGCCCGCGCGCATGAAATAACGTTCCTCACATCCGAGATCAAATATGCCTGCGATCTTCACGAAATTTGGGAGGTGGGACTGCTGATTTCGCACCCAGATGGTCTCGTCATCCTTGCGCCGGTTCGAGATGTAAACCATGGCCGCACCGCCGTCTGTCTCACGGAAATCGAGTACCGGCAGCTCGCCCCAGACCCGCGGAAGCTGGTTGTTGCCCATTTGAACATACAGAAAAACTGAATGAATGGGATCCTTGTGGTTTTCATGGATTTGGAGCCAGTTGCAGGGATGGGCGATAGAAAAGGGAATCAATTCGTTTCCGGGAACGTCCGAAGTGTCGTAGGTCACGAACACGGGTTGCTCCTGCGGGGGGCCCATGTAGATGAATACCAGGCCTTCATGCTCGCGCGCGGGGTAGGCACCATGACGAAATGCCTCCTTGAGGCGGGAGGTCGAAGGTTCCCCCGGTGTATCCAGAATGCTGCCGTCGGCGTTGAACAGCCAGCCGTGATAACAACACCGCAGTCCCCGTTCCGCGATAATTCCGTATTCGAGCGACGTGCCGCGATGGGAACAGTGACGGTGCGGTACACCAACGGTTCCCGCCCGATCGCGGTAGGCAACCAGGTCCTCGCTCAGAATGCGGATTGACTTCGGCAACTCTGCCAATTCGGTGGAAAGGCATACGGGCTGCCAGAACCTGCGCATGTACTCGCCCATCGGCGTGACCGGACCCGTGTTGGTAAGCTCCGGGTCCGCTGTAGGAACTTCCCGATGGAAGTATCCAGAGTAGGGTTTTGGTCGGTCCGTCCCTGTGGCGTGCTCAGCGGCCCTCATGGTGCGCTAACCACCATCACATTCGACCGGCGACAAGGTCTTCCTTCATCGACTGAATTCTACTGGATATCGCAGCATCGCGATCCGGCCCGGGTGGTTCCTCTGCCGCCAGAACGATGTCTGTGGCGCGGCGACCCACTTCGGCGACCAGAGCATCATCGTTCTCGTTTCGAGGGGGGATATTGAGCACCGAATCGAAGGAATAGGTGGCGCGCGCATCCCAACCATTTTGAGGCAGGTGTACGTCTGGACCGGACTCGCCGCGCAGCGCCCGACGGAATTGACGGCGCATCATCATCACGCCTGTGTCCGTCCATCCCATGTGCTCCCGTCCGTGGTCGGGAAGGGGCCCCTGACTGACCAGTACCTCCCAGTCGCCGGGATTGCGCTGCATTTCCTCGTATTCCCGATGCATGGTTTGTCCCGGAGCGAAATCGACCAGCTCTCTGCCGCATTCTTCCGGTTTGCCAAAGCCATGAGGATCCAGTGCCTCTGAAAAATGCCGGTACCCGAAGATCATGCAGTGATTATCATCGATGGGCACTGTCCAGCGGGTCAAAGCCGAACCGGTATAGAATTTCTCCTGATCCCCCTGTTCGAACAGGGCGCCGGCCTGGAAAAACCCAGGAAGAAGCGCGTGGATACAGCGCACCCAAATGAATTCATCGATGCGCCGGCTTGAGACATAAAGACAACCGTGCCCGTCATCGGTCTCGCGGAATTCGATCTCCGGCATCACGTCCATGCGCGGAGACAGCTGGTACTGGTTATTGCGGCTGTGCAGGAACACGATGTGGGCCGGGTCCATGATGTTTTCCTGAACGTGCAGCCAGTTGCACGAGTGCCAGATCGAATAGGCCGCCAGTTTGTCATCCGGATACTGGTAGGCGTCGAGGATGGGAAAGTCTGGTTGGTGTTCGGCCGGACCCAAATAGGCGAAGACCAAACCGCGATACTCCACTGCCGGATAAGAACCGTGACGGAACGAGTCCTTCAAACGTGAATCGGGCGGCTCGCCCGGTGTTTCCAGGATCGCGCCGTCGATATCGAACAACCAGCCGTGGTAGCAGCAACGAATGCCTCGTTCGGACACGATTCCGTACTCGAGGGACGTCCCGCGGTGCGAGCAGTGGCGGTGCAGGGCTCCCACGCGGTCTGATTTGTCTCGAAACACGACGAGGTCTTCGCCCAGATGCCGGACGGCCAAGGGCAGGTCATTCAATTCGGACACCAGGCAGATCGGGTGCCAAAACCGCCGAAGGTACTCGCCTGCTTTGGTTCCGGGTCCCGTCTCCAGCAATTCCTGATCGTGATTGGCCGGTTCGCTTGCGGAGAAATATCCGCCATAAGCCCCGAATTTTGCTGTCTGAGACATCTGGATTCGCCTTGGTACAACGATAGGGACCAGCGTAACTCAGAGGCCGGCGCGGTCAAAGTCTGCGAATAGGACTCCAAGTCATGTAAAGAAGGGTCGTGTGAGTGTTGCTAAGCCTCACGTTAGAGGGTATTGCCGAAGGACTCGTTGAGGAATATTTGTTAACCAATTGTATAAAAGGTAAAAAATGTATTTCCTCTGTTGTTATGGGTGAATTTGTGCTTAAAATAGGCACGTATCAGAAGACGGCAATCCCATTGTTGCTCATCTGATCCTCCCTGTGATTGGGCTGCCCCCCCCCGTGGCGCAGCCCTTTTTATGTTTGTTGCAACCGAGCTTGCCCCAGCCATAGGCCGGGGCGATCATCGTTGTGCGCGGTCAACTGCTATTGAAGGGAGTGGAGTCCGATGTGCCGATGGCTTGCCTATTCCGGTTCCCCTATTTTCCTGTCCCGTCTCCTGTTTGAGCCAGAGCACTCACTGATTGTCCAAAGCCTCAATGCCCGCCAATCGGTATTTCCAACCAACGGAGATGGATTTGGCGTGGGTTGGTATGGCTCACGCCATGAGCCCGGGCTGTTTCGCGATGTCCTTCCCGCTTGGAACGATGACAATCTCCAGAGCCTGGCGGAACAGATCGAATCCCATCTCTTCTTGGCACATGTCAGAGCCTCGACGGGAACCGCAACGGCACGGGCCAATTGTCATCCCTTTCGTTGGGGTGAATGGCTCTTTATGCATAACGGCAACATAGGAGGATACGAGCGTATCCGCCGCGAACTCGACCTTCTCATCGAGCCGCAATTCTATGCCCACCGTCGCGGTACGACAGACAGTGAGGCAATGTTCTATCTGGCGCTGACGTACGGACTTGAAAACGACGTTCCCGGTGCAATGGCAAGAACCGTCGCCGCGATCGAATCGTTAATGGCGGAAAAGGGTGTGAGTGAACCCTTGCGGGTTTCGGTGGTCGTCAGTGATTCCCGGAAGCTTTGGGCTCTGCGCTATGCCAGCAACGGCGTACCGCCGACCATGTACATTGGTCGTGCTTTTGCCGCACTGCACTATGCGGGTCTGGAGGGTGGGAGCAACGACGTCCTCGTCATGTCCGAACCTCTGGATGATGTGGACGAGAATTGGCAACTCGTCGAATCGGCGAGCATGGTCACCGTCGACGAAGGTGACGTTGCGTCTTCGCCGTTTGCGCCTGTTTCCGCATAGGTGCCGGATCTCGAATTCCTTGAGTAGTTCCACATGTGGTCCACAGAAAGCCTTGTCATCATTGCCGCGACGTTCCTCCTCGCCGGTGGGGTGAAGGGTGTCGTGGGTCTGGGACTCCCAACCATTTCCCTGGCCTTACTGACGGCTGCCTTTGGTTTGAAAGAGGCCATGGTATTGATGCTGATTCCGTCATTCGTCACGAACGCCTGGCAGGGATTGGTCGGCGGCGCGCTTATTGCAATTCTCAGGCGACTGTGGCTCTTGCTGGCGGTAGCCTGTGTGGGAATTTGGCTTGGAACCGGAATACTTGCGCAGTCGGACGCGCAATTGCTTTCGGGACTTCTCGGTGCCGTCTTGTGCCTCTATGCATTGGTCAGTCTGGGGTCGTGGCAGGTTCCGTCGCCAGGCCGGTATGAAAGATGGATTTCACCACCGGTGGGCCTGGTGAACGGGTTTCTCACCGGTCTCACAGGCTCGTTCTTGGTTCCCGGGACGTTGTATCTCCAGGCCCTCGGTTTGACCCGCGACAGTCTGATTCAGGCGATGGGTGTGCTGTACACGGTGTCGACGCTGGCGTTGGGCGTGGCTCTCGCCGAGAACCGCTTGCTTCCGCCCGATCTGGGGATCATTTCGGGTGCCGCCGTGCTTCCGGCTCTTGCCGGAATGGTGGTGGGCCAACGAGTCCGGCAATCACTTTCGAAATCGATGTTCCGCAAGGTCTTTTTCGGCGCCCTGTTGATACTCGGTATCTACATCATGGGCCGCGCCTTTCTTTAGGCGGAATGCCCGCAATACCTGCTATCCCGCCATCTGTACGGCCAACGCCGAAAACGTTACCACCGCCAGCGCCGTTGTCACATTGATCGCTGCTGCCGCGTGGGCCGTGTAGGTTTCGTAGCGTTCGGCAAAGATAAAGACGTACTGAGCGGTTGGCAGGGCAGCCAGCAGGGTCCCGACCATGGCCCATTGAGCGTTCACGTCGAACACCATGGTCATGGCGATCCATACCAAGGCGGGATAGGCGAACAGCTTCAGGAGAGTGACCACGGCCACCGCCGTCAAACCGCCACCTTTCGGGTTGACTCCAAGAAAGGCCCCGAGGGCGAACAGTGCGCCGGGTGCCGCCGCAGCTCCCAGAATTTCGAGGAAGGAATCCACCGGTACGTTGAATGGGATTTCCAGCAACGACAGGCCGAGCCCGGCGGCGATGGAGATGATGATGGGGTGAACGACCATCGTACGCATGACTTGAAGCAACGAGCCAAGCCAGTGTGTGGCTTCACCCCGTGATGCCTCCAGCATGATGATGGCGATTGGCATCAGGATGACCACGTCGACACTGGCAACCAGTGCGACCGGCGCTGTCGCCCAGTCGCCCACCAGTGCGATCAACATGGGGAAGCCGAGGAAAACGATGTTTCCGGCCGCGCCGCATTGCGCGAGGATTGCGGCTTGGCCTGCAGACTTTCGAAAAGCGAGTTTCGCGACGATCGCGATCACCACGAACATGAGGACGCCACTCAGGGCCCAAGCCGCGACGAAGGAGAGATCGATGATCTCTTTGATCGGCTGGTTCGCCAGGGAACGGATCAGTAAAGCCGGCAACGCAAAATAAAACACGAACGCGTTGAGAGACCTCACGGCACCAGGTCCGAGGAAGCCTGTTCGACCTGCGACGAAACCGCAGGCGATGACGGCGAAAAAGGGAAGAGTGACGTTGAGGACAGGTTCCACGAGCGCACGTATGGTCGGAAATGTGATGCATCGCGTGCGTTACACCTTTGCCACTCTTGTTGCAAATCGAAGAGCTAGTCCTTGTGATCGGCTCGTGATCGCAACAACATGATGGCGGGAGGCGCGCTCGTTCCTGATGTCGGAGATGCGCGGTGTTTGAATCTGCCGAACTTGGTCATAAGCTCGACAAAGCTGCCTTCAAGGCG
>MDTE01176171.1_pt1 | contig 31039 bp, 26 predicted proteins | sample 811231 | NCBI WGS metagenome assembly MDTE01 (sample SAMN05326651, study PRJNA326480) | marine metagenome | isolation source: seawater | place: Indian Ocean: Red Sea | collected 2010 | reverse complement strand
CGGCCGTCAGTGCCGATGGAAAAACTGCTGCCGTGGCCAATGGTGGCAACGTCATTCGCCTGATCAACCTCGCGGATGGCAAGGTGGTTCGAGAACTCAAGGGGCACACCGCTGCAGTCAGCGGGCTGGCATTTTTCCCCCATCCGGTGGAACGATCACGGCTGGACGCTGTGGCAACGGCAGCCGAGGCCGCCCTGGCGACGGCTGTGACGAATCAGGGAGCCGCTGAGGAAGCGGTGAAGTCCTTCGATCCGAAGGCGCTGAAGTTGAAGGGTGAGGCAATTGCCGCGGAGAAAAAGAAGCGGACGGATGCGGCTACGGCGGCCGTGAAAGCAGTTGGCGCTGCCAAGACGGCTCTCGCGGCCGCAAAGACAGCACAGGCGGAATTCGCCAAGCTCGTGACGTCCAGTGGCCAGCTGGTCTCCGGAAGCCAGGACAAGACTGTCCGTGTCTGGAAGGTTGCCGACGGCAGCAGTGCCCGACAGATCGCCACCCCGGCCGCTGTCAACGACGTGGCTTTCACCAAGGACGGTGCCCGCCTGGTGTCGGCCCATGCCGACAATCTTGTTCGAGTCTGGACAACGGTGGCGCCCAAACCGGCCGAGAAAAAAGCCGACGCCAAAAAGGATGATAAGAAAGCTGAAAACGCTGGTCCAAAACCAGTGTTGGAGATCAAGGGGCACACAAAGCCGGTTACCGGAGTGGCGTTGATCCTTCCGGCCGGAACGCAGATTGCCACCTCCAGCGGTGACAACACCGTGCGGATCTTCGATGTGACCAAGGGAAACCAGGTCCGAAGCATCAACGTGGGGTCACCGGTGACAGACGTCGCGGTCCGCCCCGATGGAGGAGCGATTGCCGCCGCAGCTGGAAACTTTGCCCGGCTCTACGATATGGCCGGAAAGCAACTGGCCGAGATGAAGGGCGATTTGGAACTCGTTCGTTCATTGGCCAGCGTGACCGAAGAACAGAGCGTCGCCAAGCAGTTGGTGGGGGTGGCCGACGGCAAACAGAAGGCGGCCGACAAGACGGCCAAGGACCGTGCGACCGCGGCCAAGACGGCCAAGACGGCCAAGACGGCTGCGGACAAGAAAGTGACCGAACAGAAACCGAAATTCGCTGCGGCCAAGACCAAGAGTGATGCAGCCGCGAAAGCCTTTGACGGGGCCGCGAAGGCACTGGTGGCCGCCAAGAAAGCGGCCGTCGACGCCGCCAAGAAGGCGACCGATTTGAAGACCGCTGCGGATGCTGCCAAGAAAGCAGCCGATGCGGAAACCAAGAAATCGGCCGCTGCGGCCAAGACGTCCGAGACCGCCAAAAAGGCAGCCGCGGACTCGGCCAAGAAGCTGACAGAAGCACAGGAAGCGGCCAAGAAGGCTGCTGACGATGCGGCCAAGAAAAAGGCAGCCGATGCGGTCAAGGCGGCTACCGACGCAAAGGCCAAGGCCGACAAGGCGGCAGCTGATGCGGCCAAGGCAGCAACTGATGCCAAGAAAGCTTCGGATGCGGCCACGAAGAAATCGACCGATGCTGCTGCGGCTGCCAAGGCTGCTGCGGAAGCCAAGACCAAGGCTGATGCGGCCAGCAAAGCGGCCCAGGCCAAGAATGACACGACAAAGAAGGCCAAGGACGATACCGAGAAGGAAACAGCCAAGCAGATGGCCGAATTGAAGAAGGTCACCGATGCCCAGGCTTCAGCTGATCGGACTCAGAAATTGGCTGAAAAGGCCTCGGCAGATGCCCAGGCCGCGCTGAAGACGGCCAATGCGGACAAGGCGGCCAGAGATGGGCAGCAGAAAACTGCTGACACGGCCGTGACCAAGGCGACAGCCGCGGTCAAGACCGGAGAAAAGTCGATTGCCGTCGTTGCGTTTTCACCGGATGGCGAATTGCTGCTGACCGGTGGCGCAGACCACAAGATACACGTCTGGTATGCAGCGGCTGGACAGGCCGTTGAAATGGTCGCTGGACACAGCGGCGCGATCACGGCGCTGTCGGTCTCTCCTTCGGGATTGGTTCTTTCCGGTGGTGCTGACAAGTTGTCGGTCGCGTGGGATATTTCCCCCCGATGGTCTCTTGCCGGACAATTGGGCCCGAAGGCCGACAAGCCCATGGAGCTTGGTGAATCGCCATTTGTCAGCCGCGTGCTGTCCGTCGATTTCAGTCACGACGGCACCAAGTTGGTGACTGGCGGTGGAGATCCTTCGCGAAGTGGCGAACTGATGATCTGGGACGTTGCCAAGAAAACCCTGATCAAGGAAATCAAGGACGCTCACAGTGATACGGTCTTCGGTGCCGAGTTTTCACGGGATGGCACCAAGTTGCTCTCCGGGGCGGCGGACAAGTTTGTCAAGATCTTTGAAGTTGCCAGTGGCAAGCACATTCGCAGCTTCGAGGGACACACACACCACGTGCTGGATGTCAGTTGGAAGGCTGACAACACGTCGATTGCCAGTGCTGGTGCTGACAATGTGATCAAGGTCTGGAACGTTGATACCGGCGAACAACGGCGAACGATTGGCGGTTATTCGAAACAAGTCACCTCGCTGCGGTTTGTCGGAATTGGTGAGAACGTCATCAGTTGTGGTGGAGACAAATCGGTTCGATACCACAAGATTGGCAACGGGCAGAACTACCGCAGCTTCAGTGGTGGAACCGACTTCATGTACGCGGCAGCGTCGAGTCGCGACGAGTCAATTGTCGTGGCTGGAGGTGAGGATGGCGTCGTTCGACTCTGGAACGGAAAAAATGGAAAGCTGGTCAAGGCCTTCAGTCCGTAAATCGTTTTTCGGAACGAGCGTCCCACGAGAGGCGATTGATTGTTCCGCGACGGCCGCCACGGTCCAAATGGCGGCCGTCGCTTTTTTGTGTCAGTTTCTGCAACCGCAAGCCCTGGGCATCACCCGGTCGGCTGTCACATCGAGGTGTTGTCTGAGAACCGAGTCATGAGCGAACAATTGCACCAGAGGCTGTTTGATGAACTCGAGCAACTGCCCCTGATTGATCCGCACACGCACATCAATCCGCATGCGGCAGCCTCCACCACGCTGGCAGATATTCTCGGGTACCACTATTACACCGAGTTGGCGCATTCGGCCGGCTTGCCCCGAGAGCAAATCGAAGAGCCGGGGCTGGAGCCTCGCGAATTGGTTGGCCGGCTGGCTCCGTTTCTCGATCATCTGGACAACACCGTCCAGGTGAGTTGGTTGGTGGAAATGTGTCGTGAGTTTTTCGGGTTTGATGGGGATCGGATCGGAGCAGCCAACTGGGAATCGGTGTACGATGCGGCATTGGAGACCATGGCGTCGGAGGATTGGGAGAACACTGTTCTCGAGAAGAGTGCCCTCGAACAGGTTTACCTCACCAACGACTTTGATGATCCGCTCGACGGATTCGATACAAGCCGTTACGTACCGTGTTTGCGGACTGACGACCTGGTGTTTCACCTCGATCGCCAGACGACCCGCGAGCGATTCGAAAAATCGACGGGCGTTGCCCTGTCGGATTCGTCGTCGTTGAGAACAGGACTCGCTGTCTTGTTCGAGCACTTCACGTCGCACGGTGCCAGGGCGTGTGCGATCTCCCTGCCCCCGGACTTCACACCAGAAAAGCCGGATTCCGTTGCTGCAGATGCGGCGTTGTCGCGAATCGATGGTGACACGGAGTGGACCTGTGACGAGGCCACAGCGGTGTCGAGAATGGTGTTTTGGACGTTGTCACAGGCGTGTGCCGATTTCGATCTCCCATTTGACCTGATGATCGGTGTCAATCGGCGGGTTTATCCCGATGGAGTGTTCCAGGGCCAGGACTTGTTCGACAAGCGGACGTCGTTGAAGCAGTATGGCGAATTGTTCAGTGCCTTCCCAGGTGTGACTTTCCCGGTATCGGTCTTGTCGTCTACCAGCAATCAGGAGCTGGTCAGTTACAGTTGGATTTTTCCCAACGTGGTGACCAATGGTCACTGGTGGTATTCGAATATCCCGGCCTACATCGAGACGGACTGTCGAAGTCGTTTGCAGGCTGTCCCACGTCACAAGCAGATCGGCTATTATAGCGACATGTACAAGCTGGAATTCGCGTTGCCGAAGTTCCGGATGTATCGTCGAATTCTCGCGAGGGTTCTGGCGATGGATTTTGTCATTGGACAGGCTTGGAGTGAAACCCGTGCACTGGACCTGGGACGGCAGGTTCTGCGCGGCAATGTGGAAACGGTGTTCGGTGGAGTGTCCTGAACAGGACGATTCCCATAAGGAGTTGGTTGACGATGGCGGTATTGGTGTTGCTTCAGGGAGGACAGGCGGTCCCGCACACGTTGGATGGCCAGGAAGTCTTGATCGGCCGTCATCCCGACTGTGGTGTGCAATTGGAGTCCAACGCGGTGTCCCGTCGACACGCCCGAATGTTCATGCAGGATGGTGGGTACGCGATCGAGGATCTTGGGAGCGGCAACGGGACATCGGTCAACGGCCAGGTCATCGAAAAAGCGACGCCACTGGAGAACCGGGATCGCATCAAGCTGGGGCCGGTGTTGATGCGGTTCGAGGACGGGGACGGTGCCTCGGGGGATATCGGGAGTACGATGGTGGGCGTGTCGCTGGACGACGCCGACGACGCCACGATCATGTCGTCGGTCGAAACCGGTGATGGCTTTGGCGCGTTGGGGGTGCGGCCTGAGGAGAAATTGAAAGGAGTGCTGGAGATCAGCCGGGCACTGGCCGGAGCGGTCGACGTCGAGTCGTTGTTGCCAAAGGTGCTCGATACACTGTTTGGTATTTTCACACAGGCGGATCGAGGATGTGTTCTGCTTCGAGACACCGACCAGGGGGAACTGGTTCCACGGGCAATGAAACACAGGCGAGAATCTGAAGATGCAACGGTGACCCTCAGCCGCACCGTTGTCAAAAAAGTCGTCGAAGATCGAGCCGGATTGTTGTCAGCTGATGCGTCCAGCGATTCCCAGTTTGCGGCAAGCCAATCAATCTCGAATCTCGCGATTCGATCCATGATGTGTGTGCCGATGCTGGGTATCGATGGCGAGGTGATGGGGGTGATCAACCTGGACACACAGAATCCGGTCAACCAGTTCAACAACGACGATCTCGAACTCCTTCAGGCAGTTGCGGGGCAAGCGGCATTGAGTTTCGACTCGGCCCGGCTCATGGCGACGTTCGCTGCCAAGCAGAAGCAGGACAGTGAACTCGACATTGCTCGAGGCGTCCAGGAGGCGCTGTTGCCCGAGACGCTGCCAGAGGCTGAGGGATACTCGTTTTTTGCCTCCTACGATGCCGCCCAGGCTGTTGGCGGTGACTACTACGATGCGTTGGAGTTGGCGGATGGCAAGATTTGCCTGGCCTTCGGCGACGTGGCCGGAAAGGGAGTTCCCGGTGCACTGATTATGTCGCGAATTTCCAGTTGTGTTCAGAACACGATGGCTTTCGCAACATCGATTGAGGAAGCCGTGGCCGCGATCAACAACCACATGTGTGCCAATGCCGTCGAAGGCCGATTCGTGACATTCGTACTGGCGATAATTGATCCCGTCGAGAACCACCTCACTCTGATCAATGGTGGCCACATGTCCCCGATGATTGTGACTCCTGCCGGGACAATCGAGGAATTTGATACCGCGAGCGTGGGATTGCCGATCGGCGTGATGGAGGATTTTCCGTTTGAGGTTGTCGAACGGCCGATTGCCGAGGGCGAGATCGTCGTGATCTTCACCGACGGTGTTGATGAGGCCATGAACCCGGCCGGAGAACTCTACACCCTGGAACGGATGCGTGACTTCCTGCTGGCGGGGCCACGGCAGGCCGACCAACTGGGCCAGGCGTTGCTGGCCGACGTGCGAAAGTTCGCGGATGGGCGCGAGCAGAACGACGACATCACGATCATGACGTTTGGTCGTGATTCTGCTGTTACAGCTTGATTTCGCACGGGGCTGCCACCTTGCGGTAGCCGAGGCTTCGCATGACTTCCAGTACCTCGCTCCAGGTGGGGAACTGGCGACCACTGCGTCGCTTGTAGTCATCCATCGCCGTCATGAACTCGATCTCTTGTTGATCGTAGTCACGTTCACACGTCGTCGGATCGATATGTCGGCGACGTTCCACTTTGTTCCGACCGCGGCGAACGGTGGGTTCGTGCTTCGAATCGACTCGGTGAGTTTCTTGTGGCGCGTGATCGGAAGTCGTCATGGGAGTGAATCCGGTGGGTAAGGACGGCTGTGGAGGTCGTCGGTCTTTTTCAACCAGACCGACGCGACACCTCGACAGGGATCGACCAGTTTCCCCGGAGAACTACACTCAAGCGGACGGTTTCGCGTCTGTAGCAGCCGTGCGGCGTCGACGGCTTCGGCAGATCATACCGGTTACGTCAGACGGGCCGCCGTGGCCAGGCTTGTGGAGCCAGCCACGAATGCGGCTATTTCTGGATACACTCTCGAGCGACCTGTCGTGAAAACCGGTAGGCGTGCCGTAGAGTGATCAGACGGCTTTCGAGTTGGTCTTCGGTGTAGTACCGCCCGGGTTCGCTGCGTGGCAGTCCAGCGACCTCCAGGGTCAGCGGCAGCAGGTCGAGAAACTCACGGTAACGACGCTGATGTTCATTTGAGTCGGTCACAATGGCCTTTCCGGTTTCGTTGGGCCGGCGGTCAATCTGATTCGTGAAGTCGGTCTCGAAACCGGAGAGCGTGTCGGCAAATCACGATCCGGTCGACGGTCGGCGATGCATGTACTGCTTGATGATGTCTTCGGCCATGTTGGAGGGATTTTCCTCGGCCTTTGGCGTTTCATCACCCTCTGTTGAATTGTCTGGTTTCGCGACCGGTTCGGGATCTTTTGCTCCGGTCGTGGCGGGATCGGGCAAGGTCACATCGGACACATTGCCGGTCGGCATTGCAGGAACTTCGGGTTGCGCTGCGGGCATTTCAATCGGAGCCTGGGGCACCTGTGGAGCGAATCCGGGCGGCGGCATCATTCCGGGCATCATTCCGGGTTGTTGAACGAACGGCATTTGCTGCTGCATGGCCAACTGTTGCTGCATGGCCATGTGCTGCTGCATGGCCATTTGTTGCTGCATTGCCAATTGCTGTTGCTGCTGCAGTTGTTGCTGCTGCTGCTGCTGCTGCAGTTGTTGCTGCTGCTGCTGCAGTTGTTGCTGCTGCTGCTCGGATGGGATGACGGTCGTGTCGTCGGAGAGCATTGCGGTATCGGCAGCCGTTTCAAGTGTCTCGACGCCGTCATCGACGGGCAGGTTGATCATCGTTTCGTCTGAACCGGGTTCCTCGTCACCGAGTTCGTCGTCGAGGACAACGTTGGATTCCACGGCTTCGGCTGGTGTGTCGCTGTCCTCTTCGGTCTCCGGGCCGACCGTCTCCTCGGTCTCGTCTTCACTGCTTTCCCGAAGCAGGATCTCGAATTCCAGGGGGCCGACGGTCACCCGGTCACCCTGGCTGAGTTGAACCTGGCCGGTGATGGCCGTTCCATTGAGGAGTGTGCCGTTGGTGCTTCCCAGGTCCCGCAATCTCAGGCAGTATTCGTCGAGTGTGAAGCAACAATGGTGCCTACTGACCGACTCACCATTTGGCCGGAGATGGCAATCCTGCTCACGACCAATCAGGAACTTTCGATCCATTTCCAGCGGGATCAGTTTTCCATCATGCCGCCCACCGACAGCTCTTAGCTCAGCACACAACATTCCAACGACTCCCCCCCAAGATGATCAATCGAAGGTCTTTCAGTTTCCGACTCTTCATATGACCCAAAGTTGTACCGAAGTCCGTTTACTTGCAGGGCGGAAGCATGAATCGAAGAGATTGAAAATTAAAGCGCCGCCAGTCGAAAGACTCGCCAATCCGGCTTCTCACGAAAGGAAAAGCCAAAACAAAACTGCCGAACAGTCGTGGAAAAATTGTGGGGGAGAAAGGATGATGCCCACGAATGCACGTTACTTGGCTAACACGAGAAAGTCAACGAAATTGGAGTTTTGCCGTTGTATTGCGTTCTCGGAGAAGGAATGGGCTCCATCATCTCGATGTCCGTGGAGATCGCATCGATTGTTGGGCCACGAGTTGTTCGATGCCGGTTTTTTCGCTGTCCGAGAGTGGCGTGACAGTGGCAGTCCATTGGAGAGTGGATGCAATGGCTCGGGCCATCAGCTCGGAAAAGTTGCCGGGTAGGGCCAGGCTGGGAATGAGATCAAACAGACCCGGGAAATCGGGGGCGTGCGAGGACCGTTTCAGCAAGAGGCTGCCGTGTTGGAGGATGCCACCACGCCTTCGTCGTTGGGCGCTGCCAATGACCTTGTGTCCGTCGTGGACGACGTCGTCGGCTGCGGTGCGAGAAAAACACAGCGCGGGCGATTGCGTGTCGCTTGGGGTCTGCCCCCGGAGTCGCAGTTGGGGGATGTCGTGGCTCGTTGTTGCCTTGATTTCGTCAATCAGGGCTTGGTGGATTCGCGCATAAAGCCGATCACCGGGGATGTTCGCGGTGTCACCGGGAGGGACGACACACGAGTAAGTCCATTCGTGCTCGTGAACGATGGCCCCTCCACCCGAGAGCCGTCGAACGTGATCGATTCCAGCAAGTCGAGGATTGGAGGCGACATCCTCGGGTTGCTGGAAGTAACCCAGTGACACGGTGGGGCGAGACCAGGCGTAGACCCGAATCGTAGCTGGGCCACCGTCGAGGACAGATTCCAGCAGCCATTCGTCACACGCCATATTCCACTGGCCGGTGTGTGCAACTCCGAATTCGACGATCCGGCAGGGCGGAGCAATTGCAGCCATCAACTGTCATTGTCGTCGGAGGGGGACCAGGCCAGCACTGGTTTGCGGGCGGCCTGCACATCGTCCGGGCGGCTGGCTGGTGTCGCATGCGGCGCGAGATGAAGAAACTCGGGGTCCTCGTTGGCGATCTCGTGCAGGGCCGCCGCGAAGGAATCCAGCGTGGCCTTCGATTCAGTTTCGGTTGGTTCGATCATCATCGCTTCGGCGACCACGAGCGGGAAATAGATCGTGGGAGCGTGGAAGCCAAAGTCCAGCAATCGCTTGGCAATATCCATCGCGGAGATGCCGCGTTCGTCTTTCAAGTTGGATGCGGTGCCAACGAACTCGTGCATGCAGTGATCACCAAAGGGCACCGGGAGAACGTTCGTGAGCAGGCTCTTGAGGTAATTGGCATTCAGTACCGCGTGGCGGGCCACCTCACGGACGCCGTCCCGGCCGAGTGTCCTGAGATAGCAATAGCCGCGCAGTAGAATTCCCACGTTACCGAAGTGGCTGCGAACACGTCCGATCGAGCGGTCGGGCGTGGTGAGTTCGAAGCGGGGCTGGCCGTTTTCGTCGGTTGTACGAGTGACGATCGGGCCTGGCAGGAATTCGGCGAGGTCCTCGCGGACCGCGATGGGACCTGCTCCTGGCCCCCCGCCTCCGTGGGGACCGGTGAAGGTCTTGTGTACGTTGTAATGCATCATGTCGCCACCGAAGTCTCCCGGCCGGGTGACGCCCATGATCGCGTTCATATTGGCCCCATCGATGTACACCAGTCCACCGGCATCATGGACTCGTGCCGCGATGTCTTCGATCTGTGTTTCGAACAACCCGAGCGTATTGGGGTTGGTGATCATGAAAACCGCGGTTTGGTCGTCGAGCTTGGCGCTGAGTTCATCGAGGTCGACAAGTCCTCCGGGGCTGTTCTCTAACTGGACGCACTCGAATCCGGCGATCGCTGCACTGGCCGGGTTGGTGCCGTGGGCACTGGACGGAAACAGAACGCGGGTGCGGTTTTCCTTCTGCGAGCGGAACCAGGCCGATGCAACCAGAAGCGCGGCCAATTCTCCCTGCGCACCGGCGGCTGGTTGCAGGGACACCGCGGGCAGTCCGGCGATTTCGCCCAGCATCTCCTGCATGTCGTGAAGCAATCGGAGCATTCCCTGCTGGTCGTCGAGTCTCTGGTAGGGGTGCAGGTCGACCAGCCCGGGCAATCGAGACATCCGCTCGTGTCGCTTGGGGTTGTACTTCATCGTACAACTTCCCAGCGGGTAGAAGTGGGTGTCGACGGACATGTTGAGGGTGGAAAGATTGAGGAAGTGGCGGATCACATCCGGCTCGGTCAACTCGGGCAATGCCGGTCCGTCACTGTCATCGCGGTGGTGCGATGGGATCAATTCGTCAATTGACTGCCGTGGAACATCCGACTCGGGGTAGCAGGCGGCACGGCGTCCCGGTTGAGACAGGTCGAACAGGAGTTCGGTGGCGAGTGTGTTTCGCATGGTGTCAGGCGGGCTTGCTGAGAGCTTCCGGAGTTGTGGGTGCCGAGGGAGTTGCGGCGAGTGCATCGACGAGTCGATCAATTTCTTCGCGAGTTCGTTGTTCGGTCACCGCGACAAGCAGCGCCTGGTCGGCGGCATCACCGAGAGATTCTCGGAGCCGGGGAAATCTTCCCAGGGCGGGGCCGAGATCGAAGCCAGCAGCGGCAGCCCGGTCAATGAGTTGGTTTGAGTCACCGTGATGCCTCAGGGTGAATTCCTTGAAGAAGGGACTTGCGAACATCAGTTCCAAGTCGGGGAGTTCGCTGAGTCGCTGCGCCGCATAGTGTGCCTTGCGGCAACACAGTTCAGCGACCTCCGCGAGTCCCTGGCGTCCAAGCAGAGACAGGTAGACCGTGGCCCGCAGGGCGAGCAGTCCCTGGTTGGTGCAGATGTTGGATGTGGCTTTTTCGCGACGGATATGCTGTTCGCGAGCCTGGAGATTGAGCACGAAGCACCGCTCTCCGTTGCGATCAACCGTCTGCCCGATCAACCGGCCGGGCATTTGTCGGACGAATTGCTGCTTGCAGGCGAGGATGCCCAGGAACGGTCCACCGTATTGCGCCGGAATGCCCAGCGACTGCCCTTCCGCCACCGCGATGTCGGCACCACAGGCGGCCGGTGATTTGAGCAGCCCGAGGCTGATGGGATCAAAGTTGACGATCGCCAGTGCCCCGACCTCGTGAGCCGCTTCGCAAAGTGATTCAACGTCTTCGAGAGTCCCAAAAACATTGGGTTGCTGTATCACCAGGCAACTGGTCTCTTCGTCGAGTGCATCTCGAACCACCTCGATATCGGCCGCCCCGTCGGGCGTGGCGATGACATCGAGTTGGCAGGAGAGATTTCCGAGATAGGTTTCGAGAATCTGCTGGTACTCGGGATGAAGTGATCCCAGGACGACGACACGGGAGTGACGTCGCGTGACCCGCATTGACATGAAAACCGCTTCACTGACGGCGGTGCCGCCTTCGTAGAGGCTGGCGTTGGAGACATCCATGCCGGTCAGTTGGCAGATCAAGGTCTGGAATTCGAAGAACACCTGGAGGCTGCCCTGGCTCGCCTCGGCCTGGTATGGCGTGTAGGCGGTGTAGAACTCACCTCGCGATGCCACCTCGTCGACTGCGGCCGGGATGAAATGGTCGTAGACTCCGCCACCCATCAGGCAAACACGCGAGGAGGTGCCTTTGTTGGCGGCGGCCAGTTCACGGAGATGGCTTTCGAGTTCAGGTTCCGACAGCCCGCCAGGAAGGTTCAGGGGCTGGTCGAGTTGCAGGTGCCCCGGAATCTGGTCGAAGAATTCGTCGATCGAGTCGACTCCGATCGCTCCGAGCATCTCCCGGATGTCGTCAGGCGTGTTGAAGAGATAGGCCACGAGTCGTCTCGGTGGGGGGCGGTGTTCGACGTGGTGTTCAGTGGCCAGCGGATTGGCAATGGGCCTGGTAGCCGGGCTCGTCCAGCAGGGCGTCGGCCGCCGAATCGTCAGTGACCGTCAGTTTGATCATCCAGCCCCGGCCGAAGGGATCCTCGCTGAGAGCATCGAGGTCATCTGGCAATTCACTGTTGATCTCGATGACTTCGCCGGCGATCGGAGCGTACAGGTCGCTGACCGCCTTGACACTTTCGACCTCGCCGAAGATTTCTCCGGCGTTCAGGGTGCGGCCCAACTCGGGCAATTCGACATACACCAGATCGGTCAGAGCTTTGACGGCGAAATCGGTGATCCCGATTGTGGCCGTGTTCCCGTCAAGATGGAGCCATTCGTGGCTCTGGGAGTACTTCAAGGTGGCTGGATCCATCGCTGTTCAACTCCGTTTTGCTCGCGTTTGCGTCCCTGTCGTGTGGTCCGGCGGTTGCCACTTCAGTTGTAATTGATCGGGGGAGGGGGGGTGAAGAGGCCCGGGCACTTATTCGGTGATCTGTGCGGATTGTTGTTGAGGTTCGTGTTCGGTGATCTTCTCGACCCGTCGGGCGTGTCGTCCACCCTCGAATTCCGTGTCCAACCAGATCTCGATCATTCGGTTGACCAAGCGATCTCCAAGCAGGTCAGCCGAGAGGCACAGGACATTGGAGTCGTTGTGCCGTCGGCTCATGCCAGCCGTCAGGTCGTCATGGCAGTTGGCCGCTCGCACTCCGGCGAATTTGTTGGCGACAATGCACATTCCCATTCCGGTGCCGCAGATCAGGATTCCGCGATCGGCGGTTCCGTCGGAGACGGCACCGGCGACCGAAGCGGCGAAGTCGGGGTAGTCGACACTGTCGGTGGAATCGGGGCCGCAGTCGACTCCCTCATGTCCGAGTTCGGACAAGAGTGCAAGCACCATTCCCTTTACTGTAAAACCGCGGTGGTCACTGGCAACGGCGATTTTCATGTTGGATCTGTCAAAAGGTGAATCGGGTGGTAAGTGGACAGGGCCGTCGTCGCGGGTCAATTGGGGGAGGAATCCAAGAACTCGTCGATCAGGGTTTCAAGACGAGTTTCAATCTCCCGGCAACATTCCGCGTAGACGACCGGCGACCCACCAATCGGGTCGTCGATATCAAGTCCGTTTGGATCGAGGAGCCGGAGCCGGGACGCGGTGTCAGGCCAGGCATTGAGGATCGAATCGCGGTGTCCTCGCGTCATCGCCACCAGGTGATCTGCCTGGATCGCCAACCCTGCGGTCAGCGGTTGACTGACGTGCGAAGCGGAATCGATTCCCCTTTCCCTGAGACTGTCGGCCGCTTCCGGGCTAATCGGGCTTCCCCCGTAGGCGGCCACTCCGGCCGAACCCACGAGAACACCCCGACTCACCAACTCTTCTTCTTGGCATTGTAACCGTTGGGCCAGCAATTTGCGAAACAACGCCTCGGCCATTGGTGACCTGCAGGTGTTGCCGGTGCAGACGAAAACCACGACCCGACAGGCCATCCGGGCCACGGTGGCTGTTCCGACCGCGCCCTCCCGGGTGACTTCCCAGTCCCCGCCCTCAATCCGGATTCTGGTGTCTCCGCCACCGTAACGCGACGGGCCGGCCTGGAGGACGATCGCGGCCCATTCGGTCGCCTCGGCCGCCAGGTCCCCGGTTTCGGTGACCGGCAATGGACGGGCCAGGAGTGGTGAATCGACGAGGTCCAGCAGCCCACGCGGCACTTCGTGGGCCGGAACTTTCACACACAGAAATTGTCGATCCGTGGCCCATTGCCAGGACGGTTGGTCTGTCGCCGTGACACCGATCGGCGAGCGAGGAAGTTCCAGGACCACCGGGGCTGGCCAACAGCGATTGGCCAGTCGCTTGGTCAACTCTCCGGGGGCGTCCCGGCCCCGTGCGAGTTCCAGCAGGCTACTGGCGTCCTGCCCCAGGACCACCGGTTCGAGATGATCGGCCTCATGAGAAAATTGCAGCAGCGCGTCAACGGAATCGGGAGCAGAGGTTGAGGCGATCAACTGGTAACCGGCCTCATCGGGCAAGGCGACCAATCCGCCTGCCGCGACCAATTCGGCGGCGCGGGGGACGGCGCGGGCCACGGCCTGCTCGTCACCGTTTCTGATATCAATCACCTCGGCCATTGAACTCACCTGTCTCCCAAGTGGGCCTCAGTCGGCGTACCGCTCTCGGCTCCATTCGCTGGCCAATTTGACCAGCGTTTCGAGCGTTTGGTGGTTGGCGCTGCAGGCGACGATTCCGGGCAGTCGCAGCATGTCGGCTCGCTGATCCATCCACAGTTCGTCGAAATTGACACTCTGACCATCGTGGACCCAGACCGCGTCGCCACCCAGGATTCTCGCAATGTGCAATGAGACGGGGAAGTCATAGATGTTGGGTGAATGGATCAACGATCCACCGAAACGCCCGTCGGCCAGCAGGGGATAGATGCTGCCAGGCATGTCATCGGGAGCAACACCCTGGAGACCCGTCGAGGTGACATCCTCGGCCCGTGCGGCATCGTGTTCCTGGAAGCCAATCAAGTAGATCTGTGGGGAATCGGGCCGAGTCGTGGGATTGACCGGGGTGATCGCATCGAGTGCATCACGAGCGGGTTGCAGCGGGTTGTCTGGTCCGACGCGGATCGTGTCTCCAATCGCCTCGACCCACGTTCCCGATTCACCCATCTCGGGAAGGTAGACAAGCGAGTAGTGCAGCGTGTCTCGCGTTCGCAGCGAGAGCATCACCGCGTAACCGTCACCGGTCTTGTCACGGTACTGCCGCGTTCCATCGATCGGATCCAACGCGATCGTCCATGGGGCGTCATCAGCAAACAGGTGCAGGTCGCCGTTTTCTTCTTCCGCTTCGATCCTGGCCAGTCGGAACACGGGATCACGATCCCGTAGCGCGCCCACGAGGATCTCTTGCACGCCGATGTCAGCCAGCGTGAGAGCGTCGGTGAGGTGGCTGCCAGAGGTCTTGCCGGGCAAGGAGATGTTGAAATCACGGATGCGCCGCGCCAGGGCACCTCCCCAGCGCAGGACCTCGGGCATCTCGCGTGCCAGGGCGGTGGTGAGATCGGTGAGTTCCATCGCGGAGGTCCGTTTGAAGCGGATTCGACGTCTCAGACCGAGATTAACGCATTGAGTCCCACTAGGGAATCGACCGGCTTGGCCCGGTGTCAGGTGGGGAGTAGGATGCCCAAAGAAGTGGAGTGAACAGGCGGGTAACAGGAAGAACCGATGAAGAGTGGGACCGGGTGTTGTTCGGTACGTTTTGGACTCGTTGTGCTGACGGTGCTGGCTTCGTCAGCGGGGGCACTACGGGCTGCCCATCCACTCTCGGCCCCCGGGGTGACCAGCCTGACCAATCCACGTGTCGCCTATCGGGCCAGCAAATCGCACCATGTGGTTCTCACAAAAGGCGACGTGACCGCAGTGATCGTCGACAATGCCGCGGTGACTGGCGGGGCTCTGCTGGCGGAGCACCGTGCTGGATACAACGGGATTGCCCAATTGACCCACAAGAACCGTCCGGCCAATATCTTCCGGGCCCCTTACGCGGGGCTGAATTACGAGCACATTCATGACGGGACGCTGGCGGTGTCGGCCGAAAAATTCGAACCCAGGGTGGCCAGCCTGCAATTGCGGGTGGTTGATGGGCGGACCGTCGAGTTGTATCAACCGCCAACGAAGAACTGGAAACTGGAGAGTTGCGGTCGCTATCAACTGCTCGATGACGGTTCGATCGAGTACACCTTCGAATGCATCCCACGGGCCAGGACGTTCAAGCAGGGATACATTGGGCTGTTCTGGGCCAGTTACATCGACCGTCCCCAGGACAAGGCCATTCATTTCCAGGGACAGCGTGTTGGTGGTGCCGGGAGGAAAAACTGGATTCGATGGCTACCGCCATCCCACGGGGTGACGAGTACCCATGCACCGGTCGGTGGCCGATTGCCAAAGATCGTCGATGGTTTTCCGCTGACGCTGGTCAACCACCCCTCGCCGTTCGCCTACACGTCGCCGTGGTATTACGGTGTCAGCCACGGAATGGCCCTCGCACAGGTTTTCCGGTCACGGGATCGTGTCTGGATGGCGCAGTCACCGACCGGTGGCGGGCCGACGAATCCCGCCTGGGATTTCCAGTGGTTCGTCCCCGATTACCGGGTGGACCAGGCCTACGGGTTCGTGATGAGAATGGTTTACGTTCCCTACAAGAGCCACCAGCAGGTTGCTGCTGCGGTGGGGCCTCACCTGGAGGCACTCAATCGGTCGTCGCCACCGAGTGCCCGGAGCGAGATTCGATCCAGGTGACCAACCGGTCAGCGACATCAATCGAATTGACCCGTGCGAAGGCCCGCCAGCCGGGCACGGCGTTGACCTCCAGCACCAGCCTTCGCCCGTCAGGCGTTGTGATCAGGTCGACTCCGGCCAGGCAGGTGCCCGTTGCCGCTGCGGCGGTCCGGGCCAGTCGGATGTCGTCGGTGCCGGGGATCCAGGATTCTGCCAGCCCCTGCTGTGAGATGTTGGTGCGGAAATCGTTTTGTGAATGCCGTCGCATCCCTCCGATGACCTCTCCGTCCAACAACAACACGCGGTCGTCGTGACCACCGTGATTGATGAAGGCCTGCAGGTACAAGACGGCATCAATTCGTTCGAGGGTACGGAAGGTTCGCAACGCCAACTCCGGGTCACTGATCCGGACGATTCCACGTCCCTCGGCACCAAAAATTGGCTTGACCACAACATCCCCGCCAAGTGATTCGAATGCCGCGAGCGCCGATTCGGAACTCTCGCAGACCACCGTTGGAGGCACGGGGATCCCAGCCGCGAGCAGTCTCGCCGTCGCAAGGTACTTGTCGACGGCGCATTCGATCGCACGAGGAGAATTGATCACGGTGATCCCAAGATGTTCCAGTCGGGCCAGGGCATCCATTCGGAAGACGACCTGCTCGAGCGAGCCGGGTGGCATGGTGCGGACGATGACCGCGTCGGCCTCGGCGAGCTGCCCGCCGACATCGTTGACAACCTCATCGGTGTCCGTGATCGTTCCGGCCGCCATGGTTGCCGTGATTTGAGGAAAACGGACCTCCATGCACTGGTGGCCGTGGAGCGTTGCGGCCCGGGCGAGGTCGTCCAGGTACCAGCTTCCGGGGTTGCAGAGGACGGCGATTCGCACGCGAGGGTGTCCCGGACACGGGATTGGAGTGGGGCGACGATCGAGTCAGATCCCAAAACTTTCGACGAGGATGTCGGGAGCGACCTGGCCGAAGTTGTGGACTCGGCCGGTATCGATGTTGAGAAACCGGATCACCGCCGGGCTGAACAGGTGCGGGTCGATCTGGTAGAAGTCATGTCCGGCTTCGGCAAAGACGGTTAGAAATGGTTGTCCATGAGCCTCGGAGGCTGAAGAGGGGACCCTCGGTCCGATTTCTGCCAGGGACTCGTCATCGCCGGTGACCCAGAGAGTGACCGTACCGCCGTAGAGGATCGCGTCATTGGTTCGACCGATTCCCGACAGGTCGTCCTCGGCGACCGGTGGCAGTGGAGCACTCCCAAACCCTGAGACGACGCGGGAGACGTCGAATTCCAGTTCGTGCAACTTGTGCAAAGCGGTTTCGACGCTTCGAGCCACGACCTGCACCGTGCCGGCCTGGCTGGCTGTGGGAGCGACCGCTAGCAGGATCTGGTCGGCTGCCACCCCGGTCTTTTCGGCGATCGATGTCACCACCGGTTCATCGGGCCATTGAGAACACTCGATGGTTCCCACGCAGGCCACCGGTGTCTCGGTACAACCGATCACCTCGAACAGTGGTTCTCGGCCCGCTGCCGCCCGCATCGGGCCCGATCCCATTCCGAAAAAATCATCGATGCTCAATTGCCAGCCGGCGTACTGGCTGGCCAGGCAGGCGGCCAATGGCGAATCGGTTGAGACCTCGACGCACGGCCAACCCGCCAGCGGCTGGGTGCCGGTGGTGAGGGAGACGCGGCCTCGATCAGCCAGGCAGAGCCTGGCCAGTGCGAGACCGGCCTCGAGTCCGCCGGGGACGTCGATCCCCAGGTCGAGAATGGTCGCACCACAGTCAAGCGTTCGAGCGGTGCCGCGGAGGTCGTCGATGGTGTCGCGAACCGTCGCAGCCAGTTTCCACGCGCGGTCGTTGAGCAATCCTCCGGTTCCGGTCACTTCGCCCGATCTCCGTTTTTTGGTTCATTCGTGAGGTAAGACGGCAGGCTGCGGGGCTGAAATCTCATCCGGATCGGACCCTGGCAGCACTCGCACTGCTTGATTTCGTACATCGGGATCGAGCAGATGTCGCACCAGTAGTCGAAGTACTGCCTGAGCGTCTTTCCGTTGGCCGGCTTGGCCTTGTTGGTTGTTTTGGTCCCGGCGGCCGATTTTGGACGGTCGATGGTGAAGATCATCAAGACCTGAAGGAACGGGACACCGTCGCGTCGGTAGCCCACCAGTTCCACCGGCCGGTTTCTCAGCCGCTTGTCCTGGTAAAACGCCCGTCCTCGCCAATCGGGAACGATCGGGATCAATTCACCATCTGTTCTCTCGAGGACCACCAGTTTCGTGAACTCGTCGGTGCTCTTGATCCCGCGGCGTTTCAGAGCGTCTCGGAGCATGACGACCCGACCGGCAAACAGTTCCTTCTTGATTTTTGCTGTCGACGCCGGTTGACGAGCCTCGCTGCCCGGCCGCGGTCGGGCAACGGCAAGCACGGTGTCGCCGTGGAGGCTCACCAGTCCACCGGTGAGCAGCAACAGGAGGAAGTGGACCGAGCGGTTCACGAGCCTACTCCGGAGTGCGACCGACCACGATGAACCGCAGGTTGACCTTGGTGGCCTTCTTCGACTTGGAGGTGGCTGCGGCCGCAACGTTGAGGATCCAGAAGTCGTGATCCTCGTCATGAGTCACCGATGCGGTCTTGATCGGCTTTTCAGAAGGCAGCATCGAGAAGATCGCCGGATGAATGGCGCCGGCGGACTTGGCACTCTTCATTGACAAGTCCTCGAAACCGAAAATCGGCTTGGGGTCCTGGTCGATTTTTGCGGGGAGTGCCAGCAGAAAGTCAGCCAGTTCGCTGGTGCCGACGTGGTTCCCGTCCTCGGGCTGTTGGCCATATCTCAGCGTGTAGACGCCTGGTTTCAGTTCCTGCCCGCGGAAGTCGGTGTACCCATTCTTGTCGTGGACTTGAAGCAGGCCCACAAGCTGTCCGGCGATGAAGGGATACTTGATCGACAGGGTGGGCTTGAACTTGTCGCGGACCGGCACGTCCTTGACCAGCCAGACGCTGCAAACCGGCCCCTTGGGGCTGGTGACCTGGTAGCCGGCCTTGTCGATCAAGCCGGCGACCTTGGGACCAACTCCCTTGGGCAAGGCCTTGGTGCGTCCCAGCTTGTGGCTGGGTGCTGCGGCGGTTGCCAGGAGGATCCCCGAAGAGACCAGGAGAACGCTCAGAATCAGTACGGCGGGCAGGATGACACGTTTCACCGTGAAAGGCTCCATGGGCAAAATGGGAACGGGTTGTTCAACTTTCATTGTAAACAGTCGTTGCGCATGAGTCATCGGTCACCCGGACCTGGTGGCGGTGACAAATGACAAACAGGCAGAATTCGGTTGTTTTGCCGAACACTGCCTGTTGCACAAGTGGCTCTCGCTGGATGCCTAGCGACGGAAGGTCGCCAGGAATGCGCTGCGTGTGCCGAAGTCGGTGAATCGCCGGTTGAGTCCCTTGCCCTGGTAGGAGAGCTTGAGACTGAAGGCCGGGCTGAAGTTCTCGACCTTGGTCAACGGCAGGTAATACACGACCTCGTTGGTACAGACACAGTCGCTCTTTTTGAGGGCGCGGGTCGTGATTTCGGCAATGCGGCCGGCGGTGAAACGGGCCTGCTTGGTCAGGTGGTTGTTTTTCAGTTCGATCGGAGTTCGTTCGATCTTGACCACGTTCTTGGTGTAGGTCTTGGCGGTGTCCTTGACGAAGTCAACCAGCGCGGCGTGCTGTTCGGGCGTCGCCTTCTTGTCGATCAGGATCACGGCATTCATCTTGCCGGCTCGGAGCGGAAAGATTCCATCGTAGCCGATCGTGTTCTCAGCCGTGACGATCACGGCGGCACCCAGGCCGTCGACAGCCACGCCGTTCCATTGTCCCTTGTCGATCTTCCAGGCCATCAGGGCTTCCTTGCCAGCCAGGCCCATCTCGGCGTTGGCGAAGCAGGGGCCGGTGTAAACGGCACAGGTGCGGGCTTCGAGGTATTCGCCCGAGATGTTCGCGGCTCGTCCGGTGGTGGCAAACACGAAGAGCAGGGCGAGGGCCAAGCAAGGTCGACGCATTTCGGTGATCCTCCAAGTCATCATTTGTCAGTTTGAACAACAGATTCTCTCACGGCTGAGCGACCTCGTCAACGTGATGCTGGGAAAAACGTGACCCGTGGCACCACGCCATGTCTGCATGAGGGGAGGGGGACGCTTCGGAGACCGTCCCCGGGCAGTCCGAGTGGTCATGGCCCGGCCGGTTGTGGTGGCATCAGGGGGAAAATGAAAACACCCCACCGGATCCACTGTGTTGGAATCCGGCGGGGTGTCAGAATTCAGTCGAATTGTCGTTTGGGCCTAGCTGGCCTCGTAACAACTTCGCGTGGAATCCGTGCAATTTTCACCGTCACAGAGACGGTCATCGGGTCCGAAGATCGTCTGGGTCTTTCCACACCAGAAGTGGCCGTCTCCGGTGGCTTTTTCACCCGGCGGCATGCCCGCATTGGTGTAGAGCCCCTTGGAGAGCAGTTGACGACAACGGGTGGTCGTGTTTTCGAGAACGTGAAGTTCTTCGGTCATGGCTTACAGACCTCCTTCCAGCATTTCGGCCGCCGAGAGAACGGCTCTTTTGACGGCCGTCTTGGCCAGTTGCACCTTGTAGGCGTTGTCTCTGAGGGGAGTTGCTCCGGCAACGGCGAGCTCGCCGGCTCGAGTGGCGGAGACCTCATCGATTGCGTGGCCGATCAGTGACTGGGCTGCTTCATGGGCGGCCCAGGGCATCGGGGCGACGTGCCCCATCACGATGCTGGCCTCGCGGACAACGCTTCCATCGAGATCGATGGTGGCAGCCGCGGTGGCCAGTGGCCAATCGAGACCGTCCATCTGCAGGACCTCGTATGTCGAACTGATCCGGTCGGCGGCCGCCGGAAGACGGACGTGCGAGATCAGTTGACCGGGCTTCAGAACCGAGACTCCCTGGCTTTCGATCTTGGGAGTGACGAAGAAGTGCTCAAGTGGCAACCATTCGCTGGCGTTGGGGTCAGGCCCAATCACCCTCACGTCGGCTCCCCATGCGATCAGTGCCGGTGCAAAACGTGCGGCACTCACAAACTTGGCCGGACCCTGGTTGCCGACGATGGCGTGGTACCGATTGTCGCCATCGGCGACCAGCGATTCCCCGTTCTCGAGAGCCAGCAGCCCGTAACCGTTGCGGTAGAACCAGCAGTTGGGCAGGTGGCACAGATCGCCACCGATGGTCCCCATTTGCTGGATCTGGATCGCTCGAACACCGCTGACCACGTCGCCCAACGACCGGTAGTCGGCCAGCAGGGGGCTCTCGGCGATTTCCTCGAGCGTGGTCAAGGCTCCGATCAGGATGCCGTCCTCGTCGGCGGTGACACCCTGCATCGATTCGATCTGCTTGATATCCACCACGCGTTCGGGAGCCTGCAGGTCGCTCTGGAGCAGGGCGACAAGATCGGTTCCACCGGCCAGTACGGCCGTGTTTGCGTCGTGGTCGTTGAGCAGATCCAGGGCCTCGCCCTCGGTCTGCGGTCGTGCGTATTCAAAAGGTCTCATGCTTGACCTCCTTTCAGAGCCTCAAGGACTCGCTGAGGAGTCAGCGGCTGGACGGGGACCCGCACACCGGTCGCATTGGCAACGGCGTTGGAAATTGCGGCCCCGGTGGAGATGACCGGGGGTTCTCCCAGTCCCACCACGCCCCGCTCGTACTCGCTATCAGGCTGGTACATGTGGACTTTCAGTTCGCCAATGTCACCGATCCGTGGCAGCTTGTAGTTCTCCAGGTCAGCGTTGATGAATCGCCCGGTGCGATTGTCCATCACGCGTTCCTCCGAGAGTGCATAAGCGATGCCCATGATCAGGCCGCCGTACACCTGGCTGCGAGCGGTCAACTCATCGATGATCAGGCCGCAGTCCTGTACGGCGACCAGTTCGTTGATCTTGACGATGCCGGTTTCGATGTCGACGGTCACGTCGGCCATCTGGATGCCTCCGACACCCTGGGAAGTCAGGCCGTCGGCCTTGGGGCCCTGTCCCTGGACTTCCAGCGGCATGGCACCCAGCAGTCCGCAGGCCTGTTTCCAGGTGCAGACCGCCTTGCCGGCCGAGAGGATTTTGCCTCCCTTGGCCGTGAGCGAATCGGCTGCCACCTTGTACTTGGCGGCGACCAGATCGTAGATCTTCCAGAGGGCCTCGAGACCGGCTCGCCGGTGGGGCCCGGTGACACCGCCGACGGTGATCGAACCGCCTGACGGGTTGGCCTTGGGATAGGAGTTGTTTCCCAGGTTGACCTTCACGTCGGCGACACCCAGGCCGAATGTTTCGGCCAGCGTGATCGCGATCACGGTGCGGGTACCGGTACCCAGGTCCTGGCTGCCCAGGAAGGTCTCGACCGCCCCATCGGGGTGCACCTTGACGGTACAGGTCGTGGCTCCGGCGCGGCCGCCCCACTGGTGCAGGGCCATGCCCAGCCCACGTTTCTGGGCTCCGCCGCCGCCCTTGCCATGGGCGTGCCACTTGGCCTTCCAGTCGATCAGCTTCGCTCCAATCTTCATCTCCTCGGCGTAGACGTCTGGTTTCTTCGTCTTGTCGAGATTCTTCAGGAAGATGTCGTAGCTGTCGGCACCCATCTTGGCTGCCAGGTCGTCGATAACCGTGTCGGTGACTGCACACAACTGGGGGTGCGGGGGCGCTCGCCAGGCCCGGTTGGGGCCCGTGTTGGTCGAGATTCCCGTCGCCTTGCGGTTGCGGTTGGGAATGCCGTCGAAGCAATAGGGCAACTGCCCCAGCGCGATCGTGCTGCCGGCGATTCCGCTGGTGCCCCAGTGGTGGCTGTCCCAGACGGTGATATTGCCTTCGGCATCGGCTGCAATTGTGACCTTGGCAAATCCACTCGGTCGGGTGCCCGCGATCTTCAATTCCGTGGCCCGATCCAGCATCAACCGGACCGGCTTTCCGGCCTTCTTGGAGAGTTGGGCACAGGCCAGTCCCCATTCATCGGCAGCGAACTTCGATCCGAACCCACCTCCAATGTAGTTGCAGGTGATCGAGACATTGCTGGCATCCAGCCCCAGTGGACCGGCAAACTGACCGCCAGTGCCCGAGACGTTTTGCGTCGAGAGGTGGACGTTGAGCTTGTCCTCACCATCCCATTCGCAGTGGGAACCGTGTGGCTCCAGGCACATGTGCGAGATGGTGGCGATCCCGTAGTAGCCCGTGTGGACATGCTTGGCTGCTTTCAGAGCCGCATCCACTTCGCCCTTCGAGTTGTCGCCAAGTGGCTTGGTCCGCATGGCCTTGGTGGCACCTGCGAGGTCCTCCTCGTCGACCCAGTGGGGCTTGGTTTCGTAGGTGACCTTGATGGCCCGTACGCCATCTTCGGCCTGTTCGGGAGTGTCCGCAGCCACCGCGGCCACGATTGTTCCATCCCAGCGGACTTCCTTTCCGGCACCGTTGAAGACGTGCACGGCGCGGACACCGGGAGTCTTCTCGGCATCGGCCGTGTCGATGGTCTTCACGACCGCAGCACCGCCCTTGAACGTCAACAACCGGGCGTAGAGGGTGCCGGCCGAATTGATGTCCGCAGCGTACTTGGCGTGTCCGGAGGCCTTTTCAATGCCGTCGATCCGCGTGATATCGCTCCCGATCAGGGAGTTGTCCTTGCGGGCTTTCCAGGCAACTTTGCGTTCTGCCATGGCTCACTTGCCTCCCTTCGAGATCTCGAGGGCACATGACGTGATGCCCTGGTAGGTACCGCAACGGCAGATATTGCCGCCCAGGCCCTTCTGGATGTCACCAAGAGACGCCTTGGGGTTCTTGTCCAAAAAGACCCGTGTGGCGACCACGAAGCCCGGTGTGCAGAAGCCGCACTGCATGGCGTCGTGTTTGACGAAGCCCGAGACGACCTCGTCAACCTTGTCGCCCTGCCGCAGGGATTCGACGGTGCGAATTTTTTTGCCCTCGCATTCGATGGCCAGGCGGCTACCGGCGAGCACAGCCTTGCCGTCGATCATCACCGTGTCGGCGCCGTCGGCGGACCGTTCGTCCACCTCTTTGCAACCGGTCAGGTTCAGACTGTTCCGCAGGACGTGCAGCAGTGTGACCCGCGGCTCGACCTTGACGGTGTGATTCTTGCCGTTGACGTTCAGTGTCACGTTTTGAGCGGTCGCCGCGAAGACGTTGGCCTTCAGATTGGCGGCCGCCGCTTCCTCGGGGCCCTGCGTGGCAACCGCCGTGGCGGTCGCGGCAGCAGCTGAACCCTTCAGAAAATCACGACGACTGAAGTCTGGCCCGTTGCGTTTTTGATCGTTTCGGTCCTGCATGGACTTCACTCTCCTCAACAGTTGCCAAACACGGACTCGCCTCCCGAGTCTGCGGTTAATGCACGCATCCTACCGATGGCGATACCGGTTCTCAAACGTGTCGGAGGAAAAAAGACCGGGAAACTGCACTCCGGCCTCGCTGAGAAGGAGCCGGGGGATTGCGTTGGACGCCACCGGGGCCATGCCGATGGCTCGATCAGGGGGCGTCGGATTCGAGTTGGTCGTCGCGGACGTCGCTGACAAACATGCAGCCGGGGGCGTGAGTGATCGCGAAGGGGACTCGTGCGGATTCCAGCACCGCCTGGGGTGTGACTCCACAGGCCCAAAAAACCGGCAGTTCATCGTCCCCGACAGGAACCGCGTCACCGAAGTCCGGGTGGGCGATATCGTCAATTCCCAGGAGTTCCGGCAGGCCCACGTGAATGGGGGATCCGTGGACCTGGGGAAACTGCGAGGTGACTTCCACGGCACGCACCACGTCGGCCGGGCTGTAGGGTCTCATCGACACCACCAGTTCTCCGGCGAAAGGACCCACCGCTTCACATTCGATCGACGTGCGAAACATGGGCACATTGGTCCCACGGACCTGGTGACGCACCTCCAGCCCGTCTCGCATCAACGCCGCCTCGAAGGTGAATGAGCACCCGATCAGGAAACCAACCAGGTCGTCCCGCCAGAGCGACAGAACGTCTGTTGGTTCATCGACGGCCTCACCGTGTTCCCAGACGCGGTAGCGGGGAACGTCGGTACGGATATCGGCCGACGGGGCAATCCGGGCCGGGGTCGGGATGCCCGGTTGGGTCACCTCCAGCAGTGGGCACGGCTTGGGATTGCGGAGACAGAACGTGTGGAAGTCGCCGGCGTACTCGGTGGGCAGGATCACCAGGTTCGCCTGAGCGTAACCGGGAGCCAGGCCGGCGGTGTGACCAGTCCAGTTGCCGTCGCGACACGCTTGTCGGACGTCCTCGGGTGTCTTGGGTACGGGAGCGGGTTCGGCGGACATGGGGACAGTCTAACGGGGGGGGAACCCGACTGGCGAGCGTGTTGCTTCCACAGAAGGCACTGTCGGTCTAGGATGTGCCCGACGGGTCAGGCGGTTTATTGATTCGCGTGATTTGCGTGGTTCGAGACAGCGAAAGAGAGGGCTGCTGATGGACGGACAATTCCCTCGTGCCGGGCGAGTCGAGTGGATCGGTGGAGCGGATCAGCCGACACGGGATGTCGTGTCTGTCCCGGAGTGTCGGTTGGAGCCCGGGAGTGGAATCGACGGCGAGCACCATGCCGTCTCCGGTGAGTCCGACCGCCAGGTGACACTGATCCAGCACGAGCACCTGGCGACCGTGGCGGCGCTGTTGGGGCGAGATGCCATTGACCCGGCGCTGCTGCGTCGCAACATCGTTGTCAGCGGCATCAACCTGCTGGCATTGCAGGATCGGACGTTCCAACTCGGAGAGACGGTTCTGGAGGGCACTGGCCCGTGCGAGCCGTGCGAGCGGATGGAATTGAATCTCGGGACCGGTGGCTACAACGCCATGAACGGTCACGGCGGCATCTGCGCCAGGGTGGTCACCGGTGGCGTCGTCCATGTTGGCGACGTGCTCAACGCGGCGACTCGATGACCCGTCCCGACTCGATTCGCACCTCTTCGAGCGGTCGATCTTGCCCATCGGTGGCAAGTCGCCCGATCGTCAACAGCGTTTCGAGACTCTGGTCATCGGCCGTCTTTCCGAAGGCGGTGTACTGGCGGTCCAGGTGAGGGACACGGTCCAGGCAGAGGAACACCTGGCTGCCGGCGGAGTTGGGGTCACTGGTGCGAGCCATCGACAAGACCCCGGCCTCGTGCAGCCGGTCGTTGAACTCGGCGTCGATCGTGTATCCCGGTCCACCGGTTCCGGTGCCCTGCGGGCAGCCCACCTGGGCGACAAAGCCAGCGATCACTCGATGAAAGACGATGCCATCGTAGTAGCCGATCTTGGTCAATCCGATCAGGTTGCGACAGTGGCCGGGAGCGATGTCTGGCCAGAGGTCGAGCGTGATTGGCCCCAGGGTTGTCTGGAGTTCAACCTGGTAGTCGGTTGTTTCGAAATCGACGCCTTCCAGCGCCTGGTCCACTTCGCCGCGGCGATTTTCGGTCATCTGGTGCTCGCTAGCTGAGTGATGAGTCGGGGGAGGGGAGTCAACGAGGCGTATGGTAGGGGGCTTCCGGGCGGCTTGCCAGTCACGTCACCGCTTCCCGGCGTCCGGGACATCGGCCAGGCCAACACCACCACCACCGGGGGTTCGGATCGTCAGCACGTCACCGGTGTTGACGTCGAGTTGGACCTTGCCGCCGAGATCCTGCTGATCGGATGTGCCAGAGGGCTGAAGCAGGTTCTGCCCGAGTTGCCCCGGTTCTCCGCCGTCGAGACCGAAGGGGGCCGACGGGCCACGGCGTTCCGAGAGGATCGAAACGGACAGCGGCCGCAGAAACTCGATACGTCGGACGATGCCGCTGCCGCCGGGAAAACGACCAGCCCCGCCGGATCCGGTCCGGATCGAGAACTCGTGCACCCGCACCGGGTACCGCCGTTCGATCACCTCGACATCAGTCAATCTCGTGTTGGTCATGTGGGTGTGGACCGCATCGGTGCCGGCCGCGGCAGGCGTCGCACCCGCTCCCCCGCAAATCGTCTCGTAGTATCCGAATGTCTCGTCACCGAATGTCAGATTGTTCATCGTCCCCTGGCTGGCTGCAGCCACGCCCAGGGCACCCAGCAGTGTGTCGACGACCCGCTGGCTGGTTTCGACATTCCCGCCGACCACCGCGGCGCTCCGCGAGGGGTCCTCGTGTTCGGGTGGGTTCAGCAGGCACTCGGGCAGGCGGATCGTGACCGGTTCCAGCACGCCACTGTTGAGTGGGATGTCCTCGTTGATGAGGCAGCGAAAGACATACAGGCAGGCGGCCGTGACGATGGCACGATTGGCGTTGAGATTGGAGTCCATCACGGGGCCGGTGCCGGAGAAATCGACCTCGGCGTTTTCTCCGGCGATGGCGATCGACACCGTGATCGGTGACCCGTTGTCGAGATGGTCGGTGCGGTTGTAAGTCCCGTCGGGGATTTCTCCCAGGGCCAGTCGCATCTTCTCGGATGCCGCCTGCTGGATATGCCCCATGTAGGCCGCAACGACTTCCAGCGAATACCGTTGGACCAACTGGCCGAGTTGGACGACCCCGCTGTTGTTGGCCGCAACTTGAGCCGAAACATCTGCGAGGTTTTCCGGCACGTTGCGGCTGGGATGCGGTCCCGATGCGAGCAGTTCTCGAAGTGCGTCTTCCCGGGATGCTCCCCGGTCGACCAGACGGAAATTCCGGATCAGCACCCCCTCGTCTCCGAGACTCCTGGAGAATGGTGGCATGCTGCCGGGCACGATGCCGCCAATCTCCGCGTGATGAGCCCGGCTGGCGGTGAAAAACAGCAACCGTCCATCCTCGTGATGATGAACCGGTGTGACCACTGTGACATCCGGGAGATGGGACCCACCCCGGTAGGGATCGTTGGTGACGAACACGTCGCCGGGCGACATGTCCGGATTGTCCGAGAGGATCCGTTTGACTGTTTCACCCATTGCCCCGAGGTGTACGGGGATATGCGGAGCGTTGACGACCAGGTCTCCGGTGGCCGAAAAGATCGCACAACTGAAGTCGAGTCGTTCCTTGACGTTGGTCGAGAAGCTGGTTTTTTGGAGTGTCAGTCCCATCTGTTCAGCGATCGACGCGAAGAGATTGTTGAAGATCTCCAGCATCACGGGGTCGGCCTCGGTCGAGACGTTGGCAATCCCCCGGGCCTGGGAATCCTGGCGGATCAACACCTCGTTGCGTTCGGTGATCCTGGCCGTGTAACCCGGTTCGATGACGACTGTCGATGTGGATTCGCAGATGATGGCTGGTCCGGTGAACTCGTCGCCCGGGCGGAGTTCCTCTCGGAGGAACACGTTGGTGTCCAGGGATTTCGCGTCGAAGACAACCGCCTGGGTCTGTGCGGGCACGGGTGTCCGGGAAACCGGGGAAGTCGTTGCCAGCGGTGGATCGGCCGTGGTGCCAACAACTTCCACCCGTGCCGCTGTGATTTCCAGTGGCCGGCCATCGTGGGTGTACCCGTAGAGTTGCTGGTGAAGTTCGTTGTAACTGGCGGCGTAGTCTCCAGTCTCGGGGCAGGGGACGGGAATCGCTGCTTCGACACCCTGGTAGCGGATTTCCAGGGTTCGTCGTGGCTTTCCGATCCGATCACCAGGGATCCCCTCGTCCTGCACCTCCCGTGTGGCCTCATCCTCCAGTTCCTGAAAGACGCTCTCGAGGTCCTGGATTGTCTGGGGATCGTAAGGACGCAACACGCTTTGCTGGGCAAACCGCCTGACATCGGCCAGGCCCATCCCGTAGGCACTGAGAATCCCGGCGTAGGGGTGGACCAGGACGTCTCGAATGCCCAGTTCCCTGGCAATGGCACAGGCGTGCTGGGCGCCAGCACCACCAAATGTCACCAGCACATAGTCGGAGGGGTCGTAACCTCGAGCGACTGAGATGTTGCGGATGGCGCGAACCATGTTGGCGATCGCGATCTGGAGAAATCCCTCGGCGAGTTCGGTGGGCGTGTAGCGTCGGCCCATTGGGGATTCGGCAATGCGGTCGCAGAGCGATTCCAGGCGGGAGGTGACTGCCTGCGTGTCCAACGGGAACGGGAATCTGTCCGGGAGGATTCGTCCGAGATGGACGTTGAGGTCGGTGACGGTCAAGGGGCCGCCACGACCGTAACAGGCCGGACCGGGGTCGGCACCGGCACTGGCCGGGCCGACGGCGAGCTTGACGCCGTCGAAATCACAGACGCTCCCACCACCGGCAGCGACCGTTTCGATTGCCAGCATTGGTGAGACGATGCGGACTCCCGCCTTGGTGGTTTCAAATTCGCGTTCGTAGCTGCCGTCGTACCGGGAGACGTCCGTACTGGTGCCTCCCATGTCGAATCCGATCGAACGATCAAACCCGGCTTGTTCGGCGACCCGAGAAAAACCGATCACGCCTCCGGCGGGTCCCGAAAGGATACTGTCCTTGCCGACGAAGCGGTCGGCGTCGACCAGGCCGCCAGCTGAGGTCATGATCTTCAGGGAACTTGTTCCGAGAGACTTCCGGAGTCGGCTGACATACTGCCGGAGGATTGGGTTCAGGTAGGCGTCAACCAGCGTCGTGTCGGTGCGACTGACGATCTTGATCAATGGCGACAGACGACTGGACCGACTGATCTCGGTGAATCCGGCGGTTCGCGCCGTTTTCTCGACCTGTTCCTCGTGGCTGCTGTTGGCGAAAGAGTGCAGCAGGCAGATGGCGACCGACTCGATTCCGTCGCTGTGAGCCTGGGCGAGAGCTTCCTGGACCGGTTCCAGTTCAGGGGCTTGCAGCACCTGGCCGTCTGCGTCGATCCGTTCGTCGACCTCGATGACTCGTTCGAAGAGCGGTTGGGGTTTTCGGATGGTGAGGTCGAAGAGCCGGGGACGATCCTGGTTGCCGATCAACGGCACGTCGGCAAATCCGCGAGTCGTGATCAGTGCCGTGCGGGCTCCCTCTCGCGTCAGCAGGGCGTTGGTCCCGCGGGTTGTCCCCAACCGCACCGAAACGTCCGGAATCGGCTCGTCCAGTCGCAAACCCAGGATGAGACGGATCACCAGGATCGGGGCCTCCTCGGGGGAAACCAGTTCATAGGTCATTCCGGGTTCGATTGTGCCGGGCAGTGCCTGGTTGAGCGCGAGACGCCCGGTGTCCGTATCGAAATCGGTGACTGTGGCCTGGACCAATGGTTGGCCGGCCGAGTCGAGGCAACGCAGAGGGTAGCCGATCCAGAAACCGGGAGGGTCACCGATCCTCGCCGGATCGACAATGCGATCGGTACCGGTGACGTCCCCGACCTGGCCCTTGGTGACTGCCGAACTGAGCACCTTGCGCGGGACAAGGTCGTTCGTGGGCGAACAGGCCATGCAATCGGTGAACGTGCCACCGACATCGATCCAGAATTCCCATAACTTCATGGACTCCTTGTTTACCGATCCGGTGGTGGGCACGGCAAGCCGTCGACCCAAGGTTGCTCGACTGTGACGTCACCGACATCATGGGCGGGTCCAGAAGTTCGCAGGTGTCGCGGAGAGTGATGTATGAGCACGGAACGACTGGGTGAGGCCCTCCAGAGGCTGCGAGAGGTCGCCGAGATCGGAGAGCAAGCCCAGAACGTCGAATTGCCAGGACGGTTTTCTACGCTGGTTGACGTTGTCGCCGGTCCGGAAAAATCCAAACCGGATGGCGAAGAAGCCATCCCACTCGATCGGGCCGAGGAACTGGTCGACCTGCCCCTCGAGGTTCTGCAAGAGACTTTGAAGAAGACGGGGCGAGATTCAAGACGTGCATCTGCGTTGCTGGGGCTGGCTGCATGGTGGCCAGGAGACGATCCCGAAGAAGCCTGGCGAGACGATCACCAACGACGACGTGAGGAACTGACAGCCATTCGAGGGATCGGGCACGAACTGGTCGATCGGATCCTACTGGTGGTCCTGGAAGTCCCCACAATGCCATTGTCCCGCTCAGCGCTCCGGGTTGGTTGCCGTCATGGCTGGAGCGGGCTGGAATCAGAATACGACGAGTGGCAGCACCTGTTTGGGCACTCGTCTGAGGTGTCCGGTATTCCACTGCGGCAGATTGACCTCCTG
>MDTE01073033.1_pt1 | contig 31045 bp, 28 predicted proteins | sample 811231 | NCBI WGS metagenome assembly MDTE01 (sample SAMN05326651, study PRJNA326480) | marine metagenome | isolation source: seawater | place: Indian Ocean: Red Sea | collected 2010 | reverse complement strand
TAGAAAAAATAATAAATAAAATTAATTTGAAATAACACTAAATTTATCTTATCATTATTATATTAGTAAAAAAATAATAATGAAAAAGATACTCTTTTTTCTAATTTCAATAGCCTTTTTTTTAAGTTTTAATTTAAACTCACAAGAAAAAAAGAATCTAAATGTTATTCTAATGATAGGTGATGGAATGGGTATGAGCCAAATAACATCTGGAATGTACTCGTTAAATAACAGAACTTCACTTGAAAAAATGCCTCATATTGGAATATCCAAAACCCATTCTTTTAGTTCTCTTGTTACAGATTCTGCAGCTGCAGGTACAGCTATTGCATGTGGTGAAAAAACAATTAATGGAACGTTAGGAATTAACCCACAAAATAAACAATTGAAGTCTATATTAGAAATAAGCAAAGATTACGGCTACAAAACAGGTATAATAGCGACCTCATCAATAGTTCATGCTACACCCGCTGCATTTTATGCTAATGTAATAAGTAGAAACCAGTATGAAGATATAGCGCTTCAACTAAGTCAAAATGAAGTTGATTTTTTTGTAGGTGGAGGAAGAGATTATTTTACAAAAAGAGATGATAAGAGAAATCTGATAAAGGAAATGAGTGATTATGATTTTGTTTATTCGATAAAAAAATTTAACGAGTCAACATCAAATAAAATTGGATTTTTTACAAGTTTAGGGGACCCTTACAGAATAATTGATGGAAGAAAACCAAAATTATCTGATGCGATTGAGGTTATGTTAGATAAAATCTCATCTTATGAAAATCCATTTTTTTTGGTTGTAGAATCGTCCCAAATTGATTGGGCTGGTCATGCTAACGACTTTAATTGGATAAAGGCTGAATTCCGAGAATTTGATGAAGCAATACAATCTGCCATTAATTTTTCAAACAAAAATAAAAATACATTAATTATTGTAACTGCTGACCATGAAACCGGTGGGTTAGCAATCACCGGTGGTAAGGTTAGAAGATTTACAATGAGAACTAAATGGGGAACAATAGGTCATACTGCTGAAATGGTTCCAGTTTTTTCAACAGGTCCAAAATCAGAGACTTTTTCTGGCATATACGACAATACAGATATATTTAAAAAAATATTAAATGCAATAGAAAATTGATTTTTATTTTGTTCTTGCCTTGTTAACTATTTCTGATTTAAAAGTTGATTCATTTTCAATAACATTGTAAAATGATTCTACAAAAGTATATGCTTCTTTGTATTCCTTTTCATTATCAAATAAATTTTCATGTTTTGATATTATTCCAAGAATCTTTTCTTTATTATCAATAAACTGATTTCTAATTTTATTTAATTCAGATTCGTCTCTTTTAAATCCTCTGTAAACTCTTTGTGTTACTCTATCAATACCGAGCGTTTCATTGGCGACTGAATAACTTGCATTAACTAAACCTGACATATCAAAATCATAAGGTAATGGTAAAATTTTCTTGTCTATGTAAAGAAGTTTTCCATTATGTTGATATGCTACTGAAAAATCAGTATTGCCAATCATAAATTGAAACATAGCATTCTGAATAGATGTCTCAGCATCCATAGCTAAAGGATGAATAAATCTTTCAAATACTTTTCCATCATGATATTTCGCTACCCTTTTGTCGTCTTGTATTAAAAAACCTTTTAAATTATGATCTTTAGATTTTTTCCCCTTAATTTCTCTAAATTGAATATCAACTATTTTGGTTTTAAAATGATAAGGAGAAACAACTTCATAAATTTTATATGCTAAATATTCTTTTATAATATTGTCATTTAAATCACTCTCTAATTTACATGGTAAAACAAGTTTAAGTTTTTTATTACCCTCAAATAATGTTTCTTTAGAACTTGATTTTTTAATTTTCATTTTAATCGGTGGAAAGTAACATTTGTTTCTCCTGAAATTACCTCTTGCTCTTAAAGCAACAGGGAAATTTAACCATTGATCGTTTTCATCTTTATAATATAAATCTGTTTCAATATATGTAGAATCGTTTGTTTTCCTTTGAATGTCTTTATTAGAATAACTTAATTTTAAAGATAAAATGTCATCGTTTTGAAAAAGTTGATTTACCTCATTTTGACTATGTATATTTCCAAAAGGAAAAAATAAAAGTAAAAAAAACGATAGGATAAGTTTAAATTGTTGCATAATATTTTAGTTTTTTTCTTAAGTTTGATCAAATATATATTATTTAAATCGGTGAATCAATATTTTATAATAATAAATTCTAGAACACTTTTAACTTTCATTATATCTTTAATAGTTCCTTTTTTTGCCTACAAGTTAAATATATCATACAATATAGATTTAACATTGATCAGTATTGCTATAATTTTTCCTGTTGTTTTTACTGTAAGAGGAGCTTTCAGAAGGAGAGAAAAAGCTCTTGAACATATAAGTAGATTTCGTGGTAGTATGCTTACCCTAGAGAATTTATTTGATGAAAACACAAAAATGGAAGACGATAAAAAGAAAATAATTGCAAAGATCTTAATTGATACTAGTGATAAACTGGTTGACCACCTCTCAAAAAATGATTACAATACATCTGAACTAGATAAAACTACGGGTCAGATTTATCTATTTGTTAAGACCAATGGAGAATTTTTTGCAAACGGAAGGAAAGAAAAAATTTTAAGATTTTTAAGAGACGTCAATGAGTCCATTGAAAATTTGATTGCCATACACTCGCATAGAACCCCAATAAGTTTAAAGGCATATTGTAAAATTTTCATATACATGTTTCCTTTTATATACACACCAACTATAATTGAAAGAATTGGTTTTGATGCACCAAGTTGGATTACTTATTTTATTGTTATTCTAAGTACTTTTATTCTTATATCTTTATACAATATCCAAGATCAAATGGAATATCCATTTGATAAAGATGGGTTAGATGATATTAGACTTGATGAATTTAAACTTGACAGAAACAGAAAATAATTTCTAATCAATATTCACCATAGCATCGATTGTTTGAATTGATCCGTCCTCATTATGGTTTAGTTCAGTGAATTTAACTGATCTTAAATGAGTTTTTCCCCCAGACATTGAACTGTCATGAAAAAATAAATACCACTTTTTTTTAAACTTAACAATTGAGTGATGGTTTGTCCAACCCAAAACAGGATTAAGAATTATTCCCCTATAAGTAAACGGTCCATATGGATTTTCTCCAGTTGCATAAACAATCTTATGGGTATCTCCAGTCGAGTAGGATAAGTAGTATTTTTTGTCATATTTGTGTATCCAAGCTGCTTCAAAAAATCTTCTATCGTTATCTCCTGAAAGAATTAAATCACCATTTTCATCAATAATTTTTACCTCTTTTGGTTCTTCGTCAAATTCTAACATGTCTTCACTCATTCTTGCTACTAAAGGAAGAAGACCAGGTTCATCATCATTTGGTAAAAATGCTGTAGGGCTCTCTGGCTGGTTTGGGTTATATTCTCCTGTTCTCCATCTTTGTAATTGGCCTCCCCATATTCCACCAAAATACATATAATATTTGCCATCATCATCTTTAAAAACGCTAGGGTCAATTGAATAACTTCCTACAATAGGTTCTTTCTCTGGGATAAATGGACCAGTTGGATTTTTTCCCTTTGCTACCCCAATTCTAAAGACACCTAATGAGTCTTTAGCAGGAAAATAGAAAAAATATTCACCGTTTTTTTCATTAGCATCTGGAGCCCACATTTGTTTATATGCCCAAGGTACGTCATTAACATCAAGTGCAACACCGTGATCAACAACATTAGAATTAATATCATCCATTGAAAAAACATGATAATCTTTCATGGCAAAATGACTTCCCAAATCATCGAAAGCGTCTCCCTCGTCTACATCATGAGAGGGATAAATGTAAATTTTATCGTTAAAAATATGAACCGATGGATCAGCTGTATATATATTAGTTATTAGTGGTTTTAACTCTTTAATCTCACTTTGATTTGTTGTTTTACAAGAAACTAAAACCAAAAAAGTTAAGGCTAATTTAAATTTGAATAATCTAAGAAATTTCATTTGTTATTTTGTTTATAGAACTTATAAATATATCCAATTCTTTGTAATTAGTGAATACATTAGGAGTTACTCTGCAACCTTTCACACCTTTTTCATTTATGGATACTGTAAAGATTTTATATCTATCAAAAAGTATTTTTTCTAGTTTTTCAGGACTAATTTCTTTAATTCCTAGATTTAATATACCACAATATCTTTTTGAATCAGAGGGTGAATTAAAATATACTTTTTTATTGTGTTTTAATTTTTTCTTTACATAAGTATGAAGGTCTCTTAGTCTTGATTCCTTTCTACTAAGACCAATTTTATCTATATATTCTAATGCATTTTCTATCGCCATTTGATTATGAAAAGGATTTGTCCCTTTATGATCAAATCTCATAATATCATTATCGATTTTAATATTACTAGCTAATAATGGCCAAATTTTTGAAATCTTTTTTTTAGCAACATATAAAATACCTAATCCAAGTGGAGTAGCTAACCATTTATGTAAACTAGAACCATAATAATCACAACCCAAATCAGAGATTTTAAAGGAAAAATGACCTACACAATGAGCCCCATCAACTAAAACCTCAACTTGATGTTGATGAGCCATTTTGCAAATTTTTTTGATCGGTAAAATCTGACCAGTAATATTTATCATATGACTTACAAAAATCATTTTTGTTTTATCATTAATTTTATTTTTATAAATATTAATTATTTCTTGATCATCTTTTGGATCATTTGGGATTGAAACAATATCATAATTTATACCATATCTCTTCGAAACTTGATAGAACATATCTTTCATTGAACCATAATCTTGATGTGCAAAAATTACATGATCATTTTTTTTCCATGGATACCCAGAAATAATTAAGTCCAAAGATTCAGTAGTATTTCTAGTTACAACAAGTTCGTCTTCAGGACAGCCTAAAAACTTACTCAACTTTTTATTTATAATTTTACTTCTATCCTTCATTTTATTTCTCATAAAATATGAACCTTCAATATTTAGATTATTTACATGACTGTAGAAACTATCCAAAGTTGGTTTAGGAACTATATTGTAATATCCGCTCTCAAGATTTATGAAGTCTTCATGTAAACTATAATCATTTCTTATATCTTCCCAAGAAAGCTTACTGAACTTTTTTTTTAAAAAAAATACTCTACTATTGTTTGCCAAAATATTAGGAGAAAATAATACACTAAACAAACCGATTGTTCTTTTTATAAATTGTCTCTTATCCATAAGCTAGTAAGTGCGGGTGAAGGGACTCGAACCCCCAAGCCGTGAAGCACTAGATCCTAAATCTAGCGTGTCTACCAATTTCACCACACCCGCATTTAAGTTACAGCAAATATAAAGAAGTTTAGAAAAAAATTTTTTAAATAGTTAAAAAGAATGAATATTTGTAAAAAAAATATATGGATTTAATTAATGATAGTTTTAAAAAAAAATCAATAGATCAATTAATTGATTTTTTAAGAATTAAATCAATTAGCGCTGATAAATCATTTAAAAATGAAATACTAAAAGCCTCCAAATGGGTTAAGAATTCTTTGGATGAAATTGGATGTCAAATTACTAGAATATATGAGACAAAGGGAAATCCAATTGTCTATGGAGAAATAAAGTTAAGTTCAAATTATCCTACAGTTTTAATTTATGGTCATTATGATGTTCAGCCACCAGATCCACTTAATCTTTGGGATTCCCCTCCATTTGAGCCTGTAATAAAAACAACAAGTATTCACAAGGAAGGAGCTATCTTTGCAAGAGGAGCTTCAGATGACAAAGGTCAAATGTTTTCACATATTAAAGCTGTTGAACTTTTAAAGATTAATGATTCTTTAAACTGTAATGTAAAATTTTTAATTGAAGGTGAAGAAGAAATTGGTAGTGAAAATTTAGAGGAATTCATTACAAAAAATACTAATCTTTTGAAAAACGATGTTATTTTAATTTCTGATACAAGTATTGAAAGTAATAGTAAACCTTGCATTACAACTGGATTAAGAGGTTTAAGCTACATGGAAATAGAGTTAATTGGGCCAAACAGAGATTTACATAGTGGTGTTTATGGAGGTGCTGTTCCTAATCCATTAAATACAATTGTTGATATATTATCGAAACTTCATGACAAAGACAAAAAAATTAGTATTCCTGGTTTTTATGATAACGTAAAAATATACTCAGATAAAGAAAGGATTGAACTTAAAAAAAATTCATCTCAAGATGGGGAATTATTTAAAAAAGATATTGATATAATTGATTACGAAGGTGAAAAACAGTATGATTACGACGAAAGAATTTCTATAAGACCCTCTTTAGATATTAATGGTATTTGGGGTGGTTATCAAGGTGAGGGAGCTAAAACTGTAATACCTAGTAAAGCATATGCAAAAGTTTCAATGAGACTTGTTCCTAATCAAGATTGGAATAGAATTAGTGATTTGTTTAAAAACTATATTAAATCTATTACACCTAAAAATACCTTAGTAAATATAAAAACACACCATGGTGGATTACCATATATCAGCGACACTTCTAGCAAAGAATATAAAGCAGCTTATATGGCTTATAAAGATGCGTATGGAATAGCTCCTTTCTCAAAAAAAGAAGGAGCCAGCATACCAATTGTACCAATAATTGAAAAACTTTTGAAATCAAAAGTTATTTTGATGGGTTTTGGCCTAAATAGTGATTCTATTCACTCTCCTAATGAACATTATGGTATCTTTAACTTTTTCAAAGGGATTGAAACTATTTGTAATTTCTATAAGTATTTACCAAAAAGCTAATCATTTACAAGAAAGAAATCTGATATTATTCCATCTATTACAAATAATGATTTTCTACTTGATTTTATAAAATCTCCATCCTCAAATAGATTATTTAGATTTAAATGTTTGTTTACTTTTCCAATAAATTCTTTGAAAAAATCTAAACCAAAATTATCTAAAATATTTTTTTTTGAAATTCCTTTGTTTGTTCTTAGACCAAACATTATGTGTTCGTTGTATCTATCTATTTTGGTCAATTTCTCTAATTTATACGGTAATTTTCCTTCATTAATAGAAATGATATATTCGTGAATACTTGCTTTATTCCAGCTTCTTAACTTTCCATCAAAACTGTGAGCTGAAGGTCCAAAACCAAAATATTTGTCTCCATTCCAATAAGATTTATTACAAACTGAATATTTTTTATTTTTTGCAAAGTTCGAAATCTCATAATGCTCAAACCCGCTTTTTTCTAATTTTTCAATAAGGTATTTGAATTGATTGTAAGTAATCTTTTCATTTAATTTATTTAATTTATTATTCTTTATCCAGTTGAAAAAAACTGTTTTTTCTTCAATTGTCAATGCATACGCAGAAATATGACTTGGATTAAAAGAAAGAGCTGTTTGAATATTTTTTTTCCAATTATTAATATTGGATCCAGGTATTCCGTATATTAAATCAATTGAAAAATTTTTAAATTTTTTACTGACATCCTCTAATAACAAAATAGCTTGTTTTTCATTGTGTCGCCTATTCATTAATTTTAATTCTTTATCGATAAATGATTGAACTCCAACACTTAATCGATTAAATCCTATTTTTTTATAATCATCTAATTGTCCATTGTTAATATCATCAGGATTTATTTCAATTGTAACTTCAACATCATTATCAATATTAAAGTTATTTTTTATCAAAGTTATTATCTTTTCTAATTCAAGGAAACTCAAAACTGAAGGGGTTCCACCTCCTATGTAAATAGAATTAATTGTATCATTAATATATTTCTGTTTTATAATAATTTCTTTTTGTAGTGCATTTAAAAATTGAGACTTAGTTTTTAATTTAGTTGAAAAATAGAAATTACAATAATGACATGCTTGCTTACAATAGGGAATGTGTATATAAATTGATGCCAATTATTAATTTTTTGAAATTTTATCAGGATTTTTTTTCAAAAAAGTGTTCCAATCTTTATAATTACTATTATTAATTACTGAATTTAAGTTATAATAGTGACAAACAGCAACAGCAAGGCCATCTGTGGAGTCAAGATTTTTTGGTATTTTTTTAAAATTAAAAATATTTTGAAGCATTTTAGCAACTTGCTCTTTACTTGCATTTCCGTTTCCAGTTATTGACATTTTTATTTTTTTTGGAGAATATTCAAAAATTGGTGTTTCTCTTGTTAGACCAGCAGCCATAGCAACTCCTTGGGCTCTTCCAAGTTTTAACATGGATTGAACATTTTTGCCAAAAAAAGGAGCTTCTAATGCAAGTTCATCAGGATGATAATTTTCAATTAATTCTAAAGTTCTATTAAATATTAACTTTAACTTTAAATAGTGATCTTTATATTTTTTTAAATCTAACTCATTTAACAACAAAAATTTCATTTCATTATTTACAACTTTAATTAAACCATAACCCATTACTGTGGTTCCAGGATCAATACCTAGAATTATTTTTTCGGACATTTAATCTAAAGTTTTTAACTCTATTGGCAAGGTGAATTTTGTTGCAACATAGACTCCTACATTCGTTTTAACAGCAGGAATTGCTTTTGGAAGACTGTCAACGGCCTCTCTGATTATATTATTAAAATTTGGGATTTGAGAACCTAGGTTTTCGTTTTCAATATCAATTAACTTAAATACACCATCTTTACTAATCTCAATTGTTAAATTAAATTTGACATCGATACTCTTATCAGATTCAAGTTCAAAGGTATTTATGTAGTCCTGGATTAAATAATTGACAGTACTATCAAAACAATCTTTTTGATCTTCATTTTCAAGGTCTTCACATTCTGGAAAAGATGGATATTGGTCACTAATTGACCATTTTGATTGTTCAATAATTTGTTTTTTTGAAATGGTTTCGGTTTCAAAAAAGCTACAAGATGTTATTGTAAAAAAAATTAGATAAAATAATCGAAGCTTGTTTATCATCTAGACTAATTAATATTTAAATTTAACACTTTATTAAACACAAATTCAAAATTTAATAAAGAAATTGAATACTTTAATAATATTTACAACTATAACAATATCAGTAATTGGGATCATTTTTTGTTTTTTACCCTTACTACCAGGACCTTTAATTTCATGGATAAGCTTCATGATTCTGAATTCTTTTAAAATAGTAGAATTCAGCTTAACTTTTTTAATAATAACATTTCTATTAAGTTTTTTTATAAGCTTTATTGACAATTTGTTGCCGTCGTATATTGTAAAAAAATATGGAGGGTCAAACAAAGGTGTAATGGGTGCATTTCTAGGATCTATTTTAGGATTTATTTTTCTAGGCTTTTTTGGAATGGTTTTGGGAACTTTTGTAGGAACAATTGTTGGTGAATTGCAAAGTAAATTAGATTTTAAAAGAGTAATAAAATCTTCTATTAATTCATTAATAGGTTTTTTTTCTGGAACCTTTATCAAAATAACTATCTCATTTATCTACCTAATTATTATTATAAATGAAGTAATTTAAATCTCACTTGGTTTAAATATTCTCAACATTTTTTTGATTAACAATAAAAAACTAAATTTGTATTAGATGGAATTATTTCTTTTAAGCCTATTATTAATATCAATCTCTTTCATTGGTATTGCTATAAAAATAATTGTAAAGAAAAATGGAAAGTTCAGTGGTACATGTGCTAGTCAAAGTCCCTTTTTAAATAATAGTGATAAACCTTGTGGAATTTGCGGTAAAATCCCAGATGGTTCAAATTGTGAGGAATCTAAGCAGATTAATTAATTTTTACAAATCAATATCAATGAATGGACGATAGATCTTTATCTGAAACTATTGAATTAGCAAAAAAAAATAATCAAAAAGCATTCAACAACCTTTTTGAAGAATTTTGGGGATATTTATATAATTATCAATTAAAAAAAAACTATAATCAAGATAGAGCAGAGGATATTTCAATTAGAGCAATGGCAAAAGCTTTTGATAGGATTGAAACATTTAACTCAAAGTATAAATTTAAAACTTGGCTTATTGCAATATCTAACAATATTAAAATTGATGATTATAGAAAAGAAGTTAAAAACCTGTTGAGGGACAGAATTGAATATCCCGATTCTCAAAAAATTATTGATGAAACTTTGTCACCGGAGGACAAATTAATTAGAAACCAAAAGTTTGAAGATTTATTAACAAAAATAAAATCATTAAAAAAAGATTATTCACAAATTATTAAATTAAGATTTTTTAATGAACTTTCATATAAAGAGATAAGTGAAATAACAAATCAGCCTATTAACACTGTAAAAGTAAAAATTATGAGGGCAAAAAAAATTTTGTCAGAGAAAATCAAAAATGGTGAAAAATTTTATAAATAAATTAGGACCTGGACTTTTATTTGCTGGAGCAGCTATTGGAGTATCTCATTTAGTTCAGTCTACTAGAGCTGGTGCAGATTACGGCTGGGGATTATTATGGGCACTATTAATTGTAAATCTTCTTAAATACCCTTTTTTTCAATTTGGACCCAGATACGCAATTGCTACAAATAAAAGTTTAATAGAGGGTTATTACGAGTTGGGTAAATTTTTTTTGATTTCATACTTTATCCTAAATATTGCGACAATGTTTACAATCCAAACAGCAGTTACTATTGTTACTGCTAGTCTTGCTTCAAAAGTATTTGGTTTAACATCTAGTCTTGTAGTTTGGTCATTAATTGTAACATTTTTGTGTTTAAGTATTTTATTTATTGGAAAATATAAATTGTTAGATAATTTGATTAAATGGATAATTGTAACTTTATCAATAAGTACAATTTTTGCTTTAATTGTTGCTGTTTACAAAAACGATTCCCCAATTCAATTTGATCAAATTTTTCCAAACTCAAGTAATTTAATTTTTCTAATTGCATTTATGGGCTGGATGCCTGCACCTTTAGATATTTCAATTTGGCACTCATTATGGGCAATTGAAAAAAAAAAGAATTCAAGAAAAAAAATCAAATTGAAGGAAAGTATTTTTGATTTTAATGTTGGTTATTTAACGACAGTTTTTTTAGGTATTTGTTTCATGGGTCTTGGCTCATTTGTCATGTTTAATTCAAATTTAGTTTTTTCAAGTCAGGGTTCAATATTTGCAGATCAACTTATTCAATTGTATACGAAAAACTTTGGAAATGACTTCTATTTTTTTATTGCGATTGCTGCTTTAACCACAATGTTTAGTACTACATTAACTTGTCTTGACGCATCACCAAGAGCAATGACAGAGACTATGAAAATTTTAATACCTAAGTATAGTTTTCTAAATTATGTTTTTTGGATAATAACATTATCAATTGGGACCTCATTGATTTTTATATTTCTTCTTTCCGAAATGGGTAAGCTTGTTGAGATTGCAACTGTACTATCATTTGTTACGGCTCCTTTTTATGCTATTTTAAACTATAAACTAGTTATAAGTAAAAAAATGCCTGATAAATACAAACCCAACAGATTGATGAAATTTTTATCAATAACCGGAATAATTTTTTTATTAGTTTTCTCTTTTGGATATTTATTTGTAGTTATATAAAAATCTATGTCTTATATTTGTATAAAAAAGCTTTGAATAATAACTTAAATTCTACTTTAGAAAAACCAAAGATTACCCCAAAACCCAAATGGATAAGAGTTAAATTACCCACTGGAAAAAAATATACTGATCTAAGAAATTTAGTAGAACAATACAAATTGAATACTATTTGTACATCTGGCAGCTGTCCTAACATGGGTGAATGTTGGGGGGAAGGGACAGCAACTTTTATGATACTTGGTAATATATGTACTCGATCGTGTGGTTTTTGTGGAGTTAAAACTGGAAGACCTAATCATGTTGATTGGTCTGAACCTGAAAAAGTTGCAAATTCAATAAAAATTATGAAAATTAAACATGCAGTTATAACATCGGTTGATAGGGACGATCTAAAAGACATGGGGTCAATAATTTGGTATGAAACAATAAAAGCTATTAGAAGAATTAATCCTGAAGTCACTCTTGAAACTTTAATACCTGATTTTCAAGGAAATAAAATAAATTTAAAAAGAATTATTGATGCTAAACCTGAGGTGATTTCTCACAATGTTGAAACTGTGAAAAGACTAACTAGACAAGTAAGAATTCAGGCTAAATATGAAAGAAGTTTAGATGTTTTAAAATTTTTAAAAGATAATGGTGCTAATAGAACTAAATCAGGAATAATGGTTGGGTTAGGAGAAAATGAAGATGAAGTTTTTCAAACACTTACCGATTTGAAAAATTCTTATGTAGATGTAGTTACTATTGGACAGTACCTTCAACCCTCAAAAAAGCATTTGCAAGTTAATTCTTTTGTTACTCCAGAAACTTTCAAAAAATATGAATTATTTTCAAAAGATTTAGGTTTCAGACATGTTGAAAGTGGCCCATTAGTTAGATCTTCATATAAGGCTCACAAACATGTAAATTAAATTTCTTTCAAATACTCTTCAATTTCATTGTTAAATAGAGTTCCCTCATTACCTAAAAATTTCATTTCAATTGGCAAATAATACAATAAATCATAATTTATTTTGTCAACAATTCTTACATAATCTTTCTCTGTAGTTAAAATAATTTTACCGTTAGCTGAATCTTTTATTTTTTTAATGTCAGCATTTGTAAAATCGTGGTGGTCTATAAATTCAATTAATTTAAAATTAAAATTTCTTAAATAAATCAGTAGCTCTTTATTATCTGCAATACCTGTTAAAAGAATAAAATCACAATTTTTCAAATCATTTAAATTTCTTGATTCTTTCTTGTTGAAAATAAGTTTATTATAGCTTATTGTTGAAAAAAAAATTTTTTGATTTTTTTTCAATTTGATTTTTTCGCTAAAAACTTTTTTCTCTAAATTATCCATATTATCAGGACACTTAGTTACCAAGATTATATCTGACCTTTTATATCCAGATCTAAATTCCCTAAGCTTTCCATAAGGCAAAACAAAATCACTAAAAAAAGGGGAATTGTATTTAGTTAACAAAATATTTAATCCCGGTTTAATCCATCTGTGTTGAAAAACATCATCTAATAAAAATATTTTTTGATATAAGTATTTATTTTCAAGAAATTCAATCGCTTTAACTCTATTTTCAGAAACAACAATTTTGGTATGAGGGTTTTTCAAAAAAAGCATATAAGGTTCATCACCAACTTTCTGATAATCAGAAAAACTATCAACTTCAATCAGACCCTTAGACTTTCTTTTATATCCTCGACTTATAACTGAAATTTTGTATTTACCTTTTAAGTATTTTGAAAAATAATCTATCAAAACAGTTTTACCTGTTCCTCCTACAGAAATATTACCAACTCCTATGATTTTAGATTCAAATTTTTTTTGATTAAAAATACCTATGTCAAAGAGAAAATTTCTGATGTGAACAACACTTCCATATAAAATAGAGATAATTAACTCAAAAAAATGAAACAGTTTCATAAGGACCAATATAATATTATATTTGTACAAAACAACTCATTTTTTTGATGTGAAAATAAAAGATGTTCTTAATGAATTAAAAAAATGGGCTCCACTTGAATACTCAGAAGATTTTGATAATGTTGGACTTCTTGTTGGAAATGAGGAAAATAGATTAAGTAAATGTTTAATTTCTCATGATGTAACAGAAGAGGTTTTAGATGAAGCTCATAAAAATGATTGCAATCTGATTATTAGTTTTCATCCAATAATTTTTAACGGATTAAAAAAAATAATTGGCTCAAATTATGTTGAGAAAATTGTTTTAAAGTCAATTCAAAAAAATATTTCTATATATGCAATTCACACTGCACTTGATAATTACAAGTATGGTGTTAGTTTTCAACTTGCTAAAAATTTAAATCTTAAGAGAAAAGAAATTTTAATCCCTAAAAAAAATACTTTAAAAAAGCTTAATTTTTTAGTTCCAAAGAAAAATGCTGATAATATTAGAAAAAAACTTTTCAGCATTGGTGCAGGAAAAATTGGAAATTATGACAATTGTAGTTTTTTCTTTGAAGGAAAGGGTTCATTTAAAGGAAATGAAAATAGTAAACCTTTTATTGGAGAAAAAAATCAAATTAATTATGTTAAGGAAGAACTTGTAAGTTTAATTTATGAAAAACATTTAGAAAATAAAGTTTTAAAAACTTTAAATGAAAATCATCCTTACGAAGAAGTTTCCTATGATATAATTCCATTAGACAATATAAATCAAGATGTTGGACTTGGATCAGTTGGTTTTTTGAATAAGAAAACTGATTTTAATAAATTTTTAAAATTTGTTAAATCTAAATTAAATTGTGAAGTTATTAAACATAGTGAAATAGTTTTTGATAAAGTTGAAAAAATAGCTGTTCTAGGTGGATCAGGAAGTTTTGCTATTGATTTTGCGATATCAAAAAATGCTGAAGTTTTAGTAACATCAGATTTAAAATACCATGATTTTTTTAAAGCAAATAAAAAAATAATTTTAGTTGATGTAGGTCACTACGAAAGTGAGCAGTTTACAAAAACATTAATCTTCGACCATCTTAAAAAAAAATTACCTAATTTTGAAGTCATTTTATCAAAAATAAATACTAATCCAATTAAATACTACTAAATCCATGGCAAAGAAAAAAGAAATCTCGGTTGAAAAAAAATTAAGAGCACTATATGATTTACAAATAATAGACTCAAGAATTGATGAAATCAGAAACATTAGAGGAGAACTTCCCCTTGAAGTTAAGGATCTTGAGGACGAGATTGAAGGTTTCCAAAAGAAAATTGAAAAATTGAATTCAGAGTCATCTGAATTAGAAAATTCTATTTCCTTAAATAAAAATATTATATAATCATCAAAAGAGTTAATAAAGAAATATTCAGAAAAGCTCAAAAATGTCAGAAATAACAGAGAATACAATTCAATTACCAAAGAGGAAGAGTATCAAAAACTTGAAATTGAATTAGCTGAAAAGAAAATCAAAGATTTACAAAGCAAAATTGAAAATCAGAAAGAAATTGAAGCTAGCTTAAAAGAAAAATTAGATGAAAAATCTAAACACTTAACTGCTAAAAAAAGTGAGTTGACTGAAATTATGAAAGAAACCCAAAAAGAAGAAGATATCTTATTAAAACAATCAGAGATTTACGAAGAAAAAATTGAAGAACAACTGATTAAAGCTTACAAAAGAATTAGAAGTAATGTTAAAAATGGATTGGCAATTGTCCCAATTGAACGAGGTGCGTCAGGAGGTTCATATTTCACGATACCTGCTCAAATACAGATGGAAATTGCATCAAGACAAAAAATTATCACTGATGAATTTAGTGGAAGGATTTTAGTTGACGCAGAATTAGCTAAAGAGGAAAAAACTAAAATAGAAAAGATTATTAATTCTCTATAATAGTTAAAGTTAAATTAACATTGCAGCCCCTCGAGATGAGGCATTTGATATAGTGTTAATTATGATTTTATGGTTTGGATAATTTATTTTTAAAATTTCTATAAATATTTTATTTTTTGAGAACCCCCCTTCAACATAAATCTTTTTAATACATTCATCAAAAATGACTGATATAGATTTTTTTAAAATTTGAAATAACTCTAATATAAGTCTATGATAAGCCTCGTCAAAGTTTTCAAAATTAAATATTTCATGTTTTGGACAATTTTCATTTGATAAATAAGTCCATCTGTAATTATTTTTATTTTTTTTTATTGCTAAATATATTTTTTTATTGAATTTAATTTTGCTAGAATCAAAATTTTTTATTTGAAAAAACCCCATTAATTGATTTAGTTTAATTTCATGCTCAGCACCTAAAAAAATTCTTGATGTTTTTACAGGAGAACTGTCAATTTTCATATAGGCTGTTGCACCATTTTTTATCTGACCTATATCAAAAATATTATTCCTGGCGAATGGATTAAAATTTATACACCAAGTGCCAGTTGAAATTAAAATGAATGGATCAGTTTCATTTGCCAAATAATATTGAAGTGCAGAGGAACTATCATGAATACCAATTCCAAATACGATTTTATTTGAGTTTATTGTCTTAGTAATTGTTTTATTTGTTTTTACAATTTGGGGAAATAATTTATGAATACCTTCATTTTTTACCCAATAGTGATATTTTTTATTTTCATAATCCCATAAATCAGTATGACATCCAATACTTGTGTATTCAGTTGCTAACTCATCAGTAAAAAGAAAACTTAAATATTGAGGTAAATGAAGTGAATACTTTATTCTTTTATATAAATTAGGTTTTTTTCTTTTTAACCAAAAAATTTGTTTTCCAGAATTAAGCATATTTAAATTTTTAGATCCTGTAGACAATGAAAAATTTTTTTCTGGTCCATATTTTGAATAAAATAAACTTATTGTTTCCTCATCAATTTTTTTATTATAGTCATAAACTGGTTTAATTATTTTAAAACTAGAATCAAGATGAACAAGAGTTGCGCCAAATGCAGAAAAATTAACTTTAGTGATTTTATATTTATTTGAATTAAGATATTTATAAAAGACTTTTTTTATCCATGAAGTCATTTTCTCAATGTCATCACATTTGTCTCCGTCATCATCTTTAGTTTTTTGGGTTTTTTTATTTCCTTGCAGTATTAAATTATAATTAGTATCAAATAAAAAATATTTCTGATTTGTCTTACCAATATCAAATACCAATATGCAATTGTTAATCATTATAAACCTGATGAAGTGTATTTATAACCTCTTTGTTTAGTTAATTTTTTACGAATTTCTAATTTTCTATATGTATCAATTGGTGAAATTGAACCTCCCAATCTGAAATTAGATTCGTTAACAATTGGTCTTACATCTATATTAAAAGCCTCGTTTAAAATTGATTCACATAATGTTATATCATTTATTTGCTGAGCTTCTCTTAATCTAGTAAAATCTACTAATAATGATTTTGTATAAGCAATTTTTATATTTTCAATCGATTGTAAAAGATCTTCAAGTGGATCCTTCAAATTATGACTTGCATCAATCATCCATGAAATTTTTGGATTTTTTGTCTCTTTCTCACCAAGGACTAATTCACAAAAGATTAAAAATAATTGGAAAGGATTTTGGGATCCAACAGTTAAATCATCATCACCATAATTAGAATCATTAAAATGAAAACCTCCAAGTTTTTCTTCTTGCATCAAAACAGCAACTATTTGCTCAATATTTGTATTAGGTAAGTGATGACCTAAATCAATTAGTGAGTAGGCTTTTTTACCTAACTTTGAAGTAAAAAGAAAGGAAGATCCCCAATCAGGTATTACCATAGAATAAAAAAATGGTTCGTGAGGTTTGTATTCTATTAAAAGTTTCCAATCATTTGGTAAATGTTCATAGATTTTTTGAAAAGAATCTAGAGTTCTTTTAAAATTATCTCTAAAATTACTTTGCCCAGGATAAGATGCTCCATCAGCAAGCCAAACTGTTAAAGATTTTGAACCAATTTTCTTTCCATAATTTATAACCTCAATGTTATGATTGATTGCAAGATCTCTAACATTTTTATCAACATGAGATAAAGAACCAAATTTATAAGATAACTTACTATCCTTTTGGTCTTGAAAAGTATTTGAATTAACTGAATCAAACTTTATTCCGTGAGATTTTGCAATTTTATTAATTACTTCAAAATCATCAGGAATATCCCAAGGTATATGCAGACTAATTGATCCTGATGACTTAGTAAGAGCATTCAAAATTCCAACATCATTAATTTTTTCATTCAAATTTCTTGGTTGGCCACCCAAACTGAATCTTCCAAACCTTGTTCCCCCCATTCCTAAAGCCCAACTTGGTATTGCAATTTCTAATTTTGATAGCTTGTTAATTATATTCTCAATATTGATTTCATTATTTCTTAAAATTTTACTTAAAAAATTATAACCATCTTTATGATGATTTACTTTCCTTAAATTAAATTCTTCTATTTGTTCTTTTTCAATCATAAAACATTTTATCTAACAAAAGCTTGAGGAATACCACCATCAATATTTATTATATTTCCAGTACTTTTATTTAAAGAAGTAAGAAGTCCAAAAACTCCATTTGCTATATCTTCAGGTTTAATTATTTGGTTTAATAAATTTCTTTTTGCATAAAATTCTGGTAATTGACTAACTTTTATACCATGAGATTTAGCTCTTTCTTCTGCCCAGGAACCTTTCCATATTTTACTTCCAATTATTACCCCATCAGGATTTAAACAATTAACTTTAATGTTAAATTCAGCTAATTCAGTAGCCATTAATCTAGACATGTGAAGTTGAGCGGCTTTTGCAGTTCCATATCCGACATTATTGGGACCAGATGAAATACCATTTTTACTAACTATATTTACTATGTCCCCACCTAAGTTTTGAATTTTAAACAATTTTGAAGCTTGTTTAGAAAATAAGAATTGACCTTTAACCAAAATACTTTGGAGTTTATCCCAATCTTTTTCAGTTGTATTTTCAATTGATTTTGAAATAGCGAGTCCAGCACTATTAACTAATATATCTAAACCTCCAAATTTCATTATTGACTTATTGATTGTTTCTTCAATATTATCAGATTTTGTGACGTCACACTTACAGAAAAATGCTTGATCAGAATTATATTTATTTTTTAAATCCTTAAAATTATCATCAGAAATATCAATAAAAATAACATTTGCACCTTCATCAATTAATTTTTCAGAAATTGCTTTACCAATTCCACCTCCTGCTCCTGTAACTAGTGCAACTTTACCTGTGAGTGACTTTTCAGCAGGCTGTCTCTTGAGTTTTGCTTCTTCAAGTGACCAATATTCAATATTAAAAGCTTCTTGTCTTGACAAGGAAGTATAACTTGAAATAGCTTCAGCGCCTCGCATTACATTAATAGCATTAATATAAAATTCAGAAGCAATCCTAGAGGTTTGTTTATTTTTGGCAAATGTAAACATTCCTACTCCTGGATATAAAATTACAACTGGATTACTATCTCTGATTTTAGGACTATTTTCTTTTTTACAATTTTCATAATATTCTATGTAATCCTTTCTATATTTTTCGAATATCGGTTCTATTTTATTTGAAATTAGTTTATCATTAGAAAGTTTAAAATCACTTGGTATATTTAAAATCATAGGTTTGATTTTTGTTCTCAAAAAATGATCTGGACATGAAGTACCCATTGGAGCTAGTTTTTGAAGTTTATTACTATTTATGAATTCCATTACTTCGTTACTGTCCGAAAAATGACCAATCATTTTATTTTCTGAAGAGCAGAATCGTCTCAAAATAGGAAAGATTTTAACTGCTTGTTCAATTCTTTTTTCATTTGTCAATTTTACAACCTTAACTCCTCCAAAAATATTTTTTTCTTTTTTCTGTTTTAATTCAATAAATTTTGATGCAGCTTCAATGACATTTAGACTATTTACATAACATTCGTAAGAACTTTCTCCCCACGTAAATACTCCATGTCCACCAAGAACAATACCCTTTATATTTGGATTGTTTTTTAAACACCTTTCTAAATTGAGTGCAAGATCAAATCCTGGTCTTTGCCATGGCACCCAACCCATTTCGTTATCCCAAATCTCTTGTGTTAATTTCTCACTATTTTTTGATGCAGCAATAGAAATCAATGAATCGGGATGAAGATGATCAATATGTTTAAAAGGTAACAGAGCGTGAAGTGCAGTATCTATTGAAGGGGGCTTACTATCCAAATCAAAAATACAATGATTTATTAGTTTTACCATATCATCCTCATAATCAACACCCTTGTAAACTTTTTTTAATTCATGAATTTTATCAACATATAATCCAGCAATTCCATTTCTTTTCAAAGTTCCAATGTCACCACCAGATCCTTTTATCCACATTACATTTACTTTGTTCTTAGTGATTGGATCTTTTTCGACTGTTTTACAACTTGTGTTACCACCACCAAAATTAGTTATTCTTAAATCTGAACCTAATAAATTAGATCTGTAAAGAAAGAGATCAATTTGACTTTTTTTCAAAACTGTCTCCTTTTTTTTATCCCACAAAAAATTTACAAACTTATATTTGTTGTTAATTTTCATATTTTTATTAAAGTAATAATATTTCTAAAATAAACTGTGCCTAATTTAAAAAAACCTCTGATAAAAAAATCAATAAATTCAGAATTTGAAAGAGTTTCAGTGCCTGAAAAAAATCATAAAACTTGGAAAAGTTTTCTTGGAATGTACGCTGGAGAACACGCAGCAGGAACTGAATTTATGATAGGACCATTATTTCTAACCGTAGGTGTTAGTGCATTTGATTTAATTGTTGGTTTATTTTTTGGAAATCTTTTTGCGGTTCTTTCATGGAGATATCTCACTGCAAAGATTGCTGTTAAAGAAAGATTTACTTTATATTTTAAATTAGAAAAAATCTCAGGAAAAAAATTAGTTAAATTTTACAATGTCGCAAATGGTATTTTATTCTGTTTTTTAGCTGGAGCAATGATAACAGTTTCTGCCACTGCAGTAGGAGTTCCAACAAATATGAAGATGCCAACACTTAGTGACGTTTTACCAAACAGTTACACATGGATTCTAATTGTATTAATAATTGGTATGATCACAACATTAATTGCTTCAAATGGATATTCTATTGTTTCGAAAGTATCAAATTGGATGTCTCCAGTTATAATTTTCGCTTTTTTTGGTTGTGGTTTAGTTTCTGCAAGTCAACTTGGAATTACCTCAATGAGTGATCTATTGAATATTTGGGGCTCAGGATCTGAGCCTTTTCCTGGTCAGATAAAATACAGTTTTTGGCATGTTTTTTTCTGGTCATGGTTTGCAAATGCAGCAATGCACATTGGAATGTCTGATCTTTCAGTTTTCAGATATGCTAAATCCTCTTCTTCTGGTTGGACAACTGCAGCTGGAATGTATATTGGGCACTACATGGCTTGGATTGCAGCTTGTCTTTTGTACGCAGTTTACTTAAAAACTCCGGAGGCAATAAATTCTCTTGAAATGGGATTAGCTCCTGAGGTTGCTCCAGGTCCGTTAGCTTACAACGCCTTAGGTTGGTTTGGAGTATTATCTGTGATTCTTGCTGGATGGACAACTGCTAATCCAACAATTTATAGATCAGGTTTGGCCTTTCAAGCACTTATTCCAAAACTTTCAATAAAAAGAGCAACTATAATAGCGGGATTAATTTCAACAATTGCTGGAATTTTCCCGGCATTTGCTATGAAATTACTTGATTTTGTATCTATTTATGGTTTTATTTTAGCTCCATTTGGAGCAATCATTGTTTTTGAATTTTTCTTTTTCAAAAAACTTAACTTAATTAAAAACTATTCAGAAAAAAAATCGATTAGTTTTAACTATGCTGTTTTTTTCGCTTGGTTTATTAGTTTTGTTTTTTTCTATTTAATTTCGTTTTTATATGAAGTTTTTCTCTCTTTTTTAACTCTTCCTGCATGGATTTTTTGTGGAATTATGTTTCTTTTATTTAGTAAATTTTCTCAAAGAAATGATTAATAATTTTCCAATAGCATATGATTCTTGCTATAAACTAAATCTTCCTCCCGGACATAGATTTCCAATGGAAAAATACGAGAAATTACCAAAAAAACTAATTGAAAAAGGTATAGCTGATAGCTCAAATTTTTTCAAACCAAACTTTCCAAATATTGAAGATATTTTACTAACCCACAAAAAAAATTATGTTGATAAACTAAATAATTTAATGCTTTCAAAAAATGAAATTAGAAAGGTTGGATTTCCGTTGTCAGATGATCTAATTAGAAGGGAATTCATAATATCCGGCGGAACAATTGAGGGTGCAGTCAAATCTCTTAATCATGGGATTTCAATGAATATTGCAGGTGGCACACACCATGCATTTTCTGATAGAGGTGAGGGTTTTTGTTTATTAAATGATCAAGCTATAGCTGCAAACTATTTAATTAAAAATCATAAAATTGAGAAAATTCTTGTAATTGATCTTGATGTACATCAAGGTAATGGAACTGCGGCTATCTTTAAGAATTTAAATAATGTATTTACTTTTTCAATGCATGGTGAAAAAAATTATCCATTTAAAAAAGAAAAAAGCGATTTAGATATTGAATTGAAAGACAAAACTGGTGATCACGAATATCTTAATATTTTAAACTCAATTATTGAAAAATTAATTAATAAACTAAATCCTGAATTTATTTTTTATTTGGCTGGAGTTGATGTAATAAAAACTGATAAATTGGGAAGACTATCTCTATCAATTGAAGGATGTAAAAAAAGAGACCAAATCGTTTTTTCAATATGTAAAAAAAAAAATATTCCAATTCAATGTAGCATGGGTGGAGGTTATTCTGAAGACATAGATTTAATTGTTGAAGCTCACATAAATACTTTTTTGATGGCTAAAAATATAATTGCTAATTAATTTTTTTTACTTTAACAAAAATATTATGCATAGAAGACAATTTTTAAAATCCTCATCATTAGTCTTATTTTCTCCTTTTATAGAAAAAAAAAGAAATCATTCCATTGATTTAACTAGATTTAAAATTGGTCTACAGTTATTTAGCGTAAGAGATGCAATGAGAGAAAATCCAATAAAAACATTAAAATCTCTAAAAAGTATGGGGTATGAAGACTTTGAAACTTACGGATTTGACGCTATTAACAATAAATACTATGGATTTTCTCCATTTGAATTCAAATCAATAATTACAGATCTTAATTTATCAACCTCTAGCGGACACTACGGGGTTAATACAATTATGGAAAAATCTGACTCATTTATAAAAAAATATATTGACAGTTGTATTAATGCAGCTATGACTTTAGAAGACAAATATATTGTGTTTCCTAGTCTTGATAAAAAGTATCATTCCTTTAAGGGTTACAAATTTTTGACAAAAAAATTAAATCAAATGGGTAAACAAATAAGTGAAGCAGGATTAAATTTTGCATATCATAATTTTGGTTATGATTTAAACTTTTACCAGGAAAAGTTTGGGCTTGATTGGATAATTGAAGAAACAAATCCAGAATGGGTTAAATTGGAAGTTGATTTTTACTGGGTGATGCATGCAGACAAAATATCTCCAAAAAAGTTAATTGACAAAGCGAAAGGAAGATTTAAATTGTGGCATATTAAAGATATGCATAAAATAACAAAAGATTATACTGAGCTTGGAAATGGTTCAATTAATTATAATGAAATTTTACCTAATCCTGAATCATCTGGATTAGAATATTTATATTTAGAACAAGGAGGTAATTATAGTAATAATTCCATGCAAAGTGCATTTGAAAGTATTAATTTTTTAAAAAAAAATATAATTAAAAATAATTTATGAAAAAAATAATATTCATCGTTTTACTAATTTTTAATTTTAATAGTATTTACTCCCAAATACCTCTTCCTGAACATCCAAGGCCGGATTTTAAAAGAGATCAGTGGCAAAACCTAAATGGGAAATGGGATTTTAAATTTGATCCTAATAATGAAGGATTATCTAATTCTTGGTTTACAGGTGAAAAAAAATTTGAAGATAAGATTATAGTTCCCTTCTCATGGGGTTCAAAACTTTCTGGATTACCAGATAATGCTAATATTGGGTGGTATAGTAGAGATATTGAAGTTTCATCTAAATGGAAAGGGAAAAAAATTTTTATAACTATTGGAGCATCAGATTGGGAAACATCATTATGGATTGACGGTAAGTTTGTTGGAAAACATGAAGGGGGTTATACACCATTTTCATTTGAATTAACTCCTTTTTTGACTTATGGAAAAAAACATAAAATAATAGTCCGTGTTGACGATGACGCAGGTGATCCTAATAAATTTAGCAGAGGTCATGCATTATATGGCAAACAAGGTTATGGGAATGCAAGAGGAATATGGCAAACCGTTTATTTAGAGGCTAGAGGGTCTAATTATTTTGATGCAATTCACTTTACACCTGATATTGATAACAAATCAGTAAATGTTAAATTTTACTTTCAAGATAAAATGAAAACCAATTCATTTGTAAAATTAAATATTAAAACAGATAAAGGTGTAATAAATAAAAAATTCACAATAAGAAAAGGTCAGCTTTCCAGTTCTTTTAATGTTTCAATTCCTGATATGAGACTTTGGAGTCTTGACGATCCTTTTTTATACAAAGTTGAGGCTTCACTTGATGATGACCAGGTAGAATCCTACTTTGGAATGAGAAAAGTCTCAGTTGTAAATTTACCAGATTCTGAATTTCCCTATGTTGCATTAAATAACAAACCCATTTATCTCCAATTTGCATTAGACCAATCGTACCATCAGGACGGTTTTTACACTTTTCCTACCGACCAATTTATGAAAGAGGAGATAATTAGAAGTAAATCGATCGGATTAAATGGAATTAGAATTCATATTAAAACTGAAATTCCAAGAAAATTATATTGGGCAGACAAACTTGGTCTTTTAGTGGTTGAGGACTTACCAAATTCATGGGGTGAGCCAAATAAATTAATGAAAGCTGAGTCTGAATATACATTAAGACAAATGATAAAAAGAGATTATAACCACCCATCAATTATCTCATGGGTAATTTTTAATGAACAATGGGGATTGAAAACAAAGCAGGTTGAAATTAGTAATGAGGGACCTTGGGAAAATGAGGGAAAAATAATTCTTCCTGAAACATTCGCGTGGGTAGCATCAATGTATTACTTGGCTAAATCTTTGGATCAATCAAGACTAATTGAGGATAACTCTCCTTGTTGTGGTGGTGTTCATACTGCAACAGATATAAATTCATGGCATGCTTATTTACCTGGATATGAATGGGATGAATATTTAAAAGATCAAACTGAAAAAAACTACAAAGGAGGAACTCATTTATACTATGACGGTTGGTCACAACAAAATCAGCCATTTTTAAACTCAGAATGTGGCAATGTTTGGGGCTATAATGGAAGCACAGGAGATGTAGACTGGAGTTACGATTATCACCGTATGATAAACTCTTACCGAAAATATCCAGAAGTTTCAGGATGGTTATATACTGAACATCACGATGTTATTAATGAGTGGAACGGATACTGGAAGTTTGATCGAACAAATAAATATTTGGGGCTATCAGATATAATGGATGGTATGACGATAAATGATTTTCATTCCCCAATTTATTTATCAACTGGAAACGAGATATGTAAAACAGTTAGTGGTAACCAAAAATTAAAAATCCCATTATTTTTATCCTCAATGACGGACACAAATGTCGGAGAAAAATTAAAAATAGAATATGAATTGATTCACACAAATTATATTGGAGAGTCAAATAAAATTTTATCTAATTCATTTTTAATTGATTATAAAAAATGGATGAATAAAGAGATAACACCAATTGAAATTACATCACCAAATATCACTGGGTTATCTAAATTATTAATTAAAGTGAAATCATTAGATAATAAAGTATTGCACAGGAATTTTATGCACTTAAATGTATTGGCAAATGAAAAAATTTCAAATGTTAATGTTATTACCAAAAATCCTAATGAATTTTCTAAATCAGACTGGAGTATTAAAAATTCTGATATTATGAATGGAAAAAAAATAAATGGTTTTGGGAATGGATTTTTTGAATATGAGTTTGATCTACCTGAAAATTTAAATAATATTCTTGATGCTTTTTTTATAGTTGAGGCTTCAGCCAAAGAATACTTTGATAAAGATAAAAGTGATGATGATTTCATGGAAGGATTAGATTACATGAAAGGTTCAAAATTAAGTCCCAGTAGAAATCCAAATTCTTATCCTATGACTGATGAAATAAAATTTTCATCAGATATTAACATTTACGTTAATGATGAATTTCATAAAACCTTTGTACTTGAGGACGATCCAGCAGACCACAGAGGAATTTTGTCATGGCACAATCAACTTGAAAATAGAACATTAAATGAAGCTGGTTCATACGGATATTTAATTAAATTACCATTAGATCTAAAAAATTTTAAAGATGGCCCTTTAAAAATTAGACTGGAAACAAAAAATGATGGAGGTTTAGCTATATATGGTAAATCATTTGGAAGATATCCATTAAATCCTAGCATAGTTTTAATTAAATAAAATTATATATAAGCTTTAATGATATTTATTTTTAGTCATTATTTATAATTACAATAAATTAGTTATTTTTCTAAAAAATGTGAAAATGAATAAATTGAAATATTATGGTTCTATTTGCATAATACTAATTGTGCTTTCTTGTTCAAAAGATAAAGAAAATATTGATAGCACTAATTCTACAGTTTGGAAAAATTCTATCAAAACTTTTGTTAAACTCGATGGGGCTGATCCAACTGATGAGGTAAATCAAGATAGATTAACTGAAAATGTTTGGATAACTAGAGGTAACGATGGAGGTCAAATCTACAACGCTGCAAAAGAGGAATCTTCAAATAAATCAAAAAGTCCGGTTGGAACTAAATGGGCAATTGGATCAATAGATGATTACAAAGATTTATCTTTTAATGACTTTAGAATTGCTATTAAACCTAAAACTATCGTTGGAAAAAACCTTGTGCTTTATCTTGAAGAAGATGACATTTACTTAAGTGTTAAATTCACTGCATGGTCGCAAGGGCAAAAGGGGGGCTTTTCCTATGAAAGAAGTACCCCATAAAATAAAATAATTTAAAATTAATTTTACTTTAATTGTGATCTAACCACACTGCCATTTCACCAACCTCTCTGTTAGCCCACGAGTAATAAGGAATTAAGGTTAATTTTTTGTCTTCAGATTTTTTATTAGTTAAAAGTATTTTCCCGATTCCATCGAATAAATAATTATCAAATTCAAAATTTGATGAATATTCATTACTAATTTTAACATCTAACACACCTTTTGGATTATCGGCTTCCTCTGCACAATAGACAATTGGTCCATACTCATACGCAATTTTCCCTTTATTTGATTTTAATTTTTCATTTGAAATAACTTTTCTTATTGACATTCCAAACTCAACTTCAATTGTGTCATCAGAACTCCAATTTCTTTTTTCAATAACTATATATCCATCTACTATTTTTGCTTCTTCTGTTTCATTATTAATCTTTAGATCAACAATTTTCTTCTCATTTTGAGCATAATTGTATAAAGACCCTGGCATAACTGAATTTCTAAACCAGCCTGGAACTCTTATGTTGAGTCTTGCTGAAATAGGTTCTTTATTATCAAAGTTAAACTTAACTTTACCATCCCATGGATAATTAGTTTCTTGATTTATTAGTAAAAAATTATCTTTAATTTTAATTTTGGAACTATTTCCAATAAATAAATTAACAAAAACATCTTCTTCTTTTTTTGCATAAATATATCCAGGTAATGAAGGTAAGAATCTAACAATATTAACTGGACAACACGAACAATCAAACCATTCTGATCTTCCACAAACTCCTTGATTAAATTTATAAATACCATCTGACTCTAGAGGGTTTGGATATAAAAATGTATCACCTTTAAATGAGACTGATGACAAAAATCCGTTATATAGAATCCTTTCAAAAACATCAATATATTTAACGTCTTGATTTAATAAAAAGAGTCTGTGATTCCAGAACATTAAAGCAATTGCAGCACAAGTCTCAGTATATGCAGTAGCATTTGGGAGCTCGTATGCTGGACCAAAGCCCTCAATTCCTCGTTCAGCACCAATTCCACCTGTTAAAAAAATTTTTTTATAAACTATATCCTCCCATATTTTTTCTAAAGCATTATCATATTCTTTTGTGCCTGTTATTGCAGTAATATCTGTTGCGCCAGAATAAAAATAACATGCTCTAACAGCATGCCCAACTGCTTCCTCTTGATCTGAAAGTGGCATGTGGTCTTGAGCATATTCACCTTGCCAATAATCAAGATCAAATTCATCCTCTCCCCAAGGATTAGTTTTTTTAAAATCATTATGAATTCTTTCATTTTTATTTCTTCCTTTTTGATCAATAAAAAACTTTGCAAGATCTAAATATTTCTTTTCTCCAGTTACCCTGTATAACTTCACAAGACCTATTTCAATTTCTTGATGTCCAGGTACTCCAATATTTTTATTTGGACCAAATACACTCTCAACGAGATTAGCATTTTTAATTGCAACATCTAATAATTTTCTTTCTCCTGTAGCTTCATAATGTGCAACCGCAGCTTCATATAAGTGACCAACATTATACAATTCATGAAAAATCTCTAGACCTGTCCATCTTACTTTGCCTGCACCATCAGCAGCTTTTTGTGGATTAATCGTCCTATTAGTATATAAATAACCGTCATCCTCTTGAGCAGATGCAATTTTATGAATTACTTCATCCAAGTGTTTCTTTAGATCAGGATTAGAATTAACTCTCAAGGAGTAACTTGCTCCCTCAACAATCTTAAATACATCTGAATCATCAAAAAAAATGCCTTGAAATTCTCCCTCCTCTAACCCACCTGCCTTAGCAAAATTACTAATTCTTCCAGTTTCTTCACTTTTTTTTAATGTTGCAGGTATCGTGACTTTTTCATTGATTTCTAGACGTTTTTTCCAGAATTCATCTTCAATTGTAACGTCAGTAAATGATACAGGTGTAATAGGATAATCTTTGAAATAATCTTGGGTTTTGTCAGATTTAACACATCCTAGATTAACGAATAAAAGAATTAATACTAAAAATTTAATGACTTAATGTTTAATTGTTCTTTCAAAATACAATTTTATGAAGAAAAAAACTAATACGCTGATTTAAAACATTAATATTTAAATTAATGAGAGGTTAAGATTCTAAAATTTTTTGTGGCTACAACAATCATCATTGTCACATCTACAATTTTTTAAATTATAAAAGTGTGTAACACATAAAATTGATGCTGATAAATATGTATAGACTTCCTGAAGATGAAGAATTTCGAACTGCTCATTTAAAATTAAAATAGTAAGAGCAAACCATGAGATAAATAAAATTGATTTGATTATACTATTTGAAGAATTTAAGACTGATTTATATACAGCAATAAAAGAGATAATTATAAAAATGTAATTCATAGAATCCCATAAAAAGGAAGCTTCAAAATTATTTGATGAAATACTCGCCTGATAAACATAAAAAAAAGGAGAAAACATGCAATGAATAGCACACAATATACCAGTCGTTATACCTACATGATCAGAATTAATTTTGATGATATTCATATTTAAATATATTAATTTTATGTTAAGTGGGCGCGAAGGGATTCGAACCCCTGACCCCTTGGGTGTAAACCAAGTGCTCTGAACCAACTGAGCTACGCGCCCGAAAATCTATAACTAATAACTAAAAAAAACTATATTATAATATGTTTTTTATGAATTATTATAATTGAATTAACTTTTGCGAGGCAAATATAAAATATTTACATAACACATATATACTGGTTTGTTTAATATTATAGACCTAAATAAAATTTCTTCAGTTTTTTTCGATTTATAAAATTTACTTATTATACTTTTTAATTAGTAATAAAATTTATTGTAAAATTAATTTAAGTAATTAAAAATGAGAATTTTAGAGTTTTTAATCCAAAATGATAAAATATTCACTAAATAAGTTACATTTTTATCAAAATAAATAAGCTTATAAGTGATTTTGTATTAAATTGGTTGTTATCATAAACCTTTTTAGTGAAATTTCATTTTTCAAGAAAGAAAGTACGATTTGCGTGTAGAGATTATCTTTATATAATTCTTATAATACTTAACTACATTTCTGCTAACTCTCAGATAGTTTCTAACGGACTTGTATTACATCTTGACGCAAGCAACCCAAGTTCTTATGACGGATCTGGGACTCAATGGAATGATATTAGTGGAAATGGTAATCACGTAACAATGCAAAATGCGGGAAGCATAAGTTACGATGCTTCAAATAAATTTTTTAATACTGGAGATAATGGATATTTCAGCAGGGCCTCTGGGACAAATATACCTGTTGGAAATAGCAATTACACAATGATAGTTTATGTAAATCAACCACAGTGGCAATCGGGTAATGGATTTATTTCAATTGGTGGGTTTAATTCAACTAATAGGTCAAATGCAATAAGAATTCAAAGTGGAGGGCTTGGAAGATTAGTCCACTATTGGTGGAGTAATGACATAAACTTAACATCCAATCAGGTGTCTATAAATAACTGGTTATATATAGTTGCCAAGTTTGATGGTACCACGAGGTCTGTATGGGTAAATGGAGTGCTTGCTGGTCAGGACACACCAAGTGGTCATAACGTAAATTCCTCTTTAATTCAGATTTCTAAAACCTATGGCTCAGAGTATCAGAGGGGTAAAATAAAAGTTGCAATGATTTATAATCGCGCTTTGTCCTCAAATGAACTATCCCAAAATTATACAGCCATAACAAATCCTAACAGTGCTCCAACTGATTTATCTTTTGCCTTAGCCCCAAATATTGATTACCTTATAGTAGCAGGTGGTGGTGGTGGTGGATATCGCCACGCATCTGGTGGTGGCGCAGGAGGTTTGTTAACTGGCTCTTTCATGGGCTCTCTGAATACTTCATACAGTATCTCAGTAGGGGCTGGAGGAGCTGGAGGAACAAATTCTACAAAAAATGGTAGTAATGGTTCTAACTCCCAGCTTTCAGGTGACGGTTTACAAACCCTGACAGCAATAGGTGGAGGTGGCGGAACTTCTTATGACGCAGGAGGTGTGATTGGTGGAGGACAAGGAACTGGTATAAATGGAGGATCTGGTGGCGGAGCATCTTACAGGAATGGAATAAATAGTAATGGTGGAACAGCTACTAATGGACAAGGTTATAATGGTGGTAATATAATTAGTAGCAGTGGTCAATATAATCACGCAGGGGGTGGTGGCGCAGGAGCTCCTGGTGGGAATGGAACGTCAACTAGAAGAGGTGATGGTGGAGACGGGATACAGTCTTCTATTACAGGAACAGCAAC
>MDTE01186350.1_pt1 | contig 31048 bp, 28 predicted proteins | sample 811231 | NCBI WGS metagenome assembly MDTE01 (sample SAMN05326651, study PRJNA326480) | marine metagenome | isolation source: seawater | place: Indian Ocean: Red Sea | collected 2010 | reverse complement strand
TGTTGATAGATAAATTATTTTAGTTTTATTTTTTGAAAACTTTAAAATATTACAAAGGCGTTTAGTTAAAAGTACATTATTTTTTTTAAAATCGTTTTTATTTCTTGACAAATTTTGACCTGCTACATGAAAAATAACATCTGACTTGAGGCAATATTTTTCAAATTTTGAATTTTTGGTAGCTTTTGTTATTTCAAAAAATTTTATATTATTTTCTTGCAATTTAAGCTTGAGGTTTTTTCCTATAAATCCTCTAGATCCAATAATTGAAACATTCATTTAATTTAAATTACACCACTTCTTCTTATCAATTTTAAGGTTTCATCAATATTTAATTGAACAGTGTTATCAGATTTGTATTCCTCAACATTTTGGTTGGTTTTCCCTTTTGAAAAGAAGTTTTTGTAGTCAATCTTTGCATTTATTAAATTAACTTTAAAGAAGTTTGTTAAATTTTTTGAAATTAATCTTTCTTCCTTGCTTAAAAGAGATTCATGTTTTTTTTCTCCTTGTCTTGTTCCAATAATTTTTATTTTTATATTTTTTTTAAAGTGTTTAAGTAGTGCTTTTGCTATTGTATCAACTTTAGCTGCAGGAGATTTTTTTACAAATATATCACCATTGTTACCTTTTTCAAAAGCATACATAACTAATTTTACAGCTTCATCTAATGTCATCATAAATCTAGTCATATTTGGATCTGTAATTGTAATATCTTTATTTTTTTTTATTTGTTCAATAAATGTTGGTATCACAGATCCTCTTGATCCAATTACATTTCCATACCTAGTGATACATAATGTTAAGTTTTTTCTTATATTTCTAGATTTTGCTATTATTACCTTTTCCATTAATGCTTTAGACATTCCCATTGCATTTACTGGTTGAACCGACTTATCTGTACTTAGAAATATTACTTTTTTTACTTGAGTTCTGTTTGAGGCAGTTAAAATATTATTGGTACCTAAAATATTAGTTTTTACTGCTTCTAAAGGATAAAATTCGCATGATGGAACTTGTTTAAGTGCTGCAGCATGAAATACATAGTCTATATTCTGCATCACATCTAGTACACTATTATAATCTCTGATATCTCCAATGACAAATTTTACTCTTTGACTATTGATATGATTCCTTAAATCAAATTGTTTTTTTTCATCTCTGCTGAATATGATAATTTTTTTAAACTTAATTTTTTTTTTAATTAAAAAATTTAAAAATGTTTTTCCAAACGATCCTGTGCCTCCTGTTATTAGTATATTACTATTATTAAAACTTCTACTCATCAATTAATTTATTTAATAGGTATCTGGTATTTAGATTTTTTGGCATCTTTGTAAAATGTTTTAACAGTATCAAGAGAAAATCTCTCTAGATTATAATTAATATATTTTAGTTTGCTTAAAAATCCTGGAGAAACAGTAATAATATCACATTTGACCTTATCAGCTTGAAATATATTAAATACTTCTCTTGTGCTTGCCCAAAGAATTTTAAAATTTTTATTTTTTTTAATTAATTTTCTTGTTTTTTTTATTAAAGGCACTGGGTCTCGTCCAGTATCTGCTATTCTACCACAAAAAATTGAAATATAATTTTCTACTTTCGGATTCAAATTCTTCAGCAAACTTTTTATTTGTTTTTCTGTCATTATTGCAGTGATATTCAATTTTATACCTAAAAATGATAATTTTTTAATCACATCATACATATACTTTTTTTTTGTATTCATTATTGGTATTTTCACAAAAACATTAGTACCTAACTTTGATAAAAATAAGGCCTGCTTTTCTATTTCAAATTCAGTGTCCGCAAATACTTCTAAGGAAATAGATTTTTTTTTTATTTTTTTTAGTATTTTTTTAGAGAAATTTACATAATCTTTGACCCCTGCTTTTCTCATTAATGATGGGTTTGTAGTTAATCCATCTATGAATTTTTTTTTACTTAATTTAATCATAGAATTGTAGTCTGCGCCGTCAGCAAAAATTTTAATTTTGAGTTTTTTTGGTTTATTAATCATATCTAACCTTTCTAACAACCTCTTTTAATGAACTTACTTTGTGATGGTAAAATTTAGGTATTTTATCTTTTTTATAGTCATTAAACAAATATATAGTTTTTAATCCAGCATTTAAACCTGCTAGAATATCTTTATATCTATCACCAACTATATAACTTCTTCTTAAATCTAAATTCCACTTTATTTTAGCTTCAATTATCATGCCAGGATTTGGTTTTTTGTTAAAGTTGAGATCATTCCTGTGATAACACGTAAAAATATCGTGAAAATTTAGTTTTTTTTTCATTTCAAAATTAATTCTTTCAACAATTCTTTTTTTAATACTTCCTCTGCCCACTTCGGGTTGATTTGTGACAACTATACATACAAAATTTCTATTTTTAAAATAATCAATTATTTTTTTTGCATATTTATTTATAGTTAGTTGTTTAAGACTCGAAGGAGAAAAAGGTTTTCCGTTTTTGACTATAGCTTCATTCAGCACCCCATCACGATCGAAAAAGATTGCCTTTCTCAGTTAAATTACCATTTTGTTTTATTAATTTTTAAAAGGGGATGAGATACAATCAAATGCCATATTACTGTTTGAAATGTTTCTGAGAAAGGAGTTACAAATTCTTGGTTGTCTTTTGAAACAATTAAAGACACGTCAGACTTTTTTTGAGCATATCCACTTTTTTTTCCAACAATTGAGATTACTTTTGAATTCCTTTTTTTAGCGTAATCAATTGCTTTTATTAGATTGGTGCTAACATTAAGTTTTTTATTTCCTCCTCCAACTGAAAATATAAATATTAAATCCTTGCTATTTAAATTTGAAGTTTGCAAATAAGGTGCAAATGTGTTTTCCCATCCTTCATCATTTGTTCTAGCAGTTAATTCAGATACATTATCAGATGGCGTATAACATTCTATGCCACAAAGTTTTCTGAAGTCATTAACTGCGTGAGAAGCATTTGCTGCACTTCCTCCAACACCTAAAAAAAAAATTCTTCCATTTTTTTTCTTAATATTTACAATTTCATTTATTATTTTTTCTAATTGTTTTAAATCTATGCAATCTAAAGCATCTTTAAATTGATTTAAATAATTAATTGTAAATTTCATTTTGAATTTGTTTAAAATTTGACGAAGTTTTTTTATAACCTTCCAAATCTCCTATTTCTAAAAATTTTTTTTTAATTTTGAAATAAGAAATATTGTTCAATTTCGAATTAAAATTTAATAATTTTGATAAATCAAAAACTTTTGGTTGATTTTTAAAAATCTTTTTTTTCATAATCATAATTCCATAATCTATATATTTGTAAAAATGACTATTATCGAATTTATTATAGATAAATTTTTTTACTATACTTATATTATTTTTATATCTTCTATCTTTATTCTTATAAATAGTCATTAAAATTGGTTTTTTTTTATCCAAGTATGACTTATATAATTTTTTCATATTGAAAAATAGAAAGGTATCTCCATACATAACAATAAACTCCTCATCTTTTACTATTTTTAATGCGTTTTTAATTGCACCTCCCGTACCTAATAAGTTATTACTTTTTTCAAAAACTAGATTTATTTTAATTTTAAATTTATTTTTATTTTTATTTATATATTCATGAATTAAATTACCTTTATATCCAACACATAAAATTACATTTCTTATTTTTTTTTTTTCTAGGTTTTTTAAGATCCAATATAAAAATGGTTTTTTTTTTACCTCTATTAAAGCTTTTGGCAAAAATTTATTTATTTTTTTTGCTCTTTTTCCATAACCTCCACAAAGAATAATACAGGTATACATAAAATTTATAACAATATAGTACCGTTGCTATCAAAATTGAATTTAAGTTCTTGAATTTTAAATTTACTAAAAGCTTTTCTTAACTTATTTCTATCTTTGCTATAAAACATTAAAAAACCTCCGCCACCTGCACCAACTAATTTACCTCCTATTGCTCCATTTTTTAAAGCGTAATCATATAAAAGTCTTATCTTTTTGTTGGTCCCTTCTGGTGATCTTTCATTTTTTTTTATCCATTGATAATTCATTAACTCGCCAAATTGATTAAGATCATTATTTTCAAGTAATCTACAACTTTCATATCCAATATTTTTAACTTCTATCAAATTTTTAATCACATCTTTATTGTTTTTTTTTGATAAATTATCTTGTTTCTTTAATATGTTTGATGCCGATCTTGTGTATCCTGTAAAAAAAAGTAAAAGATTTTCGTCCAATTCGCAAAAAGTATCTTTTTTTATATTTAAATTTTCAATTTTAACACTGCCGTTTTTTTTAAAGTACATTTTTTTTAAACCACCGAATGCTGATATATATTGATCTTGTTTTCCAATAGGTTCTTTAAGCTTATTTATCTCTATGTCACACGCAGCTCGGGCTAATTGATGAGAAGTTATATTCTTATTATTATAAGCAAATAAACCTTTAATTAATGAATTAGTAAAACTTCCTGAAGAACCTAGGCCAGTTCCAGATGGTATATCTGCTAAAGTAGTGATTTCTATTCTTTTAATATCTTTATTATATTTATTTAATGTTTCTCGAATTATAGGATGCAAAATTGAATGTATATTTTTTCTTTTTTCGAATTTTGAATACTTTAAGAATATACCATCTTCATATGGTTCAATTATAGATGTAAATATATATTTATTAATTGATGCAGAAACTAAAAAACCACCAAATTTTTTATAAAATGAGGGTAAGTCTGTACCGCCTCCACCCAGAGATATTCTTAAAGGACTTCTTGAAATTATCATTTGTAAACTTTATAACTTTCATGAATTAATTTCATATTCTCAATTGCGTTATCTAAGTTAGATATAATTTTTTTTTTTTTTTTTATTTTTTCAAAAAAATCATTTAATTCATCTTTCCACGAATTGTCTACACTTGGAAAGCTCCATTTGTGTACTGTTGGTTTGCCCATTTTTTTTTTCATCTTGTAAAAAGTTAATGTTTCTTTTCCATAACTTCCTCCTAAGCCACTTATTTCTAATTTGCCTAATTTGCCAAAAATTTCAAAGGAAAACTTATTTTTCCATTCGGTACAAGAACAATGTAAAAATGATAAATTACCATTTTTATTCTCAAGGACTAAGAATGCATTGTCTTCTACTTTATCTTTATTTTTCCAAAAAAAATTATTTAACCTAGAAAATTTTAATTTTAAATTTCCTAAAAAAAGTCTAGATAAATCAATTAAATGTGATCCTTGATCTATTAATTCTCCACCACCTGATATTTTTCTTTTCATTCTCCACTCTTTCTCATAATCAAGCCTAGCACCATGCCCATATCTTGCCCTGATATACATTATTTTCCCAATTTTTTTTTGTTCAATAATTTTTTTTGCCATAGTTATAGATGGGTGATACCTATGATTATAACCAACATGGACTTTTGAATTTGGGTTACTTTTGCTTACTTTTTTAACATCAATTAAGGATTTTAAATCCTTAGCGCCTGGTTTTTCTATAAAAACATGTTTATTTTTTTTAATATTATTAATCGCAAGGTGTTTTAGTGAATTGTGTGGTGTGCAAATTAATACAGTATTAATGTCATTATTATTAATTATAAAATCAACTTTTCTAAAGTATATGCAGCCAAAAAATTTTGCAAATTTTTTTGCATTATTTATATTAGTATCGTAACAGCCAATTATTTGATTTTTTTTTAATGACATTGCCCTCTTCCAACCAATTAACCCACAACCAATTATTCCAATTTTATATCTCATGGCTATTTGTCTAGAAAACTTAATTTACGATCTTTTCCTGAAATTCTTCTTAAATTACCAACATCTGAATTCATTATAATTTTTTTATTCTTCTCGTAATTCTTCCAATTATCCCAAACTGCACTGATTAACTTTCCGTTTATTTTTGCATCATTTAAGTTTATCAAAAATTCTATTAACTCAATAATTTTTTTTATATTAGTTCCACCTTCTTTCTTTTGTTTAAGTGATTTTAGATAGAATTTGTTTCCAACCTTTTCGGGTCCGGCCTTTATTACCTCGTCAAGCATTCTTGTATTTACTGGTCCTGGGGCAATAGCATTAATACTAATGTTAAATTTATCAATTTCTTTAGAAACATTTTCTACGAATCTGACTATTGCAGTTTTGCTTATAGAGTATGGAGAAAAATTTGGAAATGCGGATGTGGCTCCACCACCAGATAATTGAATTATTCTTCCATATTTATTTTTTTTAAAATGGGGTAAAATTTTTTTTATAAAATAAATAGAGCCTAAGAGATTGACATCGATTGTTTTTTTTAGTTGCTTCCATGAAATTTTATCAATTGGACCTTTTGGTCCGTAAATCCCAGCATTATTAATTAAAATATCGATTTTTTTGTATTTTAGTAAAATTCTTTTAAAAAACTTATCAACCTCTCTAAAATTAGAAATATCAAGATTTTGAAAAAATAGATTATTTTTGTTATGAGATAAAGATAATAGTTTTTTTTTAGATAATTGATTTTGTTTTTTACTTCTACTTAAAAGTATTAAATTAGATTCACATTTAAGAAAATGTTTAGATAATTCAAAACCAATACCCCTGTTTGCACCCGTAATTATAATAGTTTTATTCTTTAATTTATTTTTTTTAAGCATTATTAACACTCACATATTTATAGTGTTTAAATATTTTCTTTGTATCTTTTAAATTATTAGTATCTAGTATGACAGTATTATTTTTTATATTTTTTTTAAGTAAATTAAAATCAAAACTATTATTAAATATTAAAATTAAATCATATTTGTCATTTTCTTTAGATTTATTAAATAAATATTTTTTATACTTTCTTATTTCTCTAGATTTAATTATGTACTCTTCATCAAAAAATTTAATTTTATAATTTTTTTTTAATTTATTAAAAATATCTAAAGCTAAAGAGCGTCTTATTGTAGAAGTTTTATTTGTGTAACTTAAGCCAATCTGTAGAATTTTACAATTTTTAGATTTAAAATTTTTATAAATATGATTAATAATCCATTTACTATGTGCTGAATTACTTTTTAAGATAGACCTAATAAGATTATTTTTTATTCTTAAATTCTTACTTAATTTAATAAGAAAGTTTAAATCTCTGCCTAGAGTTCCACCAGAAAAAGCATTCCCTGGTTTAAGATAAGATTTAAATCCTATTCTTTTGTCAGATTTTACGCTTCTTTCTAAATCGTCTAAAGATATATCGTAATTTCTGGCAATATTACCTATCTCGTTTGCAAATGATACAGAACAAGCTAAAAAGCTGTTAATTACATGCTTACTCATCTCGGCAGTTTCTGGGGATACGAAAATTTTTTCACAATTAATTTTTGAATAAATTTTTTGAAAAATATATTTTAACTTTAAATTTCTCAAACCAAAAACTAATCGATCTGGTTTCATAAAAATATCAATTGATTTTCCAATTCGATAATTTTCTGGTAAATAAGAAAATTTAATACCCTTTTTAATAAATTTTTTTTCATAATTTTCAATTTTTTTCATAGATCCTAAAGGAATTTGAGAGGTAATTACAACTAAAGTTTTTTTTTTAATTATTTTTAAAATTTTTTTTATTTTATTAAATAAATATTTAAAATCACTCTCATCTTTGTTATTTATCTTTGCATCATATGTAATAAATATTAAGTTATATTTTTTAAGATTGTCAAAGTCGTTCGTAAACTTAATTTTTTTGTTTAAATATTTATTTAATAAATTTAGAATTTTAGGTTCATTTATTGTTGGTATTTTAGAATTAAAATTTTTTATAACATCCTGATTTTCGTCAAAGGCTTGAATCTCATGACCTAAATTAGCTAGTCCCAAAGAGGTAATTGTACCCAAGTGCCATAATCCTACCGTGGCAATTTTCATTTTTTGAATATCCACTCATTATCTTTAAAAAAAGATAGAGTTTCGTAAATACTTTGTTCTATATTTTTTTTTGGTTTCCATCCGAGTCTTCTTATTTTTTGGGTATCTAAAAAAATTTTTGGACTATCACCAATCCAGCCCCTCTTTCCTCCGGTATAAATTCTCTTAGGTTTTAATTTTAAATAATTACAAATATAGTTAATGGATTGATTAACTGTAATAAAATCATTTAAGCCTAGGTTAAAAATATTTATTTTATCTTTTGATTTTTTTAGACCAATAATGATAGCGTCTATACAATCAGATACATTTAAATAAGATTTTTTTTGTAAACCATTTCCTAATATTTCAAGCTTTTTTGGATTTTTTTTTAATTTTTTGTAGAAATCGTATAAGTGACCGTGAGTATATCTTTTTCCAAATATTGAAACAAATCTAAAGATGTAAACTTTTATATTGTAACCATAAGCATAAGCTTGCATAAGACCCTCACCTGCTAATTTAGAACTAGCATAAAGAGAAGTTTGTATGGGAAAGTTATAATTTTCTTTTGTAGGAAATTTTTTTGGCTCACCGTATATAGATCCTGTTGATGAAAAAACAACCTTATTTATTGATAATTTTCTTGCTAGTTCAAGTATTTTAAAAGTAACAATTGTATTTTGTTCTAAATCTTTTTTGGGGTTTTTAAATCCATTCCTTACATCAGCATTAGCAGATAAATGAAATATAATTTGTGCTGATTTAAAATATTTTTCTAATTTATTATTTTTAAAAAGATCTAATTTATAAAATTTAAAATTTTTATTATTTCTAATATGTTCTAAAAATTTTAACTTACCTGTACTTAAATTATCTATACCAATAACATAATAATTTAGTTTAATTAAAAGTTCAGTCAAATGACTTCCAATGAAACCTGCACAACCTGTGACAACAACTTTTTTTTTAATTCTCATTTTTATCGACTAATTTTTTATATAGACTTATGTATTTATTAAAAACAATTTTTTTTGACCATAAAGATTTAGATCTTTTTCTAGCCTCTTCACGAATTTTTTTTATATCATTAGATGGTATTTTTAAGAACTCTTTTAATTTATTGGAAATTGAAAGTGAATTATCTTCAACATAAAAACCTGTTTTATTATCCTCAATAATTTCAGCTAAACCTGAATGTTTGAAAGTAATAACGGGCAGACCTGCCATTTGTGCTTCTAGACCAACTTGAGGTAAATTATCAATCTCAGAGAATAAAATTAAAAAATCAGAAATGTTAAATATCTTATTTATTTCTTTGCTGGAATTTAAATATCCTAGGTTTCTTATATTAAGATTATTCAAATTTTCTTCATTAGATTTATTTTTTCCAATAGTTAATAATAAAACTTTTTCTTTAATTAAATTACTTTCAAATATTTTCTTGATTTTTGATAATCCTTTTCTGTTATCATTTATATCATCGGCGCAAAAACACAAAATTTTTTGATTTTCATCTATATTGTATTTTTTTTTAATTAATAAAATTTCATGTTCAGTTAAGGGCTTAAAAATTTTATCGTCGATAGGCGTATATATTGTTTCTACTGACCAATTACTTTCTTTAACTTTTTCTGCTATTTTTTTTTCAATCCAAAAACTTGGGGCAATAATTTTTATTTTTTTATTTAATAATTTTTTTTTTTTGTATAAATTAAACTTTTCAAGTGCTGAAAATAAAAAATTATTACTATTATCATACTCGTAATGATTTATACCAAGTATAGGCCACATATCTGATAATCTCCAAACTAAAGGTTTTTCTATTTTTAAAATATCATTAATAGATAAAAAATTATTTATCCAATTTAATTGTATAATTTCATAATTAGATTTATTTATAATCGCTGGGTATGGACTGTTAAACCAGCCTAAGCTTTTATGATATGGGTTAAAATTTCTGCTTATTTTATTATTTAATAACTTATCTGATGTAAAATTAAATATATCAAAAAAGAATACACTTATTTTTTCCAATAAACTTAACTTTAGAATTTTACTTAATTTAAATTTTTTTTTTTTTACAAAAAAATCAACTTGTACTTTTTCCTCTTTAAGCATAGAAAATATTTTTTTGGCAGCATTTCCTGCTCCAAGATAATCCATATATGACAAGAGCATTATTTTCATAAATGATTTACAATATAATTTCTCTCTTATTTATATTTTTTTCAAACCAAAGTTGAAACATGAGAATTCCCCAAATTAATGTTTGTAATCTATGAAATTTATCAAAGTGTGATGATAATTTTGACCTTGAAAAAAATTGGTTAGCTAAATTATTTATTTCTGATGATTGAAAAAAGCCATGTTCATCTAATTTTTTCTTGGAAAAAAATTTTAATGTTAATTCTTTTAGATCTTTTTTTAACCAGTTTTCAATTGGTAATATGAAACCTTTTTTTGTACCACTTAAAATTTCTTTTGGCAGATGATTTACAAAAGACTTTTTAAATATATATTTTAAGTCATTGTGTTTTCCTACTCTAATGTTGGACGGAATTTTGAAAAAAAAGTCTGTGAGATTTTTATCAAGATAAAAAGGTCTTGCTTCTAAACTAAATGACATAGAAAATGCATCACAAATATTTAGAAATTCGTCTGTTAATTGTGTTTTTATATCTAATAAAGCACTTTTATCTTCAATAGTACCTGTGCCATCTTGAAATTTATTATAAAAATTTAATGAAGTAGATTCAATATTATTTAAATTAAAATTTAATATTTTTTTTTTTTCAAAATTTGTTGCATAATATCTCTTATTAAAAAAATTTTTACAAAATTTTTCATAATTAATTTCTTTGGACCAAAAACTTTTCATATTTTTCCACTTTGAATAATTGCCAAAAAATTCATCAACACCGATCCCATTAAAAGCTACTTTAAAATTTTTAGAAATATTTTTATAGACCATCCATGATGGCAACCCACCACCATATGGTTCATGAATATCTTCTAAAATATCATCTAATTGACTTAAAAAATCTTTGCCTGATATTTTAAATACTTCGTGATTTTGATTAAAGCTCTCAGATATATTTTTTGCTAATTCAACTTCATCAAAGTTTCCATCTATTCTATCTTTAAAACCCAAAGTAAAGTTAGTAATATTTATTTTTTGGTTTTTAGCTAAATAGGATATTGTAGAAGAATCAATTCCTCCAGATAGTGAATTGGATATTGGCACATCAGATAACGACCATTCATTTATTGCTTTTTTTGAAATATTTTTGATATTTTCTATGACGTCTTCTGCAGAAATTTTATTATCCGGTCTAAAATTTGGTTCAAACCATTTTTTCTTTTTGTAAGATGAATTGTTTAAATCAATCTCAAGAATTTCGCCTGCAGAAAGTCTATTAATATTTTCAAATATTGTATTAGGTGAAGGTATGTACATTAAACTTAGGTAATCACTTAAACTTTGTTTATTAATTTTAATTTCATTTGGATAAAAGCTAACTAAATTTTTTACTTCTGATGAAAAGCCAAATAGATTCTTTTCAAGAAAATAATACAAAGGCTTAATCCCAAATCTATCGCGAGCCAGTATAGCTTTATTTTTTTTAAAATCATAAAGACAAAAGGCAAACATTCCATTAAGACTTTGTAGACAGTCTAGACCGTCATTTATTAAAAGCTGTAATAATACTTCTGTATCAGAATTTTTAGATTTAAATTTAATTTTTTTCTTTTCTTCCAAGTAGCTTCTTAAACTTTTAAAATTTACAATCTCTCCATTAAAAACTAATGCAAAACGCTTATCATCTGAATAAAATGGCTGATACCCATACTCATGATCTAAAATTGAGAGTCTTGTCATACCGCAAATAAAATTATTTTTTTTATCACTAAAATAATCTTGGCTATCGGGCCCTCTATGATTTAATTTATTTAAAGTATTTTTAAATACTCTTTGAATACTTTCGCTATTTATAAGCTTATTTGAGTAACCTACAATTCCACACATTATAAAATTAATTCAAATTACTCATCAGTAAAATTAATTTTTTTATCTACAATATACATAGGTCTATTTTTTACTTCATCATAAATTCTACCAATGTATTCTCCTAAAAGGCCTAGTGCCATCAATTGAATTCCTGAAAAAAAAGTAATAAATAAAACAGTTGTAGGCAAACCTGCGGTAAGTGTATATCCTAATATTTTAGCTACTACGTAGATAAAACCAATCATGAAACTTATTAATGAGAATAAAAATCCTATAGCAGACATCAATTGAAGAGGTTTTGATGTAAAACCAATTAAACCATTTAATCCAATTTTTAAAGATCCAAAAAATCTATTATATTTTGTTTCACCATGGGCTCTTTTATCCCTTCTGTACTCTAAGGATGTTTGCTTAAAACCAACATATGAAACTAAGCCTCTTAAAAACGCACTATTCTCTTTTAAGCTTCTCAAATGTTTACTTACTTTTTTTGAAATAATTCTAAAATCACCAACATCTGGTGGAATATATACATCACTGAAAAAATTAATCATTCTATATCCAACTGAGGATAAAAATTTTTTAATTAAGGTTTCGCCATCTCTAGAAATTCTTTTTGCATAAACGACATCAAATCCTTCTTTCATCTTATTTAACATGTCAATTATGAGTTCAGGAGGATCTTGTAAATCAGCATCAATTATAACAATATTTTCACCAACACTATTATTTATTCCGGCCATAGTTGCTGCAGGTTGACCAAATCTTCTTGAAAGTTTGATTAATTTTATTCTTTTATCTGATAAATGATCTAAAATTAATTCTTCCGTATTATCAGTGCACGGATCTAATACAAATATAATTTCATAATTGTCACCTATCTTTGTTAATACATTTTTAAGTCTATGGATTAAATTATTAATATTTTCTTCTTCATTATATGTTGGAACTATAACGCTTATTTTTGTCATTTTATTAAAACTATAAAATAAATAAATTAATTAACTTCTTTACTTTATGTATTATTTTAATTTTTATTACAAGAACTTTCATTTTCAGAGTAAGTTTCTTTGCCATAAGATCTTATAATAGAATACAAATAATATATGCTTTGATTTTTATTATCTAAATCATTTTTGGAAAAACTATAATTACAATCAATTAATTCTTTTTTTTTTATATTCCAATCTATATTAATTTTCATTTCTTTGTCGATTATAGATGGGAAAGAGTCACTTCTTGAAATCCCATGATTAAATTCAGTAAATTTATAAATTGGAAATATTAATAATAAAATTATGATTATTTTATTTAATTTATTTTTTTTGAAATTTTGAGAAAAATTTATAGTTATCAGCAAAAAGAAAATTATTGAAAAGTACATATAAAGCTTTATTAGTTGCCATAAAGCATTTTTAAAAATAAGTATTAATCCAAAAATAAAAAAATAAATTAGGAATATTTTGATAAATTTTACTTCAAAATTTTTTTTTATTTTAAATATAGTAATTAAATTTTTTAATAATATTTTAATTATCAGAAAATTTAACACTAATACAAATGAAGTTTTAATAAAATCTAAATTTGTAATAACTTTACCAACGGTCAAATAATACATTCCTGATAAAGAAGGTAAGATATTGAAAAAATAAAATGTATAGTTATTTGATTTAAGGTCATTATGTATTTTTAAAATTATATCAATTAAATTTAAATTTTTATTTTTAATAAAATTTTTTAGTTCAAAAACAAAATTATCATTTAAAACTAAATTGTCTGACCCAAGTATGAAAGAGCCATAATATCCCCACCAATTGAATTGTATAAATGTAAATTCGTTTAGCTGAAATTTTAAGAATGTAAGTATATTTTCATGCAATAAAATAACAAATACGAATACACCAAATATAAGAAAAATCTTTTTAGTAAAATAAAAAAAATTTAAAAATTTATAATTATTAATTAAAAAAATAATTACTCCAAATAATGCAAAAGTAATTCCTTGCTCGGGATAAATACAAAAAAAACCAGAAATAATAAATGAGTAAAAGCATATTTGTAATTTTGAAAATTTATTTAAATTTTTTGAAAATAAGAAAATGATACACAGCGATACAATAGAAAATGGTAATGCCATAAGTTGAGCGAAAGCATCAATTTCAAATATATAAATTGGCCAAAAACATAGTGGAAAAATTGAACTATATAAATATGTTCTTTTATTGTTAATTATCTTGAGTTCCTCAAAAAAAATTTTAATTGCTAAAGAGCTCAAAGCTAAAAAAAATAATTTAACTAAAAAATTTGCATGGAAAATATCAAGAAGATTTGGTAAATAGTAAATTGTAAAAAATAATGGAGTGACAACTCTGTGCTCATTTAAAAGTCCAGCTTTTATCAAGTAGATATTATCTTCATTGAAAACCTGATTAAAAAATATCTCGTTTAATTCAGAATAAGTATGGTTTGAAAATGCCAGACTCATACTAGTATAATTTATTGTGTCATAATAATTACCTCTAAAAATATAATATTGTAGGCCATAAAACTGTATTAAAAATGAAAACAAAATAATTGGTGGTAAAAAAATCAAATAATCAAAAAAAATTTTTTTTGCTGAGTTTTTATTAATAAGTTTTATTGATAAAAGTAACGAAATTATCAAAAATGTTATTAAAATTATTCTTATATAATTAAATTGTAAATTTAATTTAAAATATGCAAAACTAATAAGTATTGATATTATTGTAATTATAAAAAATATTGAAAATGAAATATTTTTTATTTTGAAAAATTTTAAAAATATAAGTCCTGATAAATATAATAAGAAAAAATTAGCACTAATAAAAAGAAAACTCTTAAGAAATATCATTATTCAAAACAATTTTTTTTAAGAATTTTTCACCAGAGTAAATAAATTTTTTATTTACCTTGAAGGTAATTCTATTAACATTTTTTTTAATACCTAGTTCTATTGATTTTCTTATTGAAATATAATTGTTTGGATTAAAAGTTATTATATTCTTAAAATTATCAGTAACAAAGTTTTTATTTGAAGCAAATATCACACAACCATTAACAAAGCCCTCATATAGTGGCAGTCCTGAAGATTCTAAGTATGAAGGAAATATCAAATTACAAGATTTGTAATATTTTTGCAACTTAATATATGAAACAACTCCAAGATTTTTGATATTTTTTAAATCTTTCCTATTCAAATTTAATTTATTTACTAAAAACATAAAATCCTTGTTTTCTAAAGTTAAATATAATCGTGCATTAATATTAGATAAATTTTTAAATGATTTTAAAAGATTAAAATGGTTTTTATGTGAATCATAAGTTGCAGGATATAAAAAATTTTTCTTAACTTTTCTTAATTTAGTTTTTTTTTTTTTAATAGGTAATTTTTTTTCAATTACTCTAGGTAATAGTAAAATTTTGTGTATTTTTATACTTTTATTTAACTTTTTATTATTAATTCTTTTTAAAAGAATTTTTTTTAAATATGAGTTTTGTACATAGATTTCGTCAACATTTTTTAAAAAAAAGTTAAAAATTATTCTTAATATATAAACTTTAAATTTTTGAATAAGCTTTAATTTAAATTTTATTTCTGAAACATAAAAAGCGTTCTGTAAGAAAAGTACAGTTTTACATTTTGGCTTAATTAAAGGAGGTAAATTATTGAAACAAAGTAAAACATCTTCCTTACTACAATTTAATACTTCTTTTATAAATATAAGAATTCTTGATAAGTAATTTCTCTCAACATAAATTTTTTTAATATTTTTAAAATTTTTTTTTTTCAATCTACTATCTAATAATACTTTCTTAATATATTTCTTATTGTTAAGTAAATCTTCTAAAAGAATTAAACCACCACCAGTATTTACGCCAAACGATGATACTATAATTTTTTTTTGTAATTCCATTTTACTTATAATTATAATTTGTATTAGATTTATGACTTAATTTTGTTATTCAAATAAACTATTATTTATTTTTACAGAAGGTTTTTTTGAGGTGTATGACGCTGTTAACATAATTCTGTGATTTTTAGTTAGTTTTTTACCATGATGAAAACCATTTGTATCTGCAATAACTAATGTATTTTTTTTACCAATAACACTTTTTAAATTTTCTTCTTTGAATTTCTTCAAAAAAGTTTCATTATCAATGATGTTATTTTCATTTTGCCAAGGTTTAAGATGAGATCCTATGATATATTCGAAAGGTCCATTTTCTTTAGAAACATCATTTAAATATAAGAAAGTTTTAATTAGTTTTATATCATCAAAATCTCTATGAAATACCTGTGTGGCTACTTCTTCTTTAGTATTTTCGTTTGGAACATCTATCCAGACAGATATATTTCTTAATGTTGGATGAAAGCCAAAATATTGAAAAATAATATTATTTATATATTTATTTTTAGAATAGTTTATAAGCAATCCTTCATCAAATAATTTTGTAATATTGGTTCTAAATTCTTTTTTAACTCTCCCCCTTTCGCCATCAACGCGATAATTATCAAATTGTTTTACTAAATGGTCAAGATCTAAGTTATCTGTAAATTTATTTAATTCATCTAAATACTGGCAATGATTTTTAAAATCATCGATGACTATTATTCCATCTTTTCTTAGATTAGAAACTTCTATACTATCTTTTTTTATGTCTGGTTTAGACCAAAAAAATCTTAAGAGTTTAAGATTATATGAAATATATGATATAAATTTTCTCATAATTTGATCTTTATGCCTCTTTTTTTACACATAGGTTATCCTAAAACAAGCACAACATATTTGCAAAATTATTTTTTTGACAAATTAAACATAAATTTTTTAGGCAAAAAAAATAATAAAGTTTGGTTAAATTCGAAAAAAAGACTTAAATTTAACGAAATTGTAAACAATTTAAAAAAAAATAAAAATTTTTTAATACCTGATAGTAAGACCTTGGTTTCGGCTGAAGGTTTGATTGGGAATATTTGGATTGACGATTTTTATAATTTTAGAGCATTAGAAAAAATTTTAAAACATAAAAAGACAAAAATTATTATTACAATTAGAAGACAGACAAGTATTTTTTATTCAATTTATAAACAGTATCTTTGGGAAGGAGGAAAAAAAAGCTATCAAGAATTTTTTAGAACAAGTTTTTTTAAAAATAAAAGAGAGTTTAATATAAATTGTTTAAATTATTATGAATTATTTAAAAAATTAAATAAAAGATATATAAAAAATAATTTTATTATTTTGCCTTGTGAAATGTTAAATAAAGATAATTTTAAACAATTTAATAAAATTTTATGTAAGTTTCTTGATATAAAAGAAAAAAATTTAATTTATCATGAAAAATTGATTAGGTCTGGTTACAATCCAAATGAGCAATTTTATGTAAGACTTAGTAACAAAATTTTAAATAAAAAACTGAATGTTCATGATAATAACCTGGAGAATTACGGGATTTTAGACAAAATTCTTAATTTAAGAGGTTATTTTTTAAAAATTGCCAAATTAGAATCTTTTTTTTTTAAAAGAGAAGTAAAAGAGTTAAAAAAAATAGAAAATCAAATTTACAAATATTTTAAAATATCAAACATGAGGTTATCTAAAAAGATAAAATTAGACCTCGGCCAATTTAAATATTATTAAAGTTTATTGTCTTATCAAATAATTCACTAAACTTTTCTTTATGACTAACCATTATTATTGTTAAATCTTTTTTGCTAATTATATTTTTGATTACTTGATTCTCGGTATTTTCATCAAGATAACTGGTGGGTTCATCTAGAACAATTATATCTTTTATGTTATATATAGATCTAGCTATCCCTATTCTTTTCTTCTGTCCACCCGATAATTTAGCTCCATCCTCTCCTATAAATGTATGTTTACCATTTGGTAATTTATTAATAAAATTACTAATACAACTTACCTTAAAACATTCTTGCAACCTTGTTTCATCAATATTTTTTATATCGTCTAACAAAGTTATATTTGACACCAGTGAATTATTAAATAAATATGGTTCTTGTGGTAAGTAAGAAATTATATCATTCAGTTGAAGTTTGCTATAATTTTTCATTAAATTTCCATTATAGTAAATTTCTCCTGATTTAATTTTTTGTAAACCGATGAATAAGTCTATAAATGTAGACTTGCCTGAGCCAGATTCTCCTAGAATAAGAACTTTTTCGCCTTTAGAAATTTTAAAATTAAATTTATCTAATATATTATGTTTAGACTCTATATATTTAAAAGTTACATTTTTAAACTCTACAGATTCAAAATTGGTTGGTTTTAATTTTTTTAATTCAGTAGACTGATTATCTTTAAATCTATCATAAACGTTTTCGAATACTACTTCATTGAACTTAATATTTTGCACATAAGACGCTATTCTACTTACAGAAGGAACAACCCGTGACATCAAAATAATAAGTATTCCAGTATATACTGAGAAACTATCGAAATTATTTTCATTTAAAATAAAAGTTGCTAATGCAAAAAAAATCAAAATTGCAACAAAGTCAACTGCATATCTTGGAATAAATTTTAAAAAAATATTTATAGCGTTTGCGTCATATGCAATTTTAGTTGCATCTGAAAAGCTATCTTTCAATTTTTTTTCTAAAGATAAAAATTTTATTTCTTTTAACGAACCAAGACTATCTTTTAAAATTTGTATTCTTTTTTCTTCATTAATTTGCCTTAAATGACCCCATTTTTTTAATAATTTAGAAATTGAGATAAATACTAAATAAAATAAAATAAATATAAAAATTGCAAAAAATAATGCACTTATTTCAAAAAAATAAAGAATAATAAAAAGAGATATAAACAAAATAATAAATTCAAAAAACATTAAAATATAACTTTGAATAGCTCCACTTAGAATAGCTACCTCTCCAACTGCATCTCTAATAATCATGGGAGTACTTTTGCTAGAATAATGATAAAAATCTTTTGTTAAAAAATCATTCAAAATATCTACTGAAATATCTTTCTGAATATTAAAACTAAATTTAATTTGGAAGTAATAACTTATACTGATTATAATAAACTTTAAAAAATAAAATATAACTACAAAACCTATATATAAGACTATAAAGTCAACAATTAATAAATCGTCAAAATTTTCAATATAATCTGTTAAGAAATTGAGATATTGAGGTATTTCCTTTTCTAAAAATATATTAACTAAAGGAATTATTGTAATTAATCCAGTAATTTCAATAATACCAATTATAACAACCGAAAATAAATACCAATAAAATTTTGATTTTTGGCTTGAATTTAAGATACTTATAAAATTATTTAATTGTCTGATCACTAATTTGTTTTTATAAAATTTGAAACTTCTTTAATATTCTTTTTTGTCATAATAGTTCCATTAAAGTAATTTTTCTTTAATTTAATATTATTATATTTTAAATCTAATGATTTACTCAATCTTTGAAAAATAGAAGACGGATAGTATTCCGGTAATAACTCTATAATTGCTGCTTTTTTATTTGAAAAAAGTATATTTGTTAAACCAGCTCCATGTAATCCTATTATATGAGAGGATGTTCTTATTTTCTTAGATTGTTTCTTAATAGTTTCGTCAGAAGAAAAATAAATTTCTTTGAATTGAATTATATCTTTAAAATACTTAAGATTATTTATTTGTCTTGATTCTTTCCGATTTATAAATATTTTTTTTTTAGATAAATTTATATTTTGTAAGTTAAGTTTTTTTTCAAGAAAAAATTTGTATTTTTTTAGTATAGTACAAAAATTTTTTCCCAAATAATTAGATAAGTAATATGGTGTTATTGAGATTAATTCTTTAACATAAACAATTTCATTTTTGTTGCAGTATATAATATTTATATTAGGGCAAAATAACTTTATAAATTTCTCCCTATGCAAATTTTTTTTCGAAAATAAAATCAAATTGTTTAATCTAATCTTTTTTTGATTTACTATAAAAAGTTGTAGTCCTAAATCGATCAAAAAGTGGAAATAATTAAAAAGATTCTGACCAGGGTTAGAAAATAAAATAGTTTTACCCATAATTTTTTTTTTTTTATTTTTTAAAAAAAGTGGCAAACGATATCTTAAATTTTTTTTTTTTTTATATGTTGTTTTTTTATAAAAATTGATTGGTGTTTTATTTTTATTTAATACTAAACCTATATAGGAATAAATCTTTATATCTTTATTAAAAAAAACTTTTATATTTAATCCATGGAATTTAAATTTTTTTTTATACGATTTGCTATCTAATAAATTAATTTCATTTTTATCAAAAGATTGATAATGCTCTATTCCTATTTGTTTAGATAGAATTTTTTTGAACCGAAATAATAGATAATTTGTGATACTAAAAAAATTATAAAAGAAAAATATTTTTAAGTTATTAATTATTTGCATACTTATATCAATATTTAATTCATTATTCTAAAAAATTTTGTTTTTATATTTTTTAAACTTATAGAATAGAAACTCTGGAAGACAAGATTTCATAGCAATTATTATTTTAAAATAAAAATATTTTTTTATAAAGTGGTATAGAGATCGAAAATATATCTCATTGTTTTGATGTTTTACTATTTTTAGGTTTTCTTTGATAGTATTAATTCTATTCCTATCTGCAATTCCTCCAGCTTTAGAAATAGATAATGGTTTATTTATTTTAAAAAAATTGCACTTTTTATTATATAATTTTAATATTATATCAAAATCACTTGAATATAAGTATTTTAAATTAAACTTATATTTTTTTTGTAAATCTGACTTAACAAAACATGATTGATGAGAAAATATCATTCCGTTAAATATTCTATTAATTTGTAACGATGGAATTTTTTTAGAGTAATTTTCATACTTTACAATACTATCACCATAAATTACATCATATTTGTTGTTAGAAAACTTTGATACATCATAAAGTGTTTTTTTATTAAAAAAAAAATCACCAGAATTTAAAAAATTAATGTAATCTCCTCTTGAATATTTTGTTGCCATATTCATAGGGGGGTATACCCCAATTTTTTTATTGATTAATACCTTGTCAATATATCTTTTATTTTTAACGATAATATCCCAAGTTTTATCAGTGGAAGGTGTATATACAATTATGTATTCATAATTTTTATAAGTTTGTTCCATAACACTTTTAATTGTACTCTGTAAGTCCTTCTCAGCATTTAAGACTACAGTAACTATTGTGAATTTTATTTTTTTTCTTTTAAAATTTTTTTTTTTCTTATTTATTATATTTGGCATGCTATTTATTTAAGAAATAATTTAATAAATCTTTTACTTAATGTATGTGAAAATTTATTATGCAACATTATAGCTATTTCATTTATATATTTTTTGTTACTTTCTATTTTATTTTTTGATTTTGTGAGGATTTTAGAGATTTTTTTTTTATTATTTGCGTCTCGTCTGTAAATAAAATCGATATTAAATTCATTTTTAAGTAAAAGAGCATTTTCTCTAACAAAAATTAATTTTTTTGCAAAAAATCTTTTATTTTTTTTAACTTTAAAAAATGATGAGTTTGAATTTAGCAACAATAATTTTCTATATTGGTCAAGTGTTTTAGGTTTAAATACTGAATCCGCATCATATTTATTAAGCATAACATTTGAAATTACAATTGGTTTAATACCATATGCGGCTGATTCTAGATGAATAGTACCAGAAAAAGTAATGCATCTTTTTACATATTTAAATATATGCTTTATAGGCACTGAATTATCATCAATTATAATATTTTTTTTAATTGTGGAGTACTTGTTTACAATATTGTTTATTATAAATTTTTGATCTTCTCCCCACTCTTTGTGGCTTGGGTGTAATCTGAACGACCATTTTTCTTTTGAATTATTTATTATTTTTATGGTTGATATAATCCAGTCGTTGTAATCATTAAATATTCTTTTTTTATCAATATAATTAAATGGGGAGTCTTTAAATATATGTAAAAAGACTACATTTTTAGGATATAAAAAATTTTTTTTAAATTTGAAATTGGAAAGTTTAGCATCTGTATAATTTGATTTACCTCTCTCTCTATTCAAAAAATAAATGCTTGCCTCTTTTTTTTTTATTGAATTAGTTATTTTGTTTAAAATTTTTTTATCTAAACTCCACCATGCAACGTCATTTTCTTTGCTTTGTCTGTGAAGATTAAAAAATCCAGAATTAAAAATTTCTAATTTTAATTTTTTTGAAGCTACTATATATGTTCTGTAGTGATAAACAGAATGACTTAGAAATAATGTTTTAAATTTATATTTTTTTTGATTTTCTAAAAATATAAAATATTTATAAAATACTCTTAGGGTTGAATAAAGTAAGTCAAAATTAGATGCGATATATTCTTTTTTTGATAGATTTAGTTTTGCACTATCCCATATTGCATGGAGAATTTGAGTGTCTTCCCAATTATTATTAATTATTATTTGCTTTTTAAAAATATAATACAAAAACTTAAGTACTTTGAAAAAGTTAGTTAAAAAATATAAAAATGTTATTAAGTAATTTGTTTTAAAAAATATGTTATTGTAATTATTTAATATTTTTTTAAATTTAGGATTATTATTTGCTTGATAAAAGTCTAGTTTACTTTCAAAAACAATACCATCAATTTTTCTCAGTTTTATGAAATCATTTAAAATTGGAATAATCCAACTTAAATTAACCTGATCAAAACCTGATGATATAAACAATTTATTATGCATATTTTATCTAATTTAAACTTTAATTATATTTACAAAGCAATTAATACTTTATAAAAAAAAGTCGTTCCATATGCAAAATTTAACTAATTTTTCTATTACAGTTATTGGATTAGGTTATGTCGGACTTCCATTGGCCGTTTCTCTAGCAAAGTATTTTAAAATTTATGGGTTGGACGTTTCAAGTAAGAAAATCGAAAGCTTAAAAAAAGGCGATGATAAATTAAATTTGTTTAAAAAAAATCAATTATCTAATCTTAAAAATATACAATTTGTGAGTGACTACAAGTATGTTAAGAAATCAAAATTAATAATTATATGTTTACCCACTCCAGTAAATAAAAAAAATAAACCAAATTTAAGTTTGATTTTTAGTTCCGCCAAACAAATAGCTAAAAATTTAAAAAAAGGATCAACAATAGTATTGGAATCAACTGTTTATCCATCATTCACAGAAAAGGAATTTATACCTTATATTGAAAAATACTCGCAATTAAAACATATGAGAGAATTTTTTGTTGGATATAGTCCAGAAAGAATTAATCCTGGTGATAAAATTCATAACCTCAAAACTATTACTAAGATAATTTCTGGAGATACCGTAAATACTTTAAAATTTTTAAACACTGTTTACAAAAAGGTATGTAAGAAACTTCATAAAGTTGATTCGATCAAAGTCGCAGAATCTGCAAAAATAATCGAAAATACACAAAGAGATGTTAATATTGCACTAATCAACGAATTTTCTAAAATTCTGCATAAATTAAATGTTAACAGTAATGATGTTTTAAAAGCAGCTTCAACAAAATGGAACTTTTTAAATTTTAAACCTGGATTAGTTGGTGGTCATTGTATTGGAGTTGATCCATATTATTTGTCGTATTTGGCTGAAAAAATTAATTTAAATCCCGAAGTGATTTTGGCCGGAAGAAAAATAAATAACTCAATGGTAGACTTTGTCCAAAAATCAATAAACAAACTTTTAAAAATAAGAAAAATATCTAAAGCTAAAATACTTTTTATGGGCTTATCATTTAAAGAAAATTGTAATGATATAAGAAATAGTAAAAATCTTGAACTTTTTTATAAATTAAATAAAAAACACCATGTTGAAATATTTGACCCAGTAATTGATTTAACTATTCTAAAAAAAAAATACAAAATATATAAGTTATCGAAAAAAACAAATTTCGATTGTATTGTTATAGCAGTTAATCATCACGAATTTAAAAAAATAAAAATTTCAAAATTTAAGAAAATAATTAAAAAAAATGGTTTTATTATTGATTTAATGAATTACTTTAATACAAAAAAACAGAACGAAAATTATATAAAAAACGAAATATGGAAACTGTAAAAAAGCCTTTTATAATTGCTGAAATAGGTTCTACTCATGATGGATCTTTTGGGAACGCATGTAACATAATAAAAGTTGCAGCTAAATGTGGGGCAAATGCTGTTAAGATACAAACACATTGCGCAGAAGACGAAACGTTACCAAATGCTCCTAGTCCACATTACTTTAAAGACGAAAATAGATACGATTATTTTAAAAGGACAGAATTTTCACTTGAACAATTGCAAAGCTTAAGAAAACTTTGTAAAAAACTTAAGATAGAATTTTTTTCTTCTCCATTTTCTTTAAAAGCTTTTGAAGTTTTGCAGAAATTAAATTTGAATTATTTTAAAATTGCTTCAGGGGAAGTAACCAATATTCCTTTATTAGAAAAGATAAATATGACAAAAAAAACAGTTTTTTTATCTACTGGGATGAGTGACTATAGTGAAATTAATAAAGCAATAAATAAACTTCAAAAATGTAAAATTATACTTATGCAATGCACATCTAATTATCCTTGTGAGATTAAAGATGTTGGTTTAAATGTATTGGATGAGTTTAAAAAGAGATTTAATTCAAAAGTTTTTGACTATGGTTTCTCTGATCATACTATGTCTCCTGTCTCAGCAATAGGAAGTGTATTAAAGGGTGCGAACTATATAGAAAAACACATAACATTATCAAAAGAAATGTATGGGAGTGATGCAAAGTTTGCTATGGAACCACTAGATTTCAAAAACTATTGTAATTTTATAAATGAAGCCTTTATTTTAAGAAAAAACATAGTTGAAAAAAAAATCACACCAAAATTAAAGAAAATGAAAAGAATATTTGAGAAAAGTATTGTTTTGGATAATGATGTTAAAAAAGGACATGTCTTAAAAGTTAGCGATTTAAATTTCAAAAAACCAGGGACAGGAATTAAACCTATTTATTACAAGAAACTAATCGGAAAAAAAATTTTAAAAACTTTAAAGAAAAATACCTTAATAAATAAAAAACACTATAAATGAAGAAAATATTAGTTTTTATTGGATCAAGAGCAAACTATAGCAGCATAAAATCTGTTTTAAATGAAATTAAAAAAAGTAAAAAACTTAAACTTTTCATAATATTGGGATCATCAGGTGTAATTACAAAATATGGAAACCTTGAAAGAATCATAACTAAAGATGGTTTTAATATAAATAAAAAAATATTTTTTTTAGTAGAGGGTGAAAATCCACTAACAATGGCAAAATCAACAGGTTTAGGATTAATTGAAATTGCAAGTGCTTTCAATGAAATAAAACCTGATGTGGTTTTAACGATTGGAGATAGGTTTGAGACCATGGCGTCCACTTTGGCATCAGCTTATATGAATATTATTTTAGCACATACTATGGGAGGAGAAATAACAGGTACTATCGATGAAAGTATCAGACATGCAACAACTAAATTTGCACATTTACATTTTCCAGCATCAAAAGACGCTTATCAGAGGATATTAAAACTTGGAGAGAGAAAAAAAAATGTTCATTTAGTGGGATGTCCTAGAATTGACTTAATAAAACAAGTATTAAAAAAAAATAATATACAAAAAATGAATAAATACTTATTTAAATTTGGTGTAGGAGATTATTTAAATTTAAACAAACCTTTTGTGATTATTTCTCAGCATCCAGTGACAACAGAATATAAATCTGCTGAAGAACAAATATTAAATACTCTAAAAGCTGTAAATAAAATTAAAACTCAAGTTATTGTTTTGTGGCCTAACCCTGATGCAGGATCAGCATTAATTTCTAAAGGTATAAGAAAATGGAGAGAAAAATATAATAATAAAAATAATAAAATACATTTCTTTAAAAACTTAGAGCCAGAGGAATACATTCAATTAATGAATAAAACATCTTGTTTAATTGGAAACTCTTCAAGTGGAATTAGAGATGGAGCATTTATTGGAACTCCAGTTGTTAATATAGGTACACGACAAGCAAAAAGAGAGAGGGCAAAGAATGTAATAGACTCTTCAAATGAAGTTAAAGATATTTTTAATAAAATTAAAAAACAATATGGAAAAAAATATAAACCGAGTAAAATATATGGTGATGGAAATGCTGGAAAAAGAATTGTTAAAGTCCTTGAAAATCTTAAAGATATAAAAATTCAAAAATCAATATCCTATTAATTTACATAAATTGATTTGTACCAGTCTATGAATTTTTTTACACCTATTTTATAATTAGTTGGAGTTGGGCACTTTATAATATTTCGTATAAGTTTTTTTGATGATAAAGTTTCTTTTATATCCCCTAATTGCATAGGAAAATATTTTATTTTCAATTCAACATTTAAATTTTTTCCTATCTCTCTTACAAAGTTCATTAATTTGACTTTTTTTCCACAAGACAGATTTACTACACGATAGGGTGCGGTGCTGTTTGATGCAGAAATTTTTCTTTTTTTATTTTTTTTGGGTATTTTTTTTATAAGACTTGTAATCATTAAAACAATATCATCTATGTAAGTAAAATCTCTACTATGATTACCATAATTAAATATTTTCAAGTGTTTTTTACTAATTGCATTTTCTGTAAATTTAAAGAGACTCATATCAGGTCTTCCCCAAGGTCCATAAACAGTAAAAAACCTTAGCCCAGTAGTAGGTAAATTAAATAAATAAGAATATGAATGAGCCATTAATTCGTTTGATTTCTTTGTTGCCGCGTATAATTGAAGAGGATGTGATGTATCATCAGTTTCCATAAAAGGTAATTTATGATTGATGCCATAAACACTACTAGTGCTAGCATAAAGAAAATGTTTGATTTTATATTTTTTACTTAATTCTAAAACATTAAAAAAACCTAATAAATTACTTTGGATATATTTCATTGGTTCTTTTAAAGAATACCTTACTCCTGCTTGAGCAGCTAAATTTATAACATAAGTAATTTTGTTTTTAATGAAAACTTTATTTAACTTTTCTTTGTTAGAAATATCAATTTTATAAAATTTATAATTTTTATTTTTTAATAAAATTGCATTTCTTTTTTTCTTTAAAGTAATGTCATAATAATTGTTGATATTATCTATACCAATAACATTGATATTTTTTTTTAATAATTTGTTTGCTAAATGGAATCCAATAAATCCTGCTGTACCAGTAATTAATATTTTTATTTTTTTTGTCATTTAATTAGTTTTTTTATGATATTAAGATCTTCATGATCATCAATATCAAATGAGGATATTTTATCCATCAAAAATGGAATTGTATTCTTACCAAATAAATTACTTTTTACTTTATCATAATTAAATATATATATTGCAGCTCCATTTCTAGCTAGATATGATTTTGTCTCTTGTCTTCTAATAATTTTTTTTTTAAAAGTTAAAAAACCTTTTTTATTTCTTATCATTAATTTCTCTGGTGTGAAGTTATGAGGGACATTTACGCAACTAACCAAACCATCTGCTTCTTTATTTTTTATTAATTTATTTAAGGCTTTGTCAATGTGGAAAAATTTTCTTAATGGTGAGGTGGGCTGCAAAATTACAACATATTTTGGTTTATAATTATTTTTTCGTTTTAAAATGTTCAAAGCATGTTTAACTGCATCGAAAGTTTTAGAATTACTTCTAGAAATATTCTTTGGTCGTTTAATTGAATAAACATTTAGTTTATTTGAGAATTTAATTATTTTTTCTGAATCTGAAGTAACTATTACTTTATCAATTTTTTTAGATTTTTTTGCAGCTTCAATTGTATACTGTATTAATTTTTTTCCATTTATTTTGACAAGGTTTTTATTTTTTATTGCCTGAGATCCACCCCTTGCTGGTATAATTGCGATTATAGACATAATATTATTATATTTATTTATAATTAATTAATTACATTACAATATTCTTTTCGATAATTTAGTATTTAAATTAACCTAATTTGATATTTTTTTATGTTTATATTTAGTAATATAATATTCATTTTTTAGAGATGAAAAAAAAAAACCTTTATATTTCAAATTTAGCATGGAAGAATAAAAGTTTTATATCGGTTAAAAAATTAATTAAAATAAACAATTTTAAAGGTATTGATTTAGCTCCAATTAGAATAAATAATAGCTGGATTAATATAGTTAAAGAAAGCAAAAAATTTTCACAAATACTTGCTAAGGAAAAAATTAAAGTAAATGCTATACAAGGTATTTATTATAAAAAGAATTTTAACCTATTCAATAATAACAAAAATAATCTAAACAAAATTTTTAAACATACAATAAAAATTATAAAAATTAGCAAAGTATATAAATGCAAAAAAATAATTATTGGTTCATCTGAATTTAGGAAGAAAGGTGAATTGAGAAGAAAAGATGCCGATAAAATATTTATAAATTATTTTAAAAAATTTATAAAAATTTTAAACAAAGAAAAAATTTATTTTTGTATAGAAACTATACCTTCACAATATGGTGAAGATTATTTATTTAATTTTAACCATACAATAAATTTAATAAAAAAAATTAATTGCAAATGGATTAGAGTAAATTTTGATAGCAGTATATTTCATTTTAAAAAATTTGATAAAAATATTTTAAAGAAAAATTTGAAATATATAAAAAATATTCAAATAACAGAAAAAAACTTCAATTTTTTATTAAAACCTAAAAAAGAGAATATTCTATTTTGTAAACAGTTAATGGGTTTGAAAAATTTTAACGATATTAGCTTAGAAATTATTTCTGATAAAACTGATCTGAAAAAACTAAATTATTCAATGCAAAATTTTTATAAATTGCTTATTTCTCAATAATATCTATTTGACCAAAAATAAAATCTTTTTATTGAGTCTAAAATGCTAACTTTATTTCTAAAATTAAGCTCTTTTTTTATTTTGTTTATATTTGGGCATCTTCTTTGAGGTTCTATTTGAGGATAATTTTTTGGATAAGTTATATTAATTGCTTTAATTTTTCTTTTTAAACACTTTTGAATATAAATATGAAGATTAGACATGTTCAATTCAGGCCCATCATTACCAATATTATAAACAAATTTTTCTCCTTTTAGAGTAACTAAAAACATTGCAGTTATTGCATCGGTCACATAACAAAAAGTTCTTGTTTGTTTTCCATTTTTAAAAATCGTTATAGGTTTATTTTTTTTTATGGAATAAAAAAATCTTGGGAAAACTCTATAATCATTTTTTGGCATTCCAGGTCCAAACACATTAAAAGGTCTAAATATTCCAACATTAACTTTTTGTTTTATTTTGTAAAAGTAACATAAAGTTTCTCCAACTCTTTTTCCTTCATCATAACAAGATCGATCCTCAATACATGATACATTTCCATTATAAGTTTCTTTAGTTGGAATATTTTTTTTATCAGGATTACCGTAAATTTCGCTACTACTAAAAAAAATAAACTTTGATTTATTTTTCAAAGAATAATCTAGTAATTTTTTTGTCCCTGTAATGCTTGTAAATATAGCATCTATTGGCTTGTTGTAATAATGTTTTGGGCTTGGTATTCCTGCTGCGTGCAAAACATAGTCTGCTTTAAAATTAATTTTATGTATTAAGTTTATATCTTTTTTAATTTTTTCTACATTCTTATCTTTATAAATATCACAAACATCAAATTTAATATCAATTGCTAGTATTTTAATTTTAGATTTTAATTTCTTATTAATCTCAATTAATGTTTTGATAAAATATTTACCTAAAAATCCATTGGCACCCGATATTAAAAATCTTTTACCTTCAAAGTGTTTATCTAAACCTGACAAATTTTTTGTAATTTCTATTATATCAGAATTTAAATAGAATTTTTCATTCATATTACTTCAACCTTTGGTAATGGTATAATAAATTTTGATTTAAGTCCTTTGCCTTTCCACTTATCAATTATTGGTTGACTTATATGCCAAGCCAATAACAAAATATAGTCTGGATTTTCTTGTATTAACATTTCATCGCTAATTATTTTTATTTTAGTTCCTGGAATGAAATAATCAAGTTTAAGAGAAGTGGGTTGTTCAGCAACAAAATCTAATATTTGATTATTTAAGCCGCAGTAGTTCAAAAGAACTACCGCTCTAGCTGGGCAGGATTTAGCAATTATTTTTTTGTTTTTAGATTTTAAATAATTTAATTTATCAACTAACTCTTTTCTTGATAATTCAACGTCTCTTGCAAAATTAAAGTAGGTATTTCGAGAATTATCAATTAAAAGTTTTTTTTCTTTATCTATCAAAGCTTTAAGGTTATTAGATTTTTCCTTTTTTTTTTTCGAAACTATACATCTTATACTTCCGCCATATCTAGAAACTTTTTGGGCATGGAGTAAGTTTAGGTTATATTGTTCAAATAGTTTCTCCAACGAGATTAAAGAATATGTTCTTAAATGTTCATGATAAAAAGTGTCGTATTGTAGATTTTCTAAAATTGTCATTATATAATGATTTTCAAAAGCATAATAACCATCATCATCTAATAATTTTACAATACCATCCATAACATCACCTAAGGTTGACATGTGGGCAAAGACATTTGTGCTAGTTATTAATTTTGCTTTTCCCTTTTTTTTAATTATATTTTCAGCTGTTTCTTCATCAAAGAAAGATTGAATAGTATTAATTCCTTTACTGTTAGCTATTTCTGCTATCTTTGTCGGTTCAACACCCAAAACATCTAATCCTTCAGATTTAAAATGCTTTAGTAAACTTCCATCATTGCTACCAATATCGACTACCAAGTCTTTTTGGTTGAGACTTAGATGCTTAACTAAAAAATCACAAAGTTCTTTTTGTTCATCATCAACGGTTTTTGTAATTCCTGGTAAATAAGGATAATCAGGATGATAAACTTTTTTTTGATCAACAATGTAATCAATTTGTAAAAGAGTGCAGTCTTCGCACCTAACAACATTTATAGGATATTTTTTTACATCACTTTCATTTTCAACATTTTTCAATAAACTATTAGCTAACGGTTGATCACCTAAGTTTAATACTTGTATTAAATTTTTTGATAAACAAATTTGACATTTATCTATTCTTCCTG
>MDTE01108912.1_pt1 | contig 31061 bp, 26 predicted proteins | sample 811231 | NCBI WGS metagenome assembly MDTE01 (sample SAMN05326651, study PRJNA326480) | marine metagenome | isolation source: seawater | place: Indian Ocean: Red Sea | collected 2010 | reverse complement strand
TGCAATATAGGGAAGTTCTCCAAACGGGCAGCCCTGCTGCTGAAATCCAAAGGCTATCGTCACGTGCGCACCGCCAAGGGTGGCCTGAATGAATGGGTCAGGAAGGGATTCAGCGTGTCCACGCACGATCCGGATGCCACACCAGCTCCCTGAGTATTCCAGCTTTTCGCACGGAGGAGTTATTGCCATGGCCAACCTACAACGATGGCGACGGGGCACTTTCGGGTGGGGTGCGCCGAACCCGCCTCATGGCACCGGGTGTTCTCTGGCGCAATTATCCGCTTGTCTACTACTCGCTGCCACGCTCTGCGGCAGCCTGTGCGGCCAGACTTTCGAAGTACTCGAGAGCGCGGAGCAGATCACGCTGACCACACCTCACCTGCAAGCCGCCATCCGCAAACAGGGCTACGTGAGTGGCGTCGCAGCCGGATCACTGCTTGACCGAAAATCTGGATTCCGGGATGTCGGTTACGGCCTCGACATCGTCGACTGGATCATGGAACCCGGCAGCGACGAAGCCTACCGGGATGAACTCGACGAGGAACTCATTTATCGATTCAACACACCCTATCACGGCAAGACACCGAAACGCTCACTCGAAGGCCCACAAATCTGCACGCAAGCCAAACGCCTGCAGCCGCAGATGATCCGTGGCAAAGATTTTGCTGCCTTTGTCTCTTCCTATCGGTACCAGACCGCTGCACCAGGTAAAGAGAAAGGATCGCTGTGGACCCAGACGATCGTCTTCCCAGCCGGCAAACGGTACTTCATCTCCAGCGATCGTATCGACGCGCGCAACAGTAGCCCCGCTATGTTCCTGCGCATCGACATGCCTGGCCACATCAAACATGACCGTGGCAATACCTTCAGCGAAATCTACCTCAGCTATCACGCGCAGCAGAAGGGTGGCAGCACGACCATTCCCGCCACCAGATTTTTCACCAGTTTTGCCCCCGATGAACACTTCAACTACCGACGCGACCGCGTCGCCACGCCGCCCCGACGATTCATCCGCGCCTACCGACTACGCGATCCCCAGACGGGCAAACAAGGTCCGTGGCTGGCGGGCATGACGCTCGACCCGTCTGTTGTCCATGAAGCCTGGTGCCACCAGCGCGGCTACGTCTGCATGATCGAGGAATTTGGTGGACGGCCGATCGAGGCAGGCGAGTCGTTCAGCGCCGCATTTATCGTCGGCTATTTCGACTCCATTGCGGAAATGCACGAAGTGTACGACAAGCACCGGGGGGCAACAGGTCTGACGGTCAAACCTGAGGGCTGGACGCTTACCCCCGGCAGTCCTTGATGCCCCCCCCACATAGGCTACCCAGGGACACCTGCGCGGTGAAACCCGAAATCAACACCTAAACCGCAAAATGGCCGTTGTTAACCGGCTCAGACTGAAGCCGGTAATGACCATACGTCGATTTCTGTGTATGATCAGACATGCGCCGAGGGGTCGCTGGCACTGCCAACTCCCCAGGTGCCTTGCTCACCCTTGGCGGGCGCCTGCCCGCCTTACCACGAACAGGGCTTCCCTTTCCGACTGCCCTGAGAAGGAACTGTCGATGTCGTTCCGCCGTCGAATCGCGCACACTCATTCCACCGGACTCACACGGCGCGAGATCCTCCAGGTAGGATATTCCGGAGCGATGGGGTTGGCGCTGCCTGCGTTGTTCGCCAACCGAGCCCAGGCCGCCGCTGCAGCTTCCGCCGCGGCGCCTCCGCGGGATGGCAAAAAGATGCTTCTCGTGTGGACCACAGGCGCCATGAGCCACCACGATACGGTGGATATGAAGCCCGATGCCCCGGCCGAAGTCCGCGGAGAATTCAAACCGGCAGCAACCTCGATTCCCGGTTTCCAAATGTGCGAGCACATGCCGGAACTCATCAAACATGCGGACAAATTTGCCGTGGTCCGCTCGTTTGCCCACAAAGACAATAACCACCTGATGTCGACCCATCACGTGCTCACGGGGCAGTTTCAACCCGGCGCGTTTTTCGACAAGATCGCCTCACGGACCGACTGGCCTAACTACGCGGGAGCGTACGATTACTTCCGTCCTCGCCATGACGGGATTCCCAACGGCGTCAACCTCCCGACGTTCATGCAGCAGCCACCACTCATCTGGCCTGGCCAGCATGCCGGACTCCTGGGAGCGACCCACGACCCGTGGCAAATTACCAGCGATCCAAACAGTTCTGACTTCAAAGTAGATAGCCTGACACTCTCACCAGGCCTGGATGTCGATCGGGTCTCCGGACGACACGGTCTGCTAGGCGATCTGAACCGTCAAAGGGAGCGGCTTTCACGCTCCAGCGCTGGAATCCGCATGACGAGTGAGCAGGAGCTGGCGTACAACATTTTGACCTCCCGCAAACTCGCCGACGCGTTCAAAGTCGACCAGGAAACGGACGCGATGCGCGACAATTATGGACGCCATACGACCGGCCAGTCACTGCTGCTCGCGCGACGTTTACTGGAAGTCGGCGTGCCCGTCGTTCAAGTAAACGTGGGCAACGCGCAAAACTGGGACAATCACTCAAAGATCTTCCCGACCCTGAAAGATCGGCTACTGCCTCCCTTGGATAAAGGGATGGGCGCACTGCTATCAGATCTGTCCGATCGCGGTATGCTCGATGACACATTCGTCGTGCTGATCGGTGAATTTGGCCGAACCCCGAAGATCAACAAAGATGCGGGCCGCGACCACTGGGGCCCCTGCTTCAGTGGATTGTTTGCTGGCGGTGGCGTGAAGGGAGGCCAGGTGATCGGCAAGACCGATCCCCACGGATCCTACCCCATCAGTCATCCCTACTCACCGGAAGACATCGGCGCTACGGTCTACACGGTGCTGGGTATCGACCCGGCGAGTGAAATGTACGACCGCTTTAACCGACCCATTCGGCTCAACAGCGGCACGCCCATCGCACCGTTGTTTGGTTAACTGCGTCCTGCTCTCTCCAGGCTGCAATAGCCTGAAATCCCTCGGAAACAACAGGGCCAGGACTGCGCGAAATCTGTCCGGGTGAGTATCCCGATCAAACGGCTTCGCGTTTGCCTCGTGTGGTTGCTAAGATTGAGCCAGACCTGGACGTAAAAGGTGAGGAGCCACTATGCAACGCTTGCTGCTATCGATCTGTTGTCTCTGGACTGTCATGACACTCAACGGCTGGGCAGCTGAGCAGCCAATGTCTTTCAACCAGCGAATTCGGCCGCTGCTTTCCGCACATTGCTTTTCCTGCCACGGACCGGATGCCGCCAGTCGCAAAGCGGATCTGCGTCTTGACACGCGCGCCGGCGCCCTGGCCGGCAGTGCGGTGGTCCCAGGTGAACCTGATCAGTCGGAACTGATCCAGCGGATTAACAGCACCGACCCGGAAGTGCAGATGCCTCCCCCCGCTACCGGCAAAACACTGACCGCCGCCGAAAAAGAATTGCTGACGCAATGGATCGCCAGCGGCGCCCCATGGCAGGAACACTGGTCCTTCATCACCCCGACACGCCCCTCGCTACCACAACCTGTGGGAATTTCACAATGGGGCCGCAATCCGATCGATCATTTCATTCTCGCACAGCTGAACCGTCTGGGGCTCAAACCGAATCCTCCCGCAGCCCTCCACCACCTCGCCCGCAGAGCGGCACTCGACCTGACAGGACTCCCCGCCGCGCCCGCTGTAATCCGCAATCTGCCAGAACACACCGACCCGGCTACCTTTGACACCTACATCGACGGCCTGCTGACTTCTCCGCATGCGGGTGAACATCGCGCACGTTACTGGCTGGATGCGGCGCGTTACGGCGACACCCACGGCATGCACGTCGACAACTACCGGGAAATCTGGCCGTATCGCGACTGGGTGGTGGACGCCTTCAACTCCAATCTGCCGTTCGATCAATTTGTACGGCAACAGTTGGCCGGTGACCTGCTTCCCGGGGCCACACTACAGCAACGAATCGCTACCGGCTTCAACCGCTGCAATATCACAACCTCGGAGGGTGGTGCCATCCCCGCCGAACTTGACGTCCGCTACATGGTTGACCGTGTCGAAACCACCTCCACGGTTTTCCTGGGATTGACGACCGGTTGCGCAGTCTGCCACGACCACAAATACGACCCGATCAGCCAGGCTGAGTTTTATCAGTTGGGTGCCTTCTTCAATAACACAACCCAGCCTGCCATGGATGGCAACCAGAAGGACACTCCCCCCGTCGTGGCCATTCCTGGACCCGAATATCAAGCCGAGTGGCAAGCGCTCCAGACCCGCCGGGCGACGTTGCAAACTGCCTTCCGTCACGATTCCAGCAAGGTGCAAAACTGGTGGGCTGCAGGCCCTGCGCTCCCCGAACATCCCGTTGGCTCAGATGGCCTGGAAGTCTGGCTCCCGCTGACGCAAAGCGAGGGGACGTCCAATCAACTGCCCGGAACCGCCCAATGGTCCACGGATCACCCGGCCGGGCGCCGCGGCATCCGTTTTGGTGACCGCGGCCAACTCACCTCGCCTTTGGTCCGTCTGAAAAGCGACCAGCCACTGACGGTCAGCTTCTGGTTCCGCACTCCTGACACCGTTCTGGCGACCACCCTGTTCTCCCAGCAGCACAAAGAGAAAGATGGCCCGGAAGTGGGCTGGAAAATCACTGGAGGGAGCCAGGGTGCAGTTACTTTCGAATTGACCGATGCCCAGGGGAAAAAAATCCGTGGGAATCTGCCGGACAACGAAGCGCTCACCCCCCGTTCCTGGCAACACGTCTGCGTACGCTACTCTGGAGGCCAGGCAAACTCCTCGATCAGCATTCTGGTCAACGGCCGCGCCGGGAATCTACGCAATTCCTCAGAGCAACACTGTTCCGCAACTGAACTGGTCAGCGCAGATCTGAAGATTGGTGGCCCCTATCCCTCCGCCGGGATGAGTGATGTCCGCGTCTTCCGCCGCTGGCTACTCGACGAAGAGGTACAACTACTGGCGGACGAACACCAGCTGCGTGAGTGCTTTGCCCGCGCCGCTCCTTGGGACCAGCTCTCCGCTGCTGACCGCCAACGACTCGACCAGCATTTCCACCACGTGGTAAATCCTGCCTTCCAAACCGCGGCACGCGGAATCGCGGAGACGGAAACCCGTCGCGATTTCATCTATGCGCGTTCTACCACCACGCTGGTCATGCAAGAACGCCCCACAGCCCCGCGTGCCGAGATCCTCGAGCGTGGCGATTACACCAGGCCCCTGGCCGAGGTCCAACCGGCAGTCCCAGCTGTGCTGCCCCCCTTACCCACTGGAGCGACCGCAAACCGTTTGGGACTCGCTGATTGGCTGGTGCATCCAGACCATCCCCTGACAGCCCGGGTAACCATCAATCGCCTGTGGCAATCTCTCTTCGGCACCGGGCTGGTACGCACCGCTGAGGATTTCGGCGTCATGGGTGATACGCCGACACACCCTCAACTTCTCGATTACCTGGCGGTCGAATTTGTCGAATCGGGCTGGGACGTCAAGCACATGCTGAAAATGATGGTGACCTCAGCGACCTATCAGCAGAGCAGTCTCACCACGCCCGCCAAACTGGACCAGGACCCGCAAAACCGTTTCCTTTCGCGGGGTCCACGTCTGCGTTTGGACGCGGAAGTACTACGTGACCAGGCGCTCGCCGTAAGTGGGCTACTCTCCCTGAATTTGGGCGGCCCCAGTGTGCGTCCTTACCAACCGGCAGGACTCTGGAAAGTGGTTGCCATCACAGGCAGCAACACGCGAGAATTCAAGCAAGACGAGGGAGAAGCCCTCTACCGCCGCAGTCTCTACACCTTCTGGAAACGAACTTCACCGCCACCTTCCATGGCTGCCTTCAACGCCCCCACACGCGAGCAATGCACTGTCCGGCGTGAGAGGACCAACACGCCTCTCCAGGCACTGGTCCTGATGAACGATCCCCAGTTCGTCGAAGCCGCTCGGCACCTGGCCCAGCGGGCTCTGGCGCAACACCAGGACATCACCGCACGGGCGACCTGGATGCTTCAGGAAGTGGGGTGTCGCGGCGATCAGTCCGACGTGACAGACACTGTGTCGGCGGCCGTTGAACTGGGAACACTGTTCCGGGCCGACACCGCCGCCGCGAGTTCGCTGATTGCCACCGGCAGCAGCAAACCAGACCCGGAATCCAATCTGCCAGAGCTGGCAGCCTGGACCATGATCGCCAACCTGCTGCTCAACCGAGATGACATCATCAACAAGTAATGTGGCTCTTTGTTCCACACAGGAATTATCCGATGCGCGACAACCATCCCTTTGACCGTTGGGTTTCCCTGGAGACCCGCCGCCAGTTTTTCGGTAAAACCGCCAAAGGCCTCGGCTCCGCAGCACTCGCGTCATTATTATGCCGCAGTGGTTCTGGCGCACTGGCGACCCCGGGGCAACGTGGTGGCGCCCTGGGACCGGGCCACTTCCCCGCCCGAGTCAAACGGGTGATCTGGCTTTTTATGGCCGGCGCGCCATCCCAACTCGACACCTACGACTACAAACCAACCATGGTCGATCGTTTCGACACCGACCTTCCCGAATCTGTGCGTCGTGGTCAACGCCTGACCACCATGACTGCGTCACAAGCGCGTTTTCCCATCGCGCCGACCATGTTCCAGTTTCCCCAACACGGTGAGTGTGGCAAACGCATTAGCGAACTGTTGCCCAAAACAGGTTCCATGGCAGATGACCTGGCATTCGTGCATACGGTCTGGACGGAGGCAATTAACCACGACCCTGCCATTACCTACATTCAGACGGGGAATCAAATTCCTGGCAAACCCACCCTCGGTGCCTGGCTCAGCTACGGCCTGGGCAGTATGAATGAAAACCTTCCCGAGTTTGTCGTATTGAATTGCGCTCCACGCGGCCAGGCGCTCTACTCGCGACTCTGGGGTAGCGGCTTTCTCCCATCGCGGCACGCCGGCGTTGCATTCCGCGCCCAAGGCGATCCTGTCCTGTACTTGTCCAACCCACGTGGCGTGAGCTCGAACGCCCGACGTTTGATGCTCGATCGGTTGCAAACCATGAACCGACGCATCTACGCCGAGCTCAAGAACCCACAGACTCAGGCCCGCATCGAGCAGTATGAAATGGCCTTTCGAATGCAGGCCTCGGTGCCTGAATTGGTAGAAATCGACGATGAACCACAACACGTCCTCGATCTCTACGGAAAAGATGTCACAAAACCGGGCACCTTCGCTGCCAATTGCCTGCTGGCCCGCAGAATGGCCGAGCGGGGAGTCCGTTTTATGCAGATCTTCCACCGCGGCTGGGACCACCACGGCGACTTGCCAAACAATATCCGCCGCCAGACGGGCGAAGTAGACCAACCCAGCTGGGCGCTGGTGCAGGATCTCAAACAGCGCGGCCTGTTAGACGATACCCTGATTATCTGGGGAGGTGAATTCGGTCGCACGATTTACAGTCAGGGCGTCCTCAAACGAAACAACTACGGACGCGACCACCATCCCAAATGCTATTCCATGTGGTTTGCTGGAGGTGGAATTAAAGGAGGCGTAACCCATGGACAGACCGATGAGTTCGGCTACAACATTGTCCAGGATCCAGTTCACGTCCGGGATCTGAATGCCACGATCCTGCACTTGATGGGTATCGACCATCGGCGTTTTACGGTCAAACATCGGGGGCTCGATGAGCGACTCACGGGTGTCCAGGAGGAAGCACGCGTGGTACGAGAAATTCTCAGTTAAAGCCGCTTGACCAAAGACCTCTGGAAAACGCGTCATCCCACCGTAGGCCAAGAAACCTTGCACCGCCGATCGCGTCCGCCCGCCTGGCGGGCGAAATCCGGTTAGTTGCTCTCGTCTTCTGCCAACCGAACGCGAAATTCCACCGGGATCAGCACCTGCTGACTGGTAGTTTCCTCTCCCTGTCGGGCCGGTCGAAAGACCCACTGGCGAACCGACTCCAGAGCTGCTTTGTCGAGTGCCTGGTGGCCCGAGGACTTCTTGACCTTGACTTGGGTAAGACGGCCGTTCGTGCCCACCTGTGCTTGCAAAACAACGCGACCTTCCACGCCTTCTGCTTGCAACTTTTCCGGGTAGAGGATCGGCGTTCGCGTCTTAAGTTCGGCCGGTGTTCGGGCCCCTAGTTCGGCCGCAGTCGCCGTGGGACGAGGTATCTCTTTAACAACCACCTCGGTTTCAATAGATCTCTTTGTAAACTTTTTCTTTACCTGCTTGGCAGGAACAGGAACCCGATCAACTGGTGCCTCCAATGACTTTTGCGTGCGGGGAACATCACGTGGTACCGGGCGCAGGTTTTCGGCCAGCGTTTCGGTTTGGTGAATACGAACGCGATCAGGCAAGTTGCGTGCACGGACCATCGGTTTCAGATCTGGCTCTGGCAGCTCGGTTTCTACCGGCTCGAATTCAATCGGCTCCATCTCCTCTTCAACCGGTACCACTTCGCGAGGAGCGACAGCAGGAACCACCTGCACACTGATAGTGGTTTCTCCGGATTTCAATTCATCCAAAGCGAGGTCAGTGCGCACCGGCGTCTGTACGCGCATCCAACCCAGGGCTGCGTGAAACCCCAAACTCACACAAACACAAATTGAGAAAAGCAGGTTCTGCATCTCAGCTTCACACTCACTTAATTCTGGCAAACGCCCGCCAAACTCCAGGGAACAAAAATCCTGGCGAGCTGGATCAACACAGCTGAGGGGGGACCTTGACGAGCCACCACCTTTATTGAACACTATTGTGATTGAGTCTCATATTCTATATGAGACTGGGATCCGTTGCCAACTCCCGTGTTTGAGATTTCTTCGTCTATCGCGTTAACTTAATATCGTGTGACATTTTAGGCTCAAGGTGACTACATATGTGGGGCCTCGATATCTGGGAGTTGTTGACACGGGGTGGTATGGTCATGTGGCCATTGCTGATCTGCTCTGTGTTATCGGTGGCAATTACCATTGAAAGACTCTGCTATTTCACCGTGAAATCGACCCGCTATTCGCGATTTCAGGGCCACCTGGAAAAATTGATGCGGACAAAAGACATCCAAGGGGCGGATTCCTTTGTCTCGTTCCATCGCAGCCCGCTGGCACGCGTCGCAAAAACCTATCTATCCCATATGACCCATCCCTCCTCAATCCGCCAGGAGGCAGCCACGCGCGAGGCCTCATTACAGCTCACACACCTGGAACGTCGTCTGGGTTGGCTCTCCATCATCGGCACACTGGCGCCCATGATTGGCCTGCTAGGCACCGTGATCGGCCTGGTCGAGGCCTTTCAACAAATCGAACTGGCCGGTGGACAAGTGCAGCCCTCCGACCTGGCCGCAGGGATCTGGAAAGCACTCCTGACTACGGTGTTTGGCCTCATCGTGGCGTTGCCCACGCTGGCGATTTTCCACCTGTTCGACTCCCGAGTCGGTAGCATGGCACTGCAGATGCAATGGCTGGTTGCCCACCTCAATGAATGGACCAGTACTGCCAGCAACGACTCCCCCATTGTCAAGACCAGCGCCGTGCCTGCGGCCAACACGGCTGCTGGACCCGCTCCAACTGCACAGCCTGCTGTGCTAAGCGTCGAGGAGGGCTAACCCCATGGAGATCCCCCGCCGACGTCGTGCTCGCGTCAACATTGAAATGAGTCCTTTGATCGACTGCATTTTTCAGCTGCTGATTTTCTTCATGCTGAGCTCCACTTTCTTGACGCCTTCGATTCGACTCACACTGCCACAAGCGGGTGGCGCCTCCCGTCCAGAAAGCGACCCGATCATGGTCACACTCGACGCGAAGTCGAATGTTTTCGTCAATAAGGAGCCGACCTCGCTCGACCAGTTAGGCAGCGCATTGAAACCGCTCATCGACGCCTCGGAGAAAAAGGTCGTCACCATTCGTGGCGATGAAAAAATGCCCTACGAGCTGTTCGTACGGGCACTCGATGCGGCCAAGGGCAGCGGCGCCATTCACGTCAACATCGCCCATGAAACGAAGAGCCCTTGACTCCTGGCGGTAACGTAGCCTGCCTCAGGTGTCAGCCAGGTATCACGTGAAATGACGCCCGCGTCGCCATGACGACTGCTTCTTGCCTCGCGTCTCTACTTGCACCCTGACAGGAGGCCTGTATGCCACGGCTACAAATCGACTTGCTCGACGACTCGGAATGGCCGGATGCCGGATTCTCGTTTGAGCTTCCCATCAAACCGGAAAGCACGGCATTGGTGGTCGTGGATGTACAACGGTACGCCACTGACACCACGGGAAATTTGGCGGACACGGTACGCCACCAGCAACCGGACCTGCAGTCTGGGTTTATAGCGCGTGCTGAACAAATGATTGCCAACATCCAGCGACTGTTGGAACGTTTTCGCACCGACGGGCGACGTGTCGTCTACACCCGTCACGGACAACAGAGCCAAGACGGCAGCGACTTGATCTTGCGGCGGCGTGGACGCGAAGAGGCGGCGAAGCAATCGACCGATGGCGATTCCGGCCATATGCCGATGAAACAAGATGCCGGTTACGCCATTGATTCTCGGGTCGCGCCGCAAGCAGACGAAGTCGTGCTGGACAAGAACACCAGTAGCGCTTTCCACACCACGCCCATCGATCTCTATCTCCGCAACATGGGTATCGAAACGCTCGTTCTCACCGGCGTGGCTGCCGACCAATGTGTCCTGGCCACGGCGATCGACGCCGCCGACCGAGGTTTCCATGTCATCCTGGCTTCTGACGCAGTCGCCAATCTCGACCCGGGCAGTGCCGCTGCGACCCAAATTCTCTTTGGCCGCGTATGGGGTTATGTCATGACGACAGATGACATCCTCAGCTGGATGACAAGCGGGCAGCCACCTCAGCGCACGCGCCGCCCGGCGACCGGTCGCGACTGAATGGGCGTTTGCGAACGGTGCCATGCTACTGCCAGATTTGCCCTACAATAGGCAGCCGGTTGAAACCGCAGGGTGGTTGCAAACGCGCAGGTGCCACACAGTCTGTGCGAAACACTGCTCCACACCTCGCATCCTCTCGCTGGTAACAGGCAGGGCAGCGCATGAAACGGCCTCAGATTGCCGCAGTGGTCACCGAATATCGGCGTTACTCCCATGCGCAGCATATCCTCGACCGTTTCCTGGGTGGGTACGGCTTCAACGGCCAGCACCACCAGCCCGCGATGGACCTGGTCGCGCTCTACACTGACCAGGTTCCCGATTCCGATGTCAGTCGGCAACGGGCCAGAGAATTTCCACAGCTGAAAATCTACCCCACGATTGCCGAGGCTTTGCAACGCGGCGGCGCCCGGCTCGCGGTGGACGGCGTGGTGCTAATCGGGGAACACGGCAATTATCCGTTCAATGAGAAACGACAACACCTCTATCCGCGTTATGAGTTCTTCCAGGAAATCGTCTCGGTCTTTCGTGATAGTGGCCGCAGCGTCCCGGTGTTCAACGACAAACACCTTTCCTGGAACTGGGAATGGGCGTTAGAGATGGTGCAAACCGCGCGCGACCTGGAGTTCCCCTTGATGGCGGGCTCTTCGGTCCCGGTCAATCGCCGGATTCCCGCGATCGACATGCCCTGGGAAGCACCATTGGAAGAGGTTGTCTGCCTGGCGGCGGGCGGCGACATGGACGGCTATGGGATTCATGCGTTGGAAGGAATCCAGGCACTCGTCGAGCGACGACGCGGTGGTGAAACGGGTGTCGCAGAAATGCATGCTTTCACAGACGACGCCGTCTGGGACGCGATCGAAGCCGGGTCCTGGGAGGCCGGCGGCTGTGACTCCGCTCTGCTGACAGCATGTCTCTGCCGAAGCCAGGCGATGACCCCGTACCGCGAGGGTTTCAATCACCTGCTGCCCCCTGTCACCGCCATGCCGCCGCTCGTGAAGCCACCCAATCGCCCTATCTGTGCACGCTACCGTCATCGTGACGGTGTGCGCGTGACCATGATTTTCCTGGAAGGGGTAGTCCATGACTTTACCTTTGCCGCCCGCATCCGCGGTCAGCGTGACCCGCTCTCACTGAAATTCCATCTGCCGCCACGCGAAGTCTGCAACTTTTTCAGCCCACTGAATTTCCATATTGAGCAATTCCTGTTGACCGGCATACCACCCTTCCCCATTGAACGTAACCTGTTAACCACGGGCCTCACCGCTGCGGGCGTCGAGTCGATCTGGCAAGATCAACAACCTCTGGCGACCCCACATCTGGACATTCGCTATCAGGGCCCACGTAAATCAACATTCTGGCGGACTTGAGGCACGCACCCCAGTGCGCAAATCAACCTCCACGCAATCACTGGCAGGCCTCCATTTTCAGGCTAGACTATCTGGCTCTCCACAACACAATCACCTCGCAACACATTCACCTCAGGCCCTGTCGGAACGACACCATGCCGCAATCCCCCATCCAACGCCGCACTTTCCTGAGACGGGCTTCGTCAACCTGTGTACTGGGCCCCGGGCTAGGCGTCTGGCAGTCGGTATCTCCGGCTGCTGACAAACCTCGCGCCCGGAGCGAACGGCTCGGTGTCGGCGCCATTGGCCTGCGTTACCAGGGGTCGGTGATTACCCACAAAGCCCAAATGTATGGCGATGTGGTAGCACTTTGTGACGTCGATCGTCACGTCCGCGAGCAGGGCCGCGCCAGCTTCGGCAGCACGCCCCGCATTTTCGAGGACTACCGCGAGCTTCTCGAACGTCCCGATGTCGACGTCGTCTTGATTGGCACACCGGATCACTGGCACACAAAAATGGTGCTCGATGCCTGCCGCGCTGGCAAGGACGTCTATTGTGAGAAACCACTCACCTTGACGATCGACGAAGGTAAACTCCTCCGCGATGTGGTCCGCCAGACCGGTCGTGTTGTCCAGGTCGGCTCCTGGCAGCGTAGTGACCATCGATTTCGCCTGGCTGTTGAGATGGTCCGCCAGGGAAGACTTGGGAAGCTGGAAAGGGTTGACGTGGTTCTCGGAAAAAACAAACAGGGTGGCCCCTTCCCGTCGCGCCCGGTTCCCGGACACTTCAACTGGGACATGTGGCAAGGCCAAACTCCTAAGGTCCCCTATATCCCCGAACGCAGTCATTTCACCTTCCGCTGGTGGTACGAATACTCGGGTGGCCAGATGACCGACTGGGGAGCCCATCACCTGGACATCGCGCAGTGGGGGATTGGCAGCCACCCGACCCGTATCGAAACCACAGCCCGTTACCCGAATGCGTCCGACAGTTACAACGTGGCGATCGATTTTTCCGCACGTTACCACTACGCCGATGGCGTCGTCATGACCGTCAGCGACGAGGGACGCAATGGCGTGATGTTCACGGGCAGCGAAGGACGGATCTTTGTCAATCGCGGCACCCTTTCTGGCGCACCGGTGGAAGCCCTCAGCCAGAACCCCTTTTCCCGCGACACCTTCTCACTGTACGATTTCGACAACCGCACGCGGCCCAAACGCGTTGGCAAGCTGGATGCCATCATCAACCACATGGGCAATTTCTTTGACTGTGTTGCCGCCCGCAAGACCCCCATTTCCGACGTGGAAAGCCAGCACCGCAGTGTCACAACTTGCCACCTGGGAAATATTTCGATGCAGCTCGGACGGCCACTTGACTGGAATCCCGCAACAGAGACGTTTAGCGACGCCGACGCCAACCAACTCCGCAGTCGCCCGCAACGTCACGGATACGAAGTCGCCTGAACACGTCCCCTGCTCTTCATCAAGGGAGAACCTGATGCCAAATCCCACTTCGATCGCAGCTGACCGTCGCCATTTTCTCGCAGGCGCTGCCGCACTTGGAGCCGCCCGTACGTTTGTGCCCCGCGCCTCAGGTGCCGCAGATTCCGAGTTTCAACTCAAGTACATCCTCGGTTCCTGCATGTACGGTTACACCGCGGTGACAGAAATTATGCCCCAGGTCCAGAAGATCGGCGCGCGTGCGATTGACATCTGGCCCAAAGTTCATGGCAACCAGCGGGAACAGCTGGCAGAGATGGGTGAAGAGAAGTTCTCTCAGCTCCTCAAGCAACACCAGATCACACTAGGCTGTATCACCCAGTACAAACTTGGCCCTTTCGGCCTCCGCAAGGAAATGCGTCTCGCTCAGCGATTGGGATGCACGACCATGGTTACCGGTGGCGCCGGACCACGCGGGCTGAAGGGCAGCGAACTCAAATCGGCCGTGGCAGGATTCATCGAGAAAATGAAACCTCACCTGGCCGTAGCAGAAGAGAACGGGGTGACCATCGCTATCGAAAATCATGGCAACAATCTGATCGAATCCCCTGACTCATTGAAATGGCTGGCCGAGTTACGGCCTTCCCGGCATCTGGCCATCGCACTGGCCCCTTACCATCTACCTCAGGATGAAAAACTACTCAGCAATCTGATCCGTGCCCTGCCAGGCAGCATCGCCATGTTCTACGCGTGGCAACACGGCATGGGCTGCCACAAGAAACTCCCCAAGGAACAGGAACTCCTGCAGTTACCCGGACGGGGAAAGCTTGACTTTGCGCCGTTACTCGCGGCGCTGCGCGACATCCGTTACCAGGGATGGACCGAAATTTTCATGCACCCGGTCCCTCGCGGGATCCCCATTCTGGAGAGCACCAGGGCGGTCACAGCCGAGATCAACCGTTCCCGCACGTACGTCGAAGAACAACTCGCCAAGCGATAGAACCAGCCACCTGGCAAGCACGCGTCTTCGTCGTTACCACGCGACTGCAGTCCGCCTGCGGCATCGACAATACCGCAACAATTGAATCTAATAAACCCAGACTGCGGGCTGTTGCCGAACAGCCCGCAACACACTAGCTGCCTCTCCTCACGTCCACTGGCTCCCAGCTGTTCGATGCCGTGCTTTCGCACTGAACAGGCATCCTTTTCTTACGAGAAAACCCTCTCATGAAAACACAAGTCACCAATATTTCCGTCCTGCAAACCAGCAAAGTCCTGGCGTTGGTCTCACCGATATTTGGACTGTTTCACTCGGGGATCGGAGTGATTTTCATCATTATCGCTCTCCTGGGTATCGCCAATGAGGAGCCCGAAGCCGGGTTCATGCTGATTCCTGGCGGAATCCTGTTTTTGATGCCGTTGCTGATGTTTTTCATGACATTCATTTTTACTGCCCTCGGTAGCCTGCTTTACAACTGGGTAGCTGGCAAGGCAGGCGGCATTGAATTCGAAGCCACCGTGATCCAGCCGGAGACGCTGGGCGCCCCAGTAGCCGACAGCCTCCCTTAAATACCCGCTGCCGTGGTGGGCAGGTAGGGCTGCCAACTTGCTGCTGTCGATTCACAGCTCTCCGATGAAACTCGACAGTCCCTGGAGGCCTGACGTTCGTGTCATGGTCAATTCCAGAACTCGCTTAGCTGACACGGTTAATACCCACTCGGTTCATACCGGCCCAGGTCGATATCCTGGCCCCGATGAAAATGTTTCCCCATCAGGTACTGGATCTGCAGTTCCACATCGCGCACCAAGACATCCGGAACCACTTCGGGATCCCGTCTCAGGAGCGTGATTTCGATTTCGTTGAGACCTTTTCGAGGCCAATTCGATCCATCGAGGGTATACACGTACCAGTAACAGGATCCGGTGCGATAGCGGGGCGCACTCATTCGATACATCTGGTTGATTTTACGTAGTGACGCCGGCGGGAGTTCCTTCCCGTTGAGCCGGAACGTCAACCTATCCAGCTCCGTGATATTGGCCACGCGAATTCGCAACAGCACCTCGTGGACGCGGCCCACCTTTTCCCAGCGCGGCAAATCGTCGCTGATCCGCATGGTCAGTCCCGCCGGTTGACCAGCCTGCAATGTCGCGGGTAGTTGCCGCTGGACTCCAGGTTCAGCTCGCGGTTCGGGATAGCGTCCGGTCGCCGTCACCAGATAGTAGTTCTTATCCCGCGGTGCCATGATCTCTGCATCGGGTACCTCCCGCAATTTCTCGTAGAATTCCGCCTGATACGGCCAGTACCCGAACCAATGAACCAGGTAAAGTCCGTCGACACCTTGATCCCAGGCATTGGCAGCAGCCGCTCGAATCATCTCCGTCGTCGCATCTCCCAGGCGATCCGAATCAACCCGACTCTGAATCGCTGCGTGTACGCGAGTTTTCGTGTCGGCCGCTGCCCCCACAAATGGTTCAAACTCCGCATTCTGATCGAGGAGTTCACCGTAGGCATGGCTCTGCGCGACCAGCACATCGACAATCCCACGTCGCAGCCATTCGCGCACATCCAACCCGATTCCGTGACAGCCCTCCAGGCTCGCTGGCAGCCGAATTACCAATTCGCGATTTTCGCCACTCGCTTTGACCGCTCGGTAGACCCGCTCAACCCAATCGCTCATGATGGCCCGACCCGCATCAATTTCGCGCGGATGGAAATAGTGCAAGCCATAATTCAACTGCAGTTCAAAGCCATCAACGGGGTAACGAGTCAGCGTCTCCTCGATCAAGGCGAATCGTTCCTCACGCACCTCCGGATGCTTGAAATCAAGCATCCGCGCGCCGGGAAACTCGGCGGCCACATCATCCGCAGCACCGATTTCCAGGTGAGTATTGTCGAACCGGAAATCAGAGCATCGGGTATCCTGACCACGTTCACCACGTCCCTGCTGCACGAGCAATGTTGGATACAACAGCATCCCCTTCGCGTGGGCGCGGTCACAGACCAACTGCAGTGGATCGTGTCCATCCTGGATTAACTGCTTTGCATTCTGATGGGCCCTGCGAAAAATCAAATGAGGCCATTTCTCCACATTGTCGCCCCATAGTTCGCCCACCTGGGTGTCATGTAATACCGTGCGGCCGTCGCCGAGGCAAAACATGATGGCCTCGACCGGCGTCCCAACCAGTTCATCAACAGCAGACTCGTACTGTTCTTTCTGGATGGGTGGCTCGTACATGTAGATCAGCGGATGCCGACCATCATGGTAGAACATCATCCGAGGTGCCTTGGCTGGCAACGTGACCTCCGCAGCGTCCTGCGCGGCTTTCGTCGCCGCCTCTTCACCTTGGCCCCCAGAGACAATTCCAGCACCCAACGCCCCTTTGAGAAACTCACGTCGCACCACCATCGCATGTCTCCTTCTGGTTTTCGTTTGCACTACCGGCTCATCAGATGGCCACACTCCCCCGTCACTCCGGGTAGCACACGTCGAAGTCGATCTCGACTACCACTGAACCACACACCAGATTTCGCCAAACGAGCAGAATCCTGCAGCCTACCCTCCTCCAGGGCGAGTGACGCGAACTGCCTGCAACAGCAGGCGGTACGGCTGCTTCGGCGTGCTCGTCTGCCCCGCATCCCATTGTGCCACCCCGGCTTCATCCATCTCCCAACCTTCCAGGCCAGCAAGCTGGTTGGCGGAACCGGACCAGAGCACCCGCTCACCGACCGCATCTTCAAGGCTTACCCCAAGACTCTGTGCAGGGCTCGAATAACTCATCCGGAGGCGGTAGCGGTGACCGTGCTGGCAGACCGCAGCGATCGGAATCCGAGTCACCATTTGTGGGCCGCCCGCGACCACTGTCGCCTTGCCCTGGGGACCAATCCAAAGCGCACAGGTTTGCCGATCCACGAGGTGGTCGCTATGGAAAAGCCCCAGAATCATCGGCCGGTCGACGGCACCACCAAACGACTCGATCTGGAAGTCGAATTCAGCACGCCAGTCGGTTTGACTACCCGCTGCCTTGATCGGGTGCACGTAACGCCGACGCTGGTTTTGAAGCACGCGTCTGGTTTGACCTTCCTTGCCGCCACGCCAGCCGCCCACCACACGCACTGCGGATTCCTGCGCCGACCACCCGTATGGCACAGCCTGCTGCGTAAAGATCAACGGCCTCTCCGAGCCGGCGGGCCGCCGGCCCACATCGAGCATGTCAAAATCGAAGTACCACCCGCGTCCTAAAGGGTCGCTCGCAAACGTTTCCTGCAATTCCGGTGTCGCTTCCTGTCCCGTGTTGAATGTCTGGTTCGTCAACGATGCCAGAAACGGATTGCGCCGTTGTTTGCCGCTCGTCCTGAGATAATCCGTATGCTCGCTCCAGCACCAGGTGTACTCATCGCTGGCCGCCAGCGCCATGGATACATTCGACCAGATCGTATTCTTATGCGCGCTGGGCCAGCCAGGCACCAGATTCCAGGGATCACTTTCCCACCAGGCAGCCATACCCACTTGGACCGCCGCATCGTATTTGATTGGCAGCGTGCTGAAACTTCGCCAACCACGGATCGCAGCACGCGTCTCTTCGTACCGTTTTCTGTCACCGGGAAAGCCTTCCTTCGTGAACCGTGTCCGGGCGCCCTGTCCATAATAAAAGGTGTTCTCGTGCGCGTTGATCAACCTTCCTGGTTCCACCAGGCCTTCTAGCATGCCGTTGAGGAAATCCTTGACTCCGGCCAGGAATTCCGCCTGGTCGACGGCGTTCGACCAGGCAAACGTGAGCATTACCCGGATCCCCGGGAATTCCTGCTGAACTGCTTCCATCCACTCACCGCCAAGTTTGCGTCGCAGCTCCGGTGTCCCCCGTTTCAACGGTGCATAACCGTACTGCTCCGTATCGAATAACAGTCCTTTGAGCTTCCCCATCCGACAAATCCGAGCAGCCATTGCCGCGTTGTGTTTCACCACAGCCCACTCTTCGGGCTGGGTGATATCGACGGGTGACGTTCCGCCCGAATCGCGAAACTGATACCACAGGAAATTATCCGTGAGGGTGCCCCATTGAACGCGTTGCAGGTCAGCAATCGCTGACTCTACGGCCGTCACAGGAATCTTGCGGGTACTCCAGGCGACCGAGTCGAGAAACGGATCCTGGTTCGCTGGCGGATCCGCGGGATCCGCTTGCAACCCCTGCCCATGGCACCAGTCTGCGGCCAGCAGGGCGCGGAGCGCAATCCCGTCAAAAGGGTGCGCCGTGGTAAACTCTGGCCGCTCTGCCAGCAGACGTGAATGTACCGAACTGGGGCGACTCCAGAGCGTATAGATACCCGCATCGACAAGTTTTTTGGACCGCAGCTCTGCAGGTCGCGGCCAGGACTGAGGACTCGCCAGTTGAGGATGCCACCAAATGCACAACAAAACCGGCCACAATAGGCGTCGCACCATTCGTCACACTCCTCTGATGTCAATATGTTTCCCCATGCCGCAGCGGCCAGGTTTAACGCGTCTCCGTGACAGGCCTGCCCACCCCATCCACCTGCCGCGTTACAGGACCGACCAGTGTCTCCCAGGCCGCGACCAGGTGTTCAACCTCCGCAACCCCGGTGGCTAAAGAGAGGGCGTTCATCACCAAATTGTGGTTCAAGAATACGCCCGCACCAAGGCAATGTGCGAACGCCTCACGGACTGGGCTGCGGTCCACTGCAGCGGCTGCGCGGTAATCGCCCACTATCTCGCGTGCAGGATAGAGGCTGAATAGCGACCCCTCTCCCACAATCTGCCACGGCTGATCGGCCCGTGCAAACCGCATCGCAAGCTCGCGTCGCAGGCGGCTCCCTAGCTGATTGAGCTGATTAAAGGCCTCTGCGTCGAGTTGTTCAAGCGTCGCCAACCCGGCCGCCATGGCCACCGGATGGGCACTGAAGGTCCCGCTTTGTCCAAACCCAGTCGCGGCTGCCGTGTTGTCGAACAACGCCATGATATCGTGTCGCCCCCCCACTGCCCCAACCGGAAATCCGCCCCCAATCAGCTTGCCAAGTGTCGTCAAGTCTGGAGTCACATTCGCCAATTCCTGGTATCCGCCAGGCGCCAAACGGAAACTGACAACCTCATCCAAGATCAACAGCACACGATACCGTTCTGTGATACGACGTACAGTCTGCGCAAACTCACAGCTGGTTTCATACATCCCCACCTTGGGATCAAACAAGACACACGCCAGTTGATCACAATGCTGGCCTACCAAACGGTCCACCGCTGCGGCATCACCGTAGGGCAGGATCACTACTTCATCCGTCGCATGCGGTGCCAGGCCTCCGGTGCCCGCGACCGACCGCGGCGCATCCGCGGGACCCGCCAGTCCGACAGGTGGTGCGACGCTCACTTCAACAGCATCGTGGCTACCATGGTAGCCGCCCTCAAATTTGGCAATCTTTTCTCGACCAGTGAACCCTCGCGCCAGACGCACCGCGTGCAAAGTTGCCTCAGTCCCGGAATTGCAAAAACGCAACTTGTCGATCGATCCCACGCGCCGACAGATCTCCTCTGCGAGCGCTGTTTCAATCCCCATCGGTGCGCCAACTGCAATGCCACGACGCACCTGCTGTTGGACCGCTTCAATGACCGCTGGATGTCCGTGCCCCAGAATTTGTGCCGTGTGATGATTGGCAAAATCGAGATAACAATTACCGTCGTGATCAAACAGGCGACACCCCTCGGCGCGCGTCACCTGGAGCGGATAGGGCGGGTAATAGTAAGCACCCTTTGCGCCGCCCGGCATCGAACGGCAGGCCCGGTCAAACGCCTCCGCGGAACGTGGACTGGCGCGGCGATACGCTTGTAGCAAACGGCTGTCGGTCGGATTCAGGGACATCTTCTTCTCTCGACGGATGAAACTCTGCGTTGTCCGACGTGCACCCTCCTGCAGCAGGCCAGGGTAACGCTTCTCGACACAGCAGGACAGTCCGCACCCTGCCTAGCTGACGCGGCCCAGCACGGAGCCCCTCACTCACCTCTCCTCTGAGAGCCCGGTTTCTTTTGACGTGAAACGGCATTCACGACGGATTGACAGCCAGCAGCATGGCAGCGAGAACAGAAATTCGACCCACCATGGGATTTTGATCGTCAGCTCCGAGGAGCCGTGTCATGAAGGCCGCATTGCTGCGCGCGTTTGGCGCGCCATTGACCTGGGAAGAAGTACAGACTCCGGTACCTGGTCCGAACGACGTGTTGATTCAGGTCATGGCCTGTGGCACGGATGGAACGGATCTGAAACTGCTTGAAGGTTTCGGCTACCGACCCGAATTGCCATTTATCATGGGCCACGAACCGGCAGGACTCGTGGCCCAGGTAGGTGACTCAGTTCGCGATTTCCAGGTGGGCGACCGAGTCATCAGCTACAACTTTTTCCATTGCGGCCGTTGCCACAATTGCCGTCGCGGGCGCGAACAGATCTGCCCCCATCTAGACCGGATACTAGGCGTGCGAGGTGTCCCGGGTGGCTATGCCGACTACCTCTGTATCCCCGCCAGACAAGCCGTCCCGATTCCCAGCGAAATTCCCTGGGAAGATGCAGCGGTACTCTGCGATGCCGGTTGCACCGCATTTCACGCCGTTGATCGCGCACGCGTCAAACTCGGCGAAACTGTGGTCATCTTTGGCGTCGGTGGCGTTGGATCCTTCGCCGTTCAGTTCGCGAAGCTCGCCGGCGCACGTGTTATCGCCATCGAACAATCGGCAAACAAGGTCCACTGGGCGGAGAGCCTGGGGGTCGATGTCGCGCTCGATGCGAGCGTGGTGGATGTTTCCAAAGAGATCCAGCACCTGACAAACGACTGGGGAGTTGACTGCGTGATCGATATTGTGGGACGTGAGGAGACGTTAACGCTTGGTGTGAATGTGCTGTGTAACGGAGGACGTCTCGTCATTGTGGGCTACACACCCGATAGTTATTCGCTCAGCGGGAAACACTTCGCTCAAAACGAGTTGGAGGTGATTGGCACACGCTGTGGACGCCGGCGTGACCTTGACCAGGCGGCCCAACTGCTGGCACAGGGCAAAGTCCGCTCAATCGTCACCGAACGTTATCCGCTGAAAGATGTCAATGCAGCCCACCAGCGGCTGCAAAGTGGCGAAGTGCTAGGGAGACTGGTCCTGGATATCCCTCAGCAGCCATCCTCGACTGCCTCTTGAAGCAGGTCACCGATCCGCTCCGCCCCAGTTGGAGAGCTTGTCCCGCATCCAAGCCAGCCCTTCGCGCGAACCCCACGCTGGAACCGGGTAAAGATAGAGATCCAGCATCCAAGGACCGGCAAAGTCGATTCTGCGAAGCGCTTCCAGAATACCGTCCAGATCCAGACAGCCGCGCCCCGGCGGAAAGTGCAACTCTGAACTCCGCTGGTCGCTATCCGAAAAGTGGACCATCTTGATCCGTTCACCTAGCCGATCAATGGCTTCGATATAGCCATCCGGAATGCCCACAGCAAAATGGCAGGCATCGTAGACGATGCCAAAATTGCTCCGGTCGACGCGATCGCACAGCTCGACCAGAAATTCCAACCGTGTTCCCAGGGTGAACGGGTGAACTTCAATCCAGACATCAATATTACGGGCAGCGGCATAATCAGCGGCCGCGGCGAGCAGTCGCACTGTGTCGTCTAGGAGACGCCCGAAGATCAATGCATCGGTAGCACCGGGAGGGACCCGTCCCTCATAGGTAATGAGATAACGCATCCCCAGATCGACCGCGATATCGATGTCGCGTTCCAGCCCAGCCAAGGCGACCTTGACGTCCTCGGAGCTCTCTAACAGCTGAAAATATTCTGAATCCGGCACATTCGATCCGACGAGACGCATCCCCAGGGAGGTAACGAACTCACTCAGCTGCCCGCGCAACTCCGCGGTACGAAAACCCCGAATCTGCGAATGACAGAGCTCGATCTCATCGTATCCCAGATCACGCATCCGCTCTAACGTTACTTCCAATGGGTCCTGAAAATAGCCAAGCGGATTACCCACAATAGGAATAGTCACAGGTCAGATCTCCTCTGCCGGTCGAATCATCGCGTCAAGAACCAAAGATCATGCCAGAAATAGCCGGTTACGTCGCCTACCCCGGGCTGCGGTCATGATACCCCACAAAACTTCTGCTCGGGCCGCCATAGCTGCCGCTTCGCACCGACTGGCGATTGGCCTGGTTTCGCGTACACTTGTGGCCACTGCCCAGCCCTTCTCACACGACTCAACAACTCGAAACAGACACGCGGCATAAGGAAACGAAACCATGCAGTGGAAGCCCTTGATTATTACCGTGACCTGCGATCCGGCACTCCAGGATCCACTCAACCCACGGTGTGAAGAACTGACCACGGTGGAAACCATCGCGAAGGAATACAACGATGCCAACGCCGCAGGCGCCACCATGGACCACGTACACGGGATCTACTCGCGTGACCCGGTAGTTCAACCCGATGGCCGTCAACTCCAGGTACCAGATATCCCCCAAACCGCGGCCATCATTGAAAACATCCGTGGCAAATATCCCGACATGGGAATTCAACAAGGTCTAGCAAGCATGCGGCCTGAACAAAAGCTCCAGTTATGGGAAGCGATCAAACCCGACATGAGCTCATTAAACCTCAATTCCCACGACGAGTACTTCGACCCGTACCCCGAAAAAGTCAAACCCGTCTGCTGCTATTCGGTTCACCCCATCAACGAACTGCGACAATATTTCCAGTGGGCCCGGGAACATGGTGTGAAACCTGAGCTCGAGTGTTTTGACAGCGGTGCGTTTGACGCGGTTCGGATCATCCGTGACGGCATCTTCTGGACGGATGATGACCAGCAAGAACACGAACCTGGTCTGCTCACCGACCCACTGTGGTGCACTTTCTTTTTCGGCTGGCCGGGTCAAAGTTGCCAGCCGATGACCGACATTGCCCTCTTTAACCAGATCTATCATCAGCCCGACAACATCAACTGGTCGATGTCCTGCATGTCGCGGTGCCCCAAGGAGTACTGGGCGCAAATCAACCGCGGCGTACTGCAAAATGGCCACATCCGGGTTGGTTACGAAGACTGTGGACGCCACCCGGACGGAGCCTACGCAACTTGCAATGCCGACCTCGTCGAACGTGTGGTACGGATGGCCAAAAATGTGGGACGACCGATTGCCACACAAGAGGAAGCGCGTGCCCTGATCGGGTTACGTCCCGGGGCTACCGTCTGATCACGGCAGGTGCAGAGGACCGTCCTGCCGGTACCGCGACCGCGGAACCGTTCCTTCCCTGATGATAAAACCTCCCGACCGCAGTGAGGAATCATGCGTCAAACACTCTGCTTCACCATGTGTTGCTGGTTGTGGGCCTCGCTCCTTCCCGCCGAGACTCATGTCCTGTTCGTTGTCGGCCCGAGCAATCACGGCCCTGGCTCCCACGAGCCGGCCGCCGGCGCCCGGTTACTCAAACATTGCCTGGAACATCTTGAGAACATCCCGGATGTCACCGGCACCGTCAGCCTCAAATGGCCAACGGCCAGCCAGCGTGCCCGGGCGCAAACAGTGGTCTTCCTGGGTGACACCTTTCCAGCAAACCGGTTTCCAGATAGCGCACGCAACCTGGCCAACCTGCACTTGATGATGCGGCGCGGATGCGGGATTGTCTGCCTGCACTACGCCACAGGCCTCAAGAGAGAGGATGTTTCCGCGACTGGCGAACACCCGCTGCTTGGTTGGATGGGCGGATATTTTGCGAACCCGGGAAGCAAACACCACATCTCCTATGCAACCATCTTCGACAAAGCCAGGATTGAGCCGGCGTCTATCGAGCACCCGGTTTCACGCGGCTGGAAACCGTTTACGCTCCGCGACGAACCGTACGGTAACAACTACTTCGGGCCTGACGGGAATCGTCCGGCCGCCAACGTGACGATCCTGGCAACCTCACTACAACCCCCCGACAAGCCTCGGCGCGAGGCCGTCGCCTGGTGCGTTCAGCGAGCCGATCGCGGACGTGGATTCGCCATTGTCATGCCTCATTTTTATAAGAACTGGGCCCAAAACGACCTCCGCACACTGGTCCTCAATGGCATCGTCTGGAGTGCCAGTGCCAAACTACCAGCGGAGGGTGCGCGAAGTCAGCCTCCAGACCTTGCGAGTTTTGGAGCGAAGGCGGTCGAAACACCGGAAAAGATCCGCAACTGACACGACTTCCTCACCGAGGCCACTCAACAGGAACCACTCCATGTTCACTCGACGTCAGTTCCTCAGGACGAGTGCCGCTTTGGCGGTGGCGAGAAAATGTTCCGACACCGAAGCCCTCCAGGCGGCAGCCAATCCGGTGCGAATCACGGCGGTCAAAGCGTATCTGCTGGAAACCACACTCAAACGCGCCTTTGGGGTCTCCATCTCCGAACCGCTCGACACACGTCGCCGCACCTTGCTCGTGAAAATTGAAACGGATGCCGGGATCGAGGGCTGGGGAGAAACCTACCCCATTCTGGGCGCGCGTGGTGCCATCACGGACCAGATTGGTCCGGCACTGATCGGCGAAAATCCGTTGGCCTACCGCAAGGTAATGAAGAAAGCCTGGGGACGTGTGTTCTACAACCCACTGGCTGTCGGGGCCTTGGAAACGGCGATCAACGACATCCGGGGAAAACTTCTGGACCAACCCGTGAGCGCCCTGTTTGGGGGGCGACTGCGGGAACGCGTACCCGCCTACGCATCGACCATGAATTACCTCGCGGGGGTCGAACCCGAACAGCTCTATCCGCGTCAAGCGGTGGAACACGTTGAACTCGGATTCACGGCGTTGAAAATGAGACTTGGACGTTATCCCGTCAAACGCGAGATTCCCATCGCCCAGGCGGTGCGGGCAGCGGTCGGCCAAGACATCCGCTTAATGGCTGACGGGAATGCTGCGTACGCCAGTAAAGGCGCACTGGCCATGGGACAGGCGTTGACCGAACTGGATTTCGCTTTCTGGGAAGAACCGCTCCCCCAGGCACCCGACTACGCGGGGTATGAACAACTGAGGAAAAAGCTCGCGATCCCGCTTGCTGGTGGCGAAGCGCTGGCAGATCGCGTGGCAGCCAAACGGCTGCTCAATCGTGGCTGTTTCGACATCATTCAACCGGACCTCGCACTCTGCGGGGGGATCAGCGAATTGCTTTTCATCGCAGAACTGGCCGCGCTCCATTCAGTGCAGACAACGCCTCACTGCTGGGGCGGAGCCATCCTCATCGCCAGCACCCTGCACGCTCTCTCCGTGATGGCAGACCCCACATGGGGCCACCCGACCCACACACCGATGCTCGAGCTTGACCAGTCGGAAAACCCTTGGCGGACACAGGTCACGGACATTTCCTTCCAGGTCGAGAAAGATGGTCATGTCACAGTACCCACAAAACCAGGATTGGGTATCACCGTTGACGAAGAGGCTGTCAAACGTTTCCAGATTCAATAATCCCGACCGTCACCGCCGCGTCTGGCCAGGCTGTCCGGCAATGTAACCACGCTGCAAATCATCACAGCCACGCGACACATTGCTCTCGCTGTTACCGCAAACGCAAATTGAACGTGCCCACAGGAATCCCGCTATGCAGACCGTGAATTTCGCCAAGTCATACCTGACATTCCGCATCGACGTCGACAAGAAACCGCCATTAACGGTCACGCACAAACCTCCTTACAGTCTGAATAACTCCCGCATTCCAATTGAATGTCGCTGTATGATTACAGACAAACCAACAGGGCACGTCGAATCCTTCGTACTGGGAGCAAGCTGCAAAACCGAGCAAGTGGGGGTACCCGGTGGCATCTGGCTCGAACCGAACGCTGATTTCTGTCCGATCTTTTCCGCAGATCGTTACCTTCATCTCAAAACCTACGCGCAGGCCGGTACAGAAATGGAGCTCTATCCTCCGGGAAGCGGCTCCCAGTCCGATCGTCAGACGGGGCGGATTGACGACACGTTCGACCAGGTACGCATTGACGTCAGCAGCTGTACTGGCGAACTACTCGAATCTCCCCAGGAGATTGTGGAAGCCGTCCTGGCGAACGCCACTCTCGTTGCGCGGACGGTACTGGATAACGCGCGTTACCACGCCGTGATCGAATACCCGGTAAAGACCATCAACGCCAACGAGAGGGACTGGATTTACCAGACGGATACCGGTCCGGTCCTGTTTCCCGATTTGTCCGGGGACCCGGCTTCCCTGCTGACAGGACTGGAACTGGCTTACTCTGCCTTTAACTGCCCGGAATGGATTGAGTGGATCGTGCGGGTCCGCACGCCCATCGCGGACAACGTGCATGTCTACCACTATTCGAAACCGGTGCGCACCAACTCGATCAATCAGATCGTTCGCATCCCCTGATTACATTGAGATCTCACTCCCAACAGAGCGAATTGCAGCCGGGGAAGCCTTACACCCGTCTTTCACCGGTCGCTGGGCGTACTGTCTGGCTTTACTCCGACAAGACCGTCCTTATCGATTTGAGGATTAACTGTTTATCCTTGTCACTCCATCCCGCGCCGGCCGGGTGGCCCCATAGTGATGGCATCGGTTTCCAGACAGCGTGTTTCAAGTGTTGCATTTCATAGCGCGCAGCGGTCATTGGAAAATAGAGATCGGTCTCACCAGGCATGTAGAGAACACGGGCCTGAATGGAACGCAGCGCAGCTTCCACATCACCAGAAAAACCCGGGCTCCCACCCACATCGTGCCGTGGCCAGGTACGGGCTTGCAACACGACATCATTCGCCTTGGATGAATCAAAGCGCGACACAAAGAACTTGATCACATCCTGGGAATTGTTGTGCCCATTATCGCAAAACAGTTCTTTTCGCCACCATTCTTGTGAGTAAACCCAGGCAGCCCAATGTCGTGCCCACGCCTCGGCGTCTTGCTCGTGGACCCAACAGGTCACCGCTGCCCAGTTGGCATCGGCCTGCAGGCAGGAAATAGAACTCTCCAGACGGACCACACCATGGTGATAGGTTTCCGCCGTACCACAGACTGGAACGATCGATAGACTGGAACGATCGATTCCACCTGATCAGGGTACGAAACCGCCCAATGAAACCGTCGCAGCAACCGTAGACCACGGATCGACACAACGGATCAAGCGATGACAACTCACAACTGGCTTGTGGCGTCCAATCGACCTAGATCAACTCATGAATCGGGTCGCGATGTTCGACCAGATACTGTGGCCGGCCAGCCGGATCGGTAATCGTCGTGGAGGCGACGTCGATACCCAGGTTGTGGTACAGCGTGGCAAACACCTCCTGGATATGGACCGGCCGCTCAACGGCCCGTTCGGCGTTCTTGTTGGAACGACCAACGGCCTGCCCGGTGCGCATGCCACCACCCGCCAGGAAACACATGGCAACTTCGTACCAATGATCTCGTCCGCCCTTGTTGTTATTGACTCGTGGAGTACGTCCGAATTCACCCCACATGACAATGCTGACGTCCTTGTCCAGGCCTCGCTCGTCGAGATCCGTCAACAGGGCATTCATGGCCCGGTCCAGTTTCGGCAACTGGCCCCGCAGATGCCCGAAGTTATTGCTATGGGTATCCCAACTCCCCCAGTTGAAATTCACCACACGAACGCCCGCTTCGACGAGGCGTCTGGCGGTCAAAAACATATTCCCGTCTTTGCCGTAACGCTCGCGAATCTTGGGATCTTCTTTGCCTAAATCGATGGCATCGGCCACGCGTCCCGAGGTCACCACGTCAACCGCCCGCTGGGTGTACGAATCAAGCGCCTCCATTTGGCCGCTGTTATCCGCCTCGCGTTTGAGACAGTCAAGCGAGCTGAGCAGTTCCGAGCGGGACTGCATGCGTTCGGCGGTCATCGTCTTGCTCAAACGCAAATCACCACCTTGCGGACGGTAAGGCTTGTAAACCGCTCCCAGATAACCAGGGTACGTGCCGTTGTAACCAATAAACGGGGGAGCGCCGCGTCTGCTACCGAGCAGTCGGGCCGCGACACTACCGAGCGCCGGCCGACCACCTATGCCCTGCAAGTCGGAGCGAGGAAAACCAGTCTGAGTGGGATAATCGCTGTGGTCCGCAATTGAGCCGGTCAAGGAACGCACGACCGCAAATTTGTCAGCAGACGTGGCTAGCAATGGAAAGTGTTCGCAGATATCCATCCCCGGCGCGTTGGTCTGAATCGGACTGAACTCGCCTCGAAATTCACGCGCTGCTTCCGGCTTCAGATCAAATGTGTCCTGATGCGACGGCCCACCTGCCAGGTGAATATTGATCACCGCCTTTTCGGAAGAGCCCAGACCTGCATTTGCCTCAGCCCGATACAAGCCGCCAAGCGTCAAACCACCGACACCGAGCGCACCCACCTGGAGAAAATTCCGTCGAGACTTGCCGTCGCAATAGCGCTTACTGCGTTTGTCAGACTTGATCGAAAACATATTTACATCTCCACGAGGAAGGTTTCGCTCACCCAATGGGGCTAGTACACAAGTACAGTTGTACTTGAAAACAGCATTGGAGATCAACGGAAATTGATTTGTTTTTTCCGCGACACTGCACCCCTGCCGCTTGCAGAACCGGCGCAAGATCACAAGAATCATCGGTTTAACGCCGTTCCTTTTACCAGGATGGGAGCCTTCTCTTGAGCAAGACCGAGATACCAGCGATCGCCCCCGAAGAAATCATCCCCTTCATGCACGTCGATTCTACCGACTTTGCATCATTTACACGCGCCGACCAAATTCGGTTCCTGGAATCCGAAGGTTACGTGGTTTTGCCGGGAATCCTGGACTCCGAGCTGATCGCCAGGCTGAAAGCAGAACTCGCCGACATCGAGATGACCCCCAAGAGTTACAGCGATTACCAGACGACTTCCGTCGAGCAACCCCAATGGCATAGCAAGACCACAGCCGAACTCATCGGCTACCCACCCATGATTGATTTCCTGAACGATCTCATGGGCTCGGACATTGTTTTCACGAGGGGTTTTTTCCAGCGCACTCACCCCGGTTCACCGGGCATTTCCATGCACACCGACGGACAGCCTCATGGCTCAAACTTGTTTGGCTACGAAGGAAGCTGCCCACGTCTGCTGCGCGTCCTGTATTACCTCGACGACCTGACACCTGAGCGGGCACCCTTCCGCCTGATTCCGCGATCACACATCTCTTTTCACATGGACGCCAGTCCCTACATCCGTTACCGACATCACCCGGCAGAAATCACACTCGTTCCGCCAGCCGGCTCTGCCGTACTGATCCCCGCATTACTTTTTCACGGGTCACACCCGAACACAGACCCGCAGCCCAGAGAGCTCATTCAGTTTGGCTATCGCCCCGCCTGGGCAGGCCCGGTCCAACCGGTCGACGAATGGCCTCCCGAGCAGGTGGCCACCGCGCCTCCCATCGCACAACCTTTCTTACAGAGTTTGAACACCTCTGGAAAAGCATGGGATCAGCCACACAAACCGCCACACATGTTGACCGAGTCGGCCGGCATCGATCCGTCCCGCTGGGGCGACGCACGTTACCCCACAACGCCTTGATCGCAACCGCCCGTAAACTTGCGGCACTGCGAGACCCCCAATTGCACACCTTCACGACGCACCGTCACTGCGTCCTTTGAATATGCAGGGTCCTTTGAATATGCGGGTTCACTCGGCCCGCCGGTCGTCGCCTGCACCGAAGCGTGTATAATCATCCGCCTGGAAAGTGCCGCAGGCAGGCTGCCAAGTGCCGTTGGCAAGCCCACGCAACAGCACCTTCGATTTACGGCCCCTCCCTACCTCAGGAATCCTGCCATGTCCACGGAGAACGGATCCTCGCCATCCTCAGCCGAACTGCAACAGGCTGCCGCCGAACTCTATCGACTACACGACGTCTTGCATCAGGCAACTGCGGAAACGACGCAACTGCTATCCCGTTTGAGTGCATGTCACCTCGAGCAACAGCGCACGCTCGAACATGTCAAACGTCAATTGGAAGTGATCGTGGCTGAAAGCGGCGGACCCGCCACACCACTCACGTTCTCAGAACGAGAAGCAACCCGCTGGTGTTATCAGAAACTGGAACACGGGGGACAGAACGAAGGAGTGCTGCAGGCAGCCTTTGAACAGGACTTTGCGGCGCCCGCCGAGCAACTCATCACCTTTCTTTCAAACCACCGCTTTTTCCGCAAAGCGGGGACCGCCGACACTGCGACCTGGATGATCTCAGGAAATCGCCATGACGATCTACGAGACTACCTGGCCGAGTGACGGCAATCACCGGCTGGCCCGCTAGCCGTCAGATTTCTCCTCAGCAGGTTTCTCCTCTGCAGGTTTCTCCTCTGCAGGTTTCTCCTCTGCAGGTGCCTCCTCAGCAGGTGCCTCCTCTGCAGGTGCCTCCTCTGCAGGTGCCTCC
>MDTE01200540.1_pt1 | contig 31076 bp, 23 predicted proteins | sample 811231 | NCBI WGS metagenome assembly MDTE01 (sample SAMN05326651, study PRJNA326480) | marine metagenome | isolation source: seawater | place: Indian Ocean: Red Sea | collected 2010 | reverse complement strand
GTGGCGGGCGTAGCTCAGTTGGTTAGAGCGCTGGATTGTGGCTCCGGAGGCCGTGGGTTCGAACCCCATCGCTCGCCCCAAATATTAAGGCAAGAAAATGAAAGTATCAGTCAAAAAATTAAAAAACTTAGAGAGAAAAATTACAATATCTGTCTCTGTTGAAGATTATCAACAAAAATTTAATTCAAAACTCAAAAACATAAGATCAAAAGCAAAAATTGATGGATTTAGAAAAGGTAATGTACCTGATGACGTTTTAAAACAAAAATACGGTCAATCAATTCATGCAGACGTTATTAATGAATTAATTCAGCAGTCTTATCCTAATGCTATTAGAGAAAACAAAATTAGACCCGCTTCTTCTCCTCAGGTAACAATTGATAGTGAAGATCCAACTAAACCTCTAACATATTCAGCAACTATAGAAGTTTTTCCTGAAATAAAACCTAAATTTTCAAGATGGAGTAGCTATGATAAATATAGTATTGAAATAGAAGATATTGATACAGATAAAGCTATTTCAGATATTTTAAAAAGATATGGTGAATGGAAAGATGTAACAAGACCAGCTAAATTAGATGATCAAGTCATCATTGATTTTATTGGAAAAATAAACGGTGAAGAATTCGAAGGTAGTTCATCATCTGATTTCAATTTAATACTTGGCAGTAAATCTATGATACCCGGTTTCGAAGACTCAATTATTGGAAAGAAACCCTCTAAATTTACAATAAATTGTATGTTTCCAGATGATTATTTTAAAAAGGATCTTGCAGGAGTTAAAGCTGAATTTGAAATTAATTTAAAAACTGTCCAAGAAAATATTGAGGCAAAAATTGATAAAGAATTATTTGATAAACTTCAAATGGATGTAAAAAATCAAACTGAATTTACAGATGAGATAACTTTAAGAATGAAAAATGAAGTATCTGTCCAAGAAAAAGAATTAACAAAAGAGTCAATTTACGAAACTCTTCTAAAGACTAATACATTTCAAGTTCCTAACTCAACCGTTAATGAGCAAGCAAATCTAATGAGAAAAGATGCATTGATGAGAATTGGACAGACAGATGAAAATGCAAGCAAGGATTTATTTCCACTTGATAGCTTCATTGAAAAGGCAGAAAAAAGGGTTAAATTAGATCTACTTTTTGCTGAACTAATAAAACATTTCAAGCTAACTGTTTCTAAAGATGAATTAAATAAATTTGTTGAAGAAGAATCTAAGAGATATAAAGATCCTAGTGAGTATAAGAGTTGGATTATGAATCAGCCACAACAATTAGATCAATTTAATATGATAATTTTAGAACAGCAATTGGTTGAAAAATTAGAAAATGTTCTTAAATCAAAAGATAAAGTGATAAAATTTTCAGAATTAGCAAATAAAAAGGTATAACTTATGACAGATATTCATTCAGCACTCATACCTATGGTGATTGAACAAACTCCAAGGGGAGAAAGATCTTTTGATATATATTCTAGACTTCTTAAAGAAAGAGTAATTTTTTTGTCTGGCCCCATAGATGACAATATTTCAAATCTTGTCGTTGCACAGTTATTATTTTTAGAGTCTGAAAATCCTGAGAAAGACATTTCCATTTATATAAATTCGCCTGGAGGTAGTATTTCTGCAGGACTTGCTATTTATGACACAATGCAGTTTGTAAAACCATCTATCTCTACAATGTGTATTGGACAAGCAGCAAGTATGGGCGCGTTACTTTTGGCTGGGGGAGATAACAAAAAAAGATTCGCTTTGCCTAATTCAAGAATAATGATTCATCAGCCATTAGGAGGTTTTCAAGGACAGGCTTCAGATTTTGAGATTCATGCTAAAGAAATACTTCATATGAAAAAAATAGTAAACCAAATTCTTTCAAAGCATACAGGTCAATCAATAAAAAAAATTGAGAAAGACACCGATAGAGATAATTTCTTAGATGCACAAGCTGCAAAGTCTTATGGAATAATTGATAACATACTTGAACAAAGAGATTAAAAAATGAGCATTGAAATATCAAATGAAAAATTAAGTTGTTCTTTTTGTGGAAAGGGGCAAGATGATGTAAAAAAATTGATCGCTGGACCTAGCGTATATATTTGCAATGAATGTGTAGATTTATGCAATGACATAATTGAAGAGGAAGTAAAAAATGAAGATGATCTATCAAATGATAATTTATTATCACCGTTAGAGATATTTACTCAACTCGATGAATATGTAATCGGTCAAGAAAAAGCTAAGAAAGTTTTATCAGTAGCTGTATACAATCATTACAAGAGATTAAGAAAAGATACTACCAATCAAGGAGTTGAATTACAAAAAAGCAATGTATTGTTACTTGGTCCAACTGGAAGTGGAAAAACTTTATTAGCTCAAACTTTAGCAAAAATTTTAAATGTACCTTTTACTATTGCAGATGCAACAACACTAACTGAAGCTGGTTACGTTGGAGAAGATGTAGAGAATATAATTCAAAAACTTTTGCAAAAAGCTGAATATGATCCAGAAAAAGCTGAACTCGGTATCGTCTATATTGATGAGATAGATAAAATTGCTAGAAAATCTGATAATCCATCAATTACAAGAGATGTATCAGGCGAGGGTGTTCAACAAGCTTTACTTAAATTAATTGAAGGAACTGTTGCATCAATTCCACCTCAAGGAGGAAGAAAACATCCTCAACAAGAGTTTATACAGATTGATACATCAAATATTTTATTTATATGTGGAGGCGCATTTGCAGGCTTAAGTAAAGTTATTGAACAAAGAACAAATAAAGTTGGTATTGGATTTAGTGCAGATGTTTCGAATCAACAAGAGTCCCGCAATTATAGTAATAATATAGATCATCTAGAACCAGAAGATCTTGTAAAATATGGCTTGATACCAGAATTTGTAGGAAGGTTGCCTGTAATTTCTAGCTTGCACGAATTAGATGAAGATGCTTTAGTACGAATTCTAAAAGAGCCAAAAAATGCACTAGTCAACCAATACAAACATCTATTTGAAATTGATAATGTTGAACTAACATTTAGAGACGAAGCTTTAAAAGAAATAGCAAAACAAGCTATAAAAAGAAAAACAGGCGCCAGAGGTTTGAGATCTATTATGGAAGATATATTAATGGAAACTATGTTCGGTCTCCCTAATCAAGATCTTGAAAAAGTAATAATTGATGAAAAATCTGTAATTTCTAAAACCGAACCAATTAAACTTCTTAAATCTAAAACAAAAAAAACTTCATCGGCTAATTGATATTTTTTTATTTATCACTATATCTATACTATGGCTGATGTAAAAATAGATATTCCTCTTATACCTTTAAGGGATGTTGTTGTTTTCCCTGGAATTGTGACTACATTATTTGTAGGAAGACCTAAGTCTATTGAATCTTTGAACGCCTCTATGTCATCAAATAAAAAATTGGTTTTAGTAAGCCAAAAAGATGGATCTTTAGAAAATCCTAAATCAAATGATTTGTTTGACTATGGGACAATAAGCAATCTTCTGCAGTTAATAAAATTACCAGATGGTACGATGAAAGTTTTAGTGGAAGGAGATGCTAGATGTTCTATACATAAAATAATTGATACAGACTTGTACACTTCAGCTAGAGTAACTGAGGAAAAAGACGTTCCACTTAAAGACAATGAATCAAATAATTTGCTTAGAATAATAAAAGCAAAGTTTGAAGACTACATCTCAATTACAAAAAGAATACCGCCTGAAATTGTTTCAACTGTTGATGCACTAGATGATATATCTAGATTAATAGACACGATTGCTGGACATCTACCAATAGATAATTCAAAAAAGCAAGATATCTTGGAACTCAACAATCTTAAAAATAGAGCTGAGAAAATCTTAAGTTTAATAGACTCTCAATTAGATGCAGTAGATGTTGAGAAAAAAGTTAGAAGTCGAGTAAAAAAACAAATGGAAAAATCTCAAAGAGAATATTATCTGAATGAACAAATTAAAGCTGCTCAGAAAGAACTTAATGATATTGGTGAAGAGGGTGATGATTTAGAAAATCTTGAGAAAAAAATTAAAGAATGTGGGATGACAAAAGAAGCTTTAAAAAAAGCTAAATCAGAATTTTCTAAATTTAAGCATATGGCTCCATCGTCAGCAGAAGCTTCAGTAGTTAGAACATATTTAGATTGTTTAACAGATGTCCCTTGGAAGAAAAAATCAAAAATTAGATCCGATATTGAAGCTTCAATGGAGATATTGGAGAAAGATCATTATGGTTTAGATGAAGTTAAAGAGCGAATTGTTGAATATTTAGCAGTCCAAAAAAGAGTCAAATCTATGAAAGCACCAGTCCTGTGTCTGGTAGGTCCTCCAGGTGTTGGTAAGACATCGCTAGGTGAGTCAATTGCACGAGCTACAAATAGGAAATTTGTAAGAATGTCTTTAGGTGGTGTAAGAGATGAGTCAGAAATTCGTGGACATAGAAGAACTTATATAGGATCTATGCCTGGAAAAATCATTCAGAAATTAACAAAAGTTGGCGTAAAAAATCCTCTATTTTTACTTGATGAGATTGATAAAATAGGAATGGACCATAGAGGTGATCCTGCCTCAGCTCTTTTGGAAGTTTTGGATCCAGAGCAAAACAACACATTTAGCGATCACTATTTAGAAGTTGATTATGATTTATCTGATGTTATGTTTGTGTGTACAGCAAATAGTCTTAATATACCTTCTCCATTATTAGACAGAATGGAAATAATTAGAATTCCTGGCTATATAGAAGACGAAAAAATTAATATTGCTAATAAATACTTGTTACCAAAGCAAATGGATAGAAATGGATTGAAAGAAACTGAAATTAAGATGGGGAAGAATGTCATTCTTTCATTAATAAGATATTACACAAAAGAAGCAGGTGTTCGCGGTCTTGAAAGACAAATTGCAAGAATACTAAGAAAAGTAGTTAAGCAAAGATTGTTATCAAAAAGTAAACCTAATAAACCTACGCAAATAAATTCTAAAAATTTAGAAAAATTTTCTGGTGTTAAAAAATTTAAATATGGTATTGCTGAAAAAGATAATTCAATTGGTCAGGTAACAGGTTTAGCTTGGACTGAAGTAGGAGGCGAGTTACTGACCATTGAGGCTTCACATATCGATGGCAAAGGCCGTGTAATCAAGACAGGATCACTAGGTGATGTAATGCAAGAATCCATTCAGGCTGCAATGACTGTGGTTCGATCCAGGGCTTCCTCTTTAGGAATTAAAGCTAATTTCTATGAGAAATATGACATACACATTCATGTTCCAGAAGGCGCAACTCCTAAAGATGGTCCTAGTGCTGGTGGCGCAATGGCAATTTCATTGATATCTGTATTTACAGGAATTCCAGTTAGAGCTGATACAGCGATGACTGGAGAAATTACATTAAGAGGACAAATTTTAAAAATTGGAGGCCTAAAAGAAAAACTTTTAGCTGCAAAAAGAGGCGGTATAAAAAATGTGATTATACCTAAAGATAATGTATCAGACTTGCAAGAGATTCCAGAACAAATAACTAAGTCACTTAATATTATTCCTGTTGAATGGATTGATGAGGTTATTTCTGCGGCGCTTGTTAAAGAACCAACACCTATTTCTGGAAAGATCAGAACTCAAAAATCAAAAAAATCAGCAAAAAATCAAAATAAACAAGCTCACTAAAACCCTTTATTTGCTTGACTTTTTCTAATAAAAGGCTTTACATAGAGGGGTATTTATTTAATAAATTTCACAGAGGAGTATTAAAACATGAATAAATCAGATTTAGTTGATGCAGTTGCGGGAAGCGCTGATATGTCAAAAGCAGAAGCAGGTAGAGCTGTGGATGCAGTATTAGATGGTATTTCAGGAGCGCTTAGTGGTGGTGATCAAGTTTCTCTTGTTGGATTTGGTACATTCTCGGTAAGACATAGAGCTGCTAGAGAAGGAAGAAATCCATCAACAGGTGCACCAATGCATATTGCAGCATCAAATGTTCCAGGTTTTAAAGCTGGTAAAGCACTAAAAGATGCTGTTAAGGCTGGTAATCCTGCATAAGATTTAATATCTTATAAATTTAAAAGGGGTGCACACGCACCCTTTTTTTTATTCTATAATAACGCCACTATGATGGAATCACTTAGAAACTTTCTTACTGGACCAAGATTGATAATTGTTGTCTTGATATGTGCAGCACCGTTTATTTTTTTGGGTACTGAGTCTTTATCACAAGGTTTTGGCGGTTTTGGAAAAATAAATGGCGAAAAGGTTACAGAGCAAGATCTACAAAGGGCGTCTAATTCTGCAGTTTTAATGTTTAAAAATTTTTATGGCGAAGACTTTGATTTTGATGCATTAGAGTCGGAAGTAAAATCAGAGTCTATCAAACAACAACTAACAGTCCAAAAAGTTCTCTATTCTTATGCAAAATCATTAGGGTTGATTAACAATGAAACTAGAAATGAAGCAAAAAAAGAAATAATGAGAAGTCCTGCTTTTCAGGTAAATGGTGAATTTAATGAAGATTCATATGAAGTTGGTGTAAATTCATACGGATTTACAAAAGAATCCTACATTGATATTACTAGAGATGAATTGGCATCAGAACAATTTAGACAATCTTTGAATTTAATTGATTTTATCACCAATGAAGAAGTTTATGATTTAGTGAAGTTACTTGAAAAAAGCGCAGACGTTGATTTCATTAAGATAGATTTTGATAAGTTAAAAAATAATATTACAAATACCACAGAAGAAATACTTGATTTTTATAATGATAATCAAATAGATTTTTACTCTTTAGAAGAGAGGAATTTTAATTATATCGTCCTTGAGCAAGATAAATATAAGCAGAATATTCAAGTTCCACAAAACTATATTGAGAATGCATTTCAGCAATACATAACTACCTATGAAAATTCTTCACAAGTAAGATTTGCTCATATTATGATAGAAAAGAACCAATATTCATCTGATGAGGATGCTAATAAAAAAATTAAAGAAGTTGAAGAACTTTTAATTAATGGGAGCGATTTTTCTTCAATTGCTTCTCAATATAGCGATGATTTAATTACTAAAGACTTAGGCGGCGATTTAGAATATTTTGATGCAGATCTCTGGCCAAGCGAATTTGCTAATGCAATTCAAGAAATGGAATTAAATGAAACTAGCAAGATTATTGAATTAGAGAATACTTTTCATATTTTAAAAGTAACTGAAATAAATGAACAGGAAGAAGTTCCTGAAGAACAAATTAAAAAAGATTTACTTAATAATTTGATTGAAACTGAATCTTTAGCATTAATGAAAGATGATTTAGAGATTATTGAAGACATGATTCTTGAAAATAAAAGTCTCAAATCTATAGCTAATGAATTTTCTATAGAATTAATTTCTTCATCATTTTTTAATTCTGATAATTTTGATTTTGAGATATTTCCTGAATTAGAAGTTAAAAATTATCTCTTTTCTGATGGTGCTATAACTGATGAACCATATGTTATTGAAGCTGAGGATAAGATTATAGTAATGGCTTTGAATCAGACTAATTTATCAAAATTGATGCCATTTGAGTCGGTTGTAGAAGAAGCAAGCAAATCCCTAATAGAACAAAAAGCTTTAGATAGGCTTGAATTGCTTACCGCTGAAATCAATACTTTTGAAGTAGAGGAAGAAAGAATTGATTTTATCAATTCTTATACATTCATTACAAATGACATATTTTTTGACGTTAAAAGAAATTCTTCATTATTACCAAGAGAAGTTTTAAATAAAGTATTTGAAAATCAAAATGGTACTACCTTTGATATAAATTCATCCTTAGGCGACAAATATATTGTAAAAATTAAAGATTTTAAGACTCCTAATGAAACCCAAATTCAGGAAAACATAAATGAATATCAAGAGATTGCAAAGGAAATTCAATCTTCAAAAATTATTGAACTTATCACAGAAGATGTTTTTGATTCTGCTGAAGTTAACTTGAAAAATTTTATTTTTTAGTGAGACAAATTATGTACAAAAAAATATTAACCCAATCAATTTTATTAATTTTTATTTTTAGCTGTTCAGAGACCATAAAACCAGTTGATAGCGGTTTAGATAATGGCATTTTTCATTTTGGTAATGGTTCTGAGCCTCAAGGTATTGATCCCCACATAGTAACGGGAGTTCCTGAACATCATATATTAATTGCATTATGTGAAGGTTTAACAATTCCAAACCCTATGGGTGGGGATAACTTACCAGGTGTTGCCGAGTCATGGACAATTAGCAGTGATGGTAAAGAATATATTTTTAATATCAATAAAAATGCAAAATGGTCAAATGGCGATAAAGTTACAGCGGATGATTTTGTTTGGTCATGGATGCGAATATTAACAGCAAGTCTAGGGTCTCAATATCCGGATATGCTTTATTATCTTGAGGGTGCTGAAGATTATCACACTGGTAAGATTGACGATTTTAATAAAGTAGGAGTGAAGGCATTAGACGAGCATACTTTACAAGTAAATCTTAAAAGTCCTACACCTTTCTTTCTTGGTCTTTTAAGTCATTACAGTACATGGCCAGTTCATAAAGAAACTGTTATAAAACACGGGGGCATTGATAGCAGAAATGGTGAATGGACTCGTCCTGGAAATTTTGTATGTAATGGCCCATTTCAACTAAAATCTTGGGAAATAAATAATAAAATTATTGTTGAAAAAAATCCTCATTATTGGGACTCTTCTATAGTTAAACTAAATGAGATTCATTTTTATCCTATTTCTAATGTTATGACTGAGGACAGAATGTTTAGAACTGGACAACTTCACCTAACATCTACATTACCATCTACAAAATGCCCTGTTTACATTGAAGAAGGTAACCCAGATTTAAGAATAGACCCATATATGGGGCAATACTTTTATCGTCTTAATACAAATATACCTGAGTTAAGTGACGTCAGAGTCCGGAAGGCATTAGCATTTTCTATTGATAGGAAACTTTTAGTAGAAAAAGTAACTCAATGTGGACAAATACCTGCCTATTCATTTACACCTCCAGGTTCTAACAACTATGAACCTGATACAGAAATACCTTTTGACCCTGAATTAGCAAAACAACTTCTTCAAGAGGCAGGATATACTGAAGATAATCCATTCCCTAAGCTTACAATCCTCTTTAATACTAATGAAGATCATCGAAAATTAGCCTTAGCAATTCAAGAAATGTGGCAAAAAAATTTAGGCATCCAGATTGAACTAGTTAATCAAGATTGGAAGGTTTATTTAAGCAGAGAGCTGGTTGGAGACTTCCAAGTTTCTCGTGCTGGATGGATAGGAGATTATGAAGATCCTAATACTTTTCTAGATTTGATGCGACCAAACAGAGGCAATAATAAAACAGGTTGGAATGATCCTGAATATGACGCAATAATGATCAAAGCTAATTCAACAAGCGATCAGGAAAAAAGGTATGAGTTATTAAAAGAAGCTGAAAGAATATTAATTGATAGTATGCCAATAATTCCATTATATACCTACGTAAGAGCATATCAATTATCTCCCGATGTGAAGGGGTATAATCCTCATATTTTAGATCATCATCATCCTAAATATATTTATCTAGAAAGAGATTAATTTCGCATGTTAGCGATTTTTTTTAAAAGAGTTTTATTGGCAATACCAGTAATTTTTGCTGTAGCAACTATAACTTTCTTTTTAATTAAAATTGCCCCTGGCGGACCTTTTGATGCAGAAAAAACACTTGAGCCAGCAGTTTTAGAAAATCTCAATAAGGTTTACAACCTAGATGCTTCGAATTGGGAGCAGTATGTAGATTATATGTCAGGATTAATTAAAGGTGATTTAGGGCCATCGTATTATTTTGGGAAACCAGTTACAGAAATGATTGGACAAGGACTGCCAGTTACATTTGAATTAGCTTTATATGCAATTCTCATAGCTTTATTTGTTGGTATATTTTCTGGAGTTTTAGCAGCATTAAAAAGAAATACAATTTTTGACTATATCCCCATGTCTGCTGCAATGATTGGTATATGTGTGCCAACTTTCTTGATGGGACCCTTGTTGGTTCTTATTTTTGGTATAAATTTAGAAATCCTTCCAGTATCAGGTTGGGGACAAATACCGGGAGATAAAATTTTACCTTCTTTAACATTAGGTTTTGCTTACGCTGCCTATATTGCAAGGCTGAGCAGAGGAGGTATGCTGGAAATCTTAAATCAAGACTTTATACGTACAGCTCGAGCAAAAGGATTAACTGAAAGCATGGTTGTAATTAAACATGCAATGCAAGGCGGATTGATACCGGTTGTTTCATTTTTAGGCCCTGCAATTGCTGGATTGCTTGCAGGATCATTTGTTGTTGAAACTATTTTTCAGATACCAGGTCTAGGAAGATTTTATGTTGAATCAGCTTTCAACAGAGATTATCCAGTGATATTAGGAACCACTATCTTTTTTTCAACAATGATTGTTTTATTTAATCTTGCTTCAGATTTGGCAGCTTTATTTCTTAACCCAAGATCAAGAGATTTATAATGAACAGCAATTCACTTTGGTCCGACGCTCTATATAGACTCACTAGGAACAAGGCTGCAATGTTTGGCGGGGTTATAATCTTATTGTTAATTTTTCTAGCGATTTTTGCTCCTTGGATAGCTCCTTACTCTTATTCTGAACAAAATTTATTTCTTGGAGCAACTCCTCCTTCTGGTGATCATCTATTAGGAACAGACACTTTGGGAAGAGATTTATTGAGTAGAATTTTATATGGAGCAAGAATTTCTCTAATGGTTGGTTTTGTAGCTACTGCAGTTGCACTTGTAATAGGCGTTTCATGGGGATTAGTAGCTGGTTATGTTGGTGGTAAAGTTGATACATTTATGATGCGAATAGTAGATGTTTTATATGGACTACCGTTTATTATTTTTATTATTTTATTGATGGTAGTTTTTGATAATAAATTATGGTTATTATTTGCAGCAATAGGCGCTGTAGAGTGGTTAACAATGGCAAGAATTGTTAGAGGACAGGTAATTGGACTAAAAAATCAAGAATTTGTCATGGCTGCAAAAGCTATGGGGGTATCTAATTTTTCAATGTTTCGAAAACATCTATTGCCAAATATACTTGGACCTATAGCTGTATATGCAACTTTAACAATTCCACAGGTCATGTTGCTAGAAGGATTTTTAAGTTTTCTTGGGTTAGGTGTTCAGCCCCCAATGAGTAGCTGGGGGACTTTAATTAAAGATGGTGTTGAGACTATGGAAGAATACAGCTGGTTACTCATTTACCCTGGTATTACATTTACAATTACTTTATTTGCACTAAATTTCTTTGGGGACGGCTTGAGGGATGCTTTAGATCCAAAAACCTCTGATAATTAAAAAGCTCTTATAGCCACCTTAATTATTTGACCAGGCATAAGAGTAGGATTATTGAATTCATTAACATCTTCAATGCTTTCTACAGTTACGTCAAAAAGTTCTGAGATTTTATATAAATTATCTCCCTGTTTAACTGAATATAGAATTGTTCTTTTCTTTGATTCAATATTTCTATGAATATTTTTATTCCCAATAGTCAACTGCTGACCTAGCTGAAGGTAGTCATCAACATTTAACGAATTCATATTTGCAAGATCTCTTGTATTTATTCCATATAATTTTGATAAACCCCACAAAGTGTCGCCCTCAGATACAATATGCATTTCATAGGGTATAAAGTTATTTTTTTTGGTTTTTCCTAAAGGGACCAATAAAGTTTCTCCTATTGAAAGAAGGTCATTTTTTAAATAGTTAATTTCTTTTATAATCTTAACTTCTGTATCATATTTAGATGCAATAGACCATAAAGTTTCTCCTCTCTCTACAATATGAGATATCCAATTTATTTGATTTGACTCATTAAAAGGATTATCTGTATCTTTAAATTTTTCATATTTTTCAATTGGTATGAAGAAAATACTATTATCAGCTGGAGCTGAGGCCCACTTTGTATAACCGGCATTAAGTTTATATAAAAGTTCTGGTTTCATTTTCAAATATTGACTCAATGTTAATACTTCTACCTGGCCAGGAACTGTGATTTTTTTAACGACCGGCTCATAAGGTATTTCTGGAAGCACTACACCATATTTTTCGGAATTAAAAATTAATTCCTTTAGTGCTATATATTTAGGAACATAGTCTCCAGTTTGCTTAGGCACATTAAGCAACCAAAAATCTGTTGGTAAACCTCGTCTTTTATTTTGATTAATTCTTTTTTCTAGTAATGAAGGACCAGCATTGTATGCCGCTATTGTATTATAAATATCTCCATCAAACCTTTCATAAAGATATTTTAAATATTCAACAGCTGCTTCAGTGCTTTTAAAGGGATCATGCCTATCTTCATTCCACCATGACTTATCTAGCTCATAATATCTCCCAGTTCTAGGCATAAATTGCCACATTCCTACCGCACCAGATGGCGAGATAGAAAATGGATCATAATTGCTTTCTATATAAGGTAATAAAGCCAATTCAATTGGTAAATTAGCCTTTTCAAGTTCTTCAATAACAAAGAATATAAAGTAATATGAATCATTGAGATATGCAGTAAATTGATCAATATCTTGTAAATGATTATTCATGTAAAACAGTATTTGATTATTAATAACATAATCATCATTTGATTTATTGTTTAATAAAATATATTCCCAAATATTTGAATATTGAAATTCTTTTAAATTATTTTCTGAATTTAATTTCCTTTCTAAGTTAGATTTTTCTATTACTGGAGCAGGGCTTTGGGTTACTTCAATCTGCTGACAGCTTACAAATAAAAATGTGATTAGTATTGTTGCTAATAATTGTCTTTCCATTTTCGTATAGCCTTAAAAATTTCTATTTCTGTATTTGGTACCTTAAACTTATTTGTTATTTTATTTTGAATCTCTAAATTATTACATCTAAAAAAAGGATTTAGTGCATGTTCTTTTTTAATGGAAGACGGAAGAGTGCATCTATTCATATGTTCCATTTCCCGAACTTTATTAAATTCTTTTTTTAATTCATCGTTTGATGGGTCCACCTCTAATGCAAATTTTAAATTAGAAGCAGTATATTCATGACCGCAGTAGACTAATGTATCAGAGGGTAATGATGAAAGTTTATTTAATGATGAAAACATTTGTTCATATGTTCCCTCAAATACTCGGCCACAACCTCCAAAGAAAAGTGTATCACCGCAAAATAAAATATTTTTTTCTGAATTTATAGAGTTGAAAGCTATATGGTCTAAGGTGTGTCCTGGCACTTCAATAACTTCGAATTGTATATCGCAAATTGAAAACTTGTCACCTTCTTTTACAATTTTATTTATCTCAGAAATATTATTTTGAGGACCGTAAACATCAACTTGTTTTATCTTTAAAATATCATTTAATCCGTTGGTGTGATCATAATGATGGTGAGTAATAAAAATTCCTTTTAAATCTATTGCCTCATCTTCTATTAATTCAATAATTTTTTTGGACTCACCCGGATCAACTAATATTGACCCTTCATTAGTTGTGAGTAACCAAATATAATTATCACTTAATGCTTTTATAGGAACGATGTCTATCATAGTTAGATTCTAGTTTAATTTTATGAAAACAGTAAATATTTATACAGATGGTGCATGCAGAGGCAATCCAGGTCAAGGGGGATGGGGCGTGCTTATAGAATATGGAGATATTTCTAAAGAATATTTTGGAGGAGAAAAAAATACAACAAATAATAAAATGGAACTAAAAGCTGCTATTGAGGCATTAAAAGTATTAAAAGAACCATGTAAGGTAAATTTAACCACGGACTCAAAATATGTAATGAATGGAATAACTTCTTGGATAGAAGGGTGGAAAAAAAATAATTGGAAAAACGCTGCAAAAAAACCTGTTAAGAATAAAGATTTGTGGGTCGAGCTTGATATGCTTACAAACAAGCATTTTATAAGTTGGAATTGGGTTAAAGGCCATGCTGGCCATCCTGGTAATGAAATAGCAGATGAATTAGCTAACAAAGGCATAGACAATATTTAATCATGAATAACAAATTTATTATTTTAGATACGGAGACAACTGGTTTAGAAGTCGCTCAAGGTCACAGAGTGATCGAAATTGGTGCTGTATTAATGAATGATAGAAAGATATCAGAAGAACATTTTCATAGTTATTTGAACCCCTCAAGATTAATCGACGAAGAAGCTACTAAAGTTCATGGTATCGCAAATGAAGATCTTGAAGATCAACCTTTTTTTAATGAAATAGCTGAAGAGTTTCTAGAATTTATTGATGGGTCCACTTTAGTTATCCATAATGCTCCATTTGATCTAGGTTTTCTAAACAATGAATTGAAACTCGCATCTTCTAAATATCCAAAAATTGAGGATATTTGTGAGATACAGGATTCATTATTAATTGCTAGAAATATGTATCCCGGTCAAAAAAATTCTTTGGATGCATTGGCATCGAGATTTCAAATATCTGGATACGATCGGACTTTTCATGGAGCATTGCTGGATGCAAATATTTTAGCTGATGTTTATAAATGTTTAACCGGTGGACAAACAAAATTTGAATTTAATAGTGAGCAAGCTACTTCTTTGGACAAAATACAAATCAAAAAAATTGCTAAAAATGAAAATAAAGATTTAGTAACAATTAAAACTTCTAAGAAAGATATAGATGCACACGAACATAGACTTCATGAAATTGAGAAGAAGTTTTCTTTAGAAACAATCTGGAGAAAGTATAAATGAAAAAAATTGTAACAAGATTTGCACCTAGCCCTACAGGAACACTTCATATCGGAGGAGTAAGAACTGCTTTATTCAATTATGTTTATGCAAAACAAAATAATGGCGAATTTCTTGTAAGGATCGAAGACACTGATAGAGAAAGATCTACAAAGGAATTTGAAAAAAATATTTTAGATACTCTTTCTTCAATAGGGCTATCTCCTGATAAAAAACCTATCAATCAATCTGAAAGGAATAATATTTATTTAAAAGCTGCTGAGGCAATAATTTCATCAGGTCATGCATATTGGTGTGATTGTTCAGAAGAAGTATTAGAAGAAATGCGAAATGAACAAATGGCTGCTGGGAAAAAACCTATGTATGATGGAAGAAGCAGATATCTTGGATTAAAACGTTCTTCCAGGACAGTGTTAAGACTTGCAACTCCTGAAAGTGGCGAAATTATCGTCAATGATCTAATTCGAGGTGAAATCAGATTCAATAACGCTGAGTTAGATGATCTAATTCTACTCAGAAGCGATGGAACGCCAACATATCATTTATGTAATGTCGTGGATGATTATGAACAAGGAATTACAACTGTGATAAGAGGAGAAGATCATATTTCAAATACTCCACGGCAAATACATATACAAAATGCTTTAGGATATCCTTCTCTAGAATATGCTCATCTCCCATTAGTATTGGGGGAAGATAAGAAAAGATTATCAAAAAGACATGCTGCAACAAGTCTGGAAGAATATAAAAAAAAGGGTTATTTGGACTCAGCAATACTTAATTCATTAGCTAGACTTGGCTGGTCAAAAGGGGAAAAAGAAGTTTTTTATTTGGAAGATCTATTAAATAGCTTTGACATAAAAGATGTTACAAAAGCTGGAGCAGTTTTTGATATATCTAAGTTAGATTTTTTAAATTCACAACATATGGCTAATCTCAGTAGAGAGGAATTTATAGAGTTCTTATCACCATTTACAATAAATCAGAATATCGATTTAAATTCACATTTCAACCGAGACCTTTTAATAGATTCAATGAGAACATCTGGAAATACATTTGAGGAAGTAGCTTTAAATCTTATTAATTTTTTTCATGATGTTAAAGAATATAATGATAAGGCTGTAGAAAAATTCCTTCGTGGATCCACTAAAATTTTAGAGGATTTAAAGGAGCAATTCTTATCGCTAAATGATTGGAATGAAGAAAATTTAGACAATATTTTGCTTGAATATCGAACAAAACATGATTTGTCCATACCGGATGTCAATCAACCTATTCGCTTAGCGTTAACTGGAACTACTAATTCTCCATCGCTTGGATTAACTCTCTATTTATTTCAAAAAGAAAAATCTCTTGAGAGAATTGAAAGTTTAATTAAATATATTAAAAATAACACATAAAATTTTCTTCTCAAAAATGTACATTTCTTGGGTAAAAATGATATATTTAATAAGCAAAACTATTAAATATCGGGGGATATAAACATGTTTAAGAAACTTTTATTAGTTTTTCCATTATTTTTAGCAACATTTTTGTTTGCTCAGGAAGAAGACAATTCATCTAACTCAGATGTAGAAGAAGTTGTAGTAGTAGGATCTCAAATTAAGGGAGCTACGATAACAGGAGCATTACCTGTAACCATAATCTCGGCAGAAGATATAGATCTTTTGGGTGTTGAGGATGGCACAGAGCTTCTAGAAAATATGACTGAACAAGGTTTAAATTATTTTACTGAGGCAGAATCTGACTCTGGTGGTGTTAATTCAGCAAGGGGTGATGTTGGAGCATATAACATAAGAAATATGGGTGTAGGTAATACACTTATATTACTTAATGGTAGAAGACTTGTTAATAATGCTGGATATCAAACAGAATTAATTGGTGGCGATTACGTTCCGACAATGAGTGTTAACTCAAATCTTATTCCAACAAATGGACTAGATAGAGTTGAGGTTCTTAAGGATGGCGCTTCTGCTATTTATGGAGCTGATGCTGTTGCTGGGGTTGTTAATAACGTTCTACAAACAGATTTTGATGGTTTCGAAGTTTCAGTAAGAAATCAAGGTTATGATCATTTCGATGCTAGCGATAACAGAGTTACGATGAAATGGGGTAAAGACATGAACGGAGGCAAAACTAATGTTTCTGTAATGTATGATTTTTATGACAGAGATGCAATTGCTGCTTCTGAAGATCCAAGGTGGGGTGACTCCGATCACAGAAAATGGATTCCAGCAGATTCTCTATGGGCTGGAGATACATCATTTAGAAACCTTTACTCAGGTAAATGGGCACAAATTGATATGCGGGGAACAACTGATTATTCAGATAGCAGTGGCGAAATTCAAATTATCCCAATTGGAGATCCAAGATGCGCAAGATCTGATTCAAAAGACACAGGCTATGGAACATGTTTAGCAGTAGATACTACTTCTATGGCTAACGGAGAATATTATATTAATCCTGGTCAGTTTAGAGATTTCAGGGGTGAATTAGAACGAAGTAACTTATTTATGTTTGTTAATCACGAACTAGATAACGGAACTGAGTTTTTTGCAGAAATAGGCTCATATGAATCTGAATATATGCGTTTGAAAGAACCAGCTGGAGATTTTAGTACCGCATTACTAAGTATCGGTCCTGATAATTATTGGATGAATCAAATTGGTATGACTGCTGATAATTCTTCCAGCAATAAGCAAGTGCGTATTGATAACTGGAGACCAGATATTGGCCCTAGGGTTATTAATGTAGATAAAGAAACTTATAGATATTTAGTTGGTTTTAGAGGTGTTACAGATTCTGGATGGAATTGGGAAACAGCAGTATTAACCTCTAAAGCAACATCTAAAGATTTAACACAAAATAGACTTTCTAATTCATTGCTTCAGGCTGGTTTAAATGACTCAACTCCAAATGCAATTAATATATTCTCTGCTGATGTTAAAACAGCATTATCGAGTGCTATAGTTGATGTGTCTAGAAATGACACTAGTGAATTGAATTCATTTGATTTTAAAGCAACAAATGCTGAGGTGTTCAGTTTACCTGCTGGTCCTGTTGGAATGTTAGTTGGCTTTGAGTATCGTCAAGAAAGTTATAGCGATGATAGAGATCCAAGGTTAGATGGAGGTATTCAATTTACTTCAACAGAAACTGGTTTAGGCTTCCCTTTTGTTGGGGATGTCTTAGGATCTAGTCCAACTGTAGATACATCAGCTAAAAGATCAACAAATTCAGTATTTGTTGAGCTTGCAGTTCCTTTATCTTCAAAAATGGAGTCACAAATTGCTTTAAGGCACGAGGATCCTGATGATACTAAATCTTCTACTGTAGGGAAAATTGCAGTGGGTTGGGAACTAACTGATGATCTTCTTTTAAGAGGTTCAAAATCAACAGCTTTCAGAGTTCCTAACTTAATTCAGGCTAACCAACTTTATGTAACTAGAAGTGGAAATGTAGATGATGCAGTTGGTGAATATGTTGGAGCTAATGATCCATTAGATGATAGATATCAAATCCAAAGTTATAGGACAGGAAACCCAAATTTATTACCTGAGGAATCAGATAATACTTCATGGGGATTTGTATGGACTCCAAGCAATATTGAAGGATTAACTATTACTTGGGATGATTGGAGAATTGAAAAAGATAATACGATTGTTTTATTTGGTAGAACCAACTCAATGGTTGCAGATCTTGTTGCTAGAATTAACTATGGTGCTGAAAATTGTTCTGGATATTCAAATCCAGCAATTTTAAGAGATGCAAATCCTGGTTACACCGCAGAAGAAATTGCTAAATTTACTGCAAAAGGTATTTGTCCTGCAGGTGAAGCTTTAAGTATCTTTGATGAATATACTAATGCAGCAACAAGAAATATTGCAGGTCAAGACATCGGTATATATTATGACATTGCAACAAATATTGGAGATTTCAATATTACAGTAAATCATTCAGAAACCACTGAGTTTACTCAAGAACCAACTAATGCATATCAAGCTTTATTAGATGCTCAAGCATCTGGAGTAATTCCATTTGATATTACTTTTGCTGGTTTTGGTAATTTAGCTGGACTTGATGGTAACTATGTTGAAAAAACAAGTATTAAACTAAACTATAGAATAGGCGATCTTGGAGTTCAGTTATCTAGTCTGAAAAAAGGTGACTTTTATCAAAGCTCTGAAACTAGATCAGATGGAACAAGATATGTTATACCAAGCATGACTACTATGAATGCTTCTGTATATTACTGGTTTAATATTGGTGATCAAAAAGCAAGACTTAAGTTTGCTGTTAAGAACTTAGATGATGAAAGAGCTCCTTTAGCTGATAGATTCTATGGTTTCTTTGCAGATGCTCATCAAGATTATGGTAGAAACTACTATCTTGATTTAAGGGTTAAGTTTTAAGAGAAGCTTTAAACTAAAAAGGGAGTTAATTAACTCCCTTTTTTTATAAAAAAATATTAGTATTGGATATGCCTGCATATAAAAACAAAGGTTTCTTTATTGGCTTAATTGTTTTTGCCGTTATGATCTTGTTAGGAATAAAAGATTTAATTCCATCAAGTTTAGCTGCTCTGGATGGCCAAGCATTTATCGTAAATAAGAAAGAATATTTAGTAAATAGTAGCGCAGCTTGGTTTGTATTTGCGGTACTTATTTTAATGGCGATATGGTGGGCTACTGAAGCTTTGCCAGTAGCTGTTACAGCATTGTTGCCACTTGCTTTATTTCCTTTGCTAGATGTAAGTAGTTTTCAAGAGACTGCAAATCCTTATGCAAATAAAAATATATATCTTTTTCTTGGAGGCTTTATTTTAGCTTTAGGTATTGAAAGTGCAGGTCTACATAAGCGTCTTGCATTAAAAATGATTATTGCAATTGGAACAAGTGGCGCATCGCTAATAGGCGGGTTTATGTTGGTTGCAGCATTAGTTAGCATGTTCGTAATGAATACATCTACTACATTAATGTTGCTTCCTATTGGTTTGGCCGTATGTGGGGTAATAGGTTCGACCATCCCAAATATAACAGAAAAACAACAAAAGTACTTTGATACAGCTTTAATGTTAGGTATTGCGTATGCTGCCACAATTGGCGGCATGTCTACTATTATTGGTACTGCACCAAATGTTGTTTTTGTTACTTTGATGGAACAAAACTATGATATTGAAATTGATTTCTTGGATTGGATGAAGTTAGGTGTCCCTGTAGCATTTTTTATGCTTATTTCTGCTTGGTTTTTATTAACAAAATTTATCTTTCCAACTAAATTTGTATCATCTCTGGAAACAAAAAATGAGCTCAATAAAATGTTGAATGATTTAGGCCCATTAAGTAAAGATGAAATTAAAATTTCATTAATTTTTGGAGCAGCTGTTTTAGCATGGATGACAAGCAGAGTTATCAGAGAAAACTTTGGGGTTGGTATTGAGGATGCTGGCGTAGCAATTATCGTAGCTATTGTATTGTTTATGGTTCCTTCTTCAATAAATAAATCTCAAGATTTAATGCAATGGGATCGCACCTCTAAACTACCATGGGGACTGCTAATACTGTTTGGTGGAGGACTTTCTTTGGCAGCTCAAGTATCCACAACTGGTTTAGGTTTATGGATCGGAAAAGGATTAGAGATACTAAGTATAGTGCATCCAATAATTTTGATTTTAGCTATAGCTACAATGATTATTTTTCTTACTGAATTAACAAGCAATGTTGCAACAACTAGCACTTTTGTTCCAGTCATAGGAGCTTTAGCTTTGGCAATAGGTGTTGTTCCTGTCACTTTAACAATTCCAGTATGTTTGGCAGCAAGTTGTGCTTTTATGTTACCGGTAGCTACCCCTCCAAATGCAATTGTTTATGGATCAGGTAAATTTACAATTGCCACAATGATGAAAGCTGGATTTTATTTAAATATAATAGGAATATTAGTTGTGACTATTTTTTCTTATTTCTTTGCTCCTTTTGTTCTCCAATGAGATTTTTAATTATATTAATATTATCTATGAGCATTTATGCTCAACAAAGTTATATTGATTATGTATCTCCTTACCATCCTGTTGTTGGAAAATCAGGAATGGTTGTATCTCAAAATAATCTTTCTTCAGATATAGGAATTGAAATCTTAAATAAAGGAGGAAATGCAGTTGATGCTGCAGTAGCTGTTGGATTTTCTTTAGCTATTACTTTACCAAGAGCTGGAAATCTTGGGGGCGGAGGATTCATGCTTGTTTATTTAAAAGAAAGAGATGAAATTTTTTATATAGATTATAGAAGTAAGTCTCCCTTAAATGCATCGATTGATAATATTTTTGATTTAAATGGTAAAAGTATTAAACCAAAAGATTTTACAAACGATATGTTTAATAAAACAAGATATGGATACAAAGCACCAGCGATTCCAGGAACTGTAGCAGGTTTATTAGAAGCTCATGAAAAATTTGGTAAATTGCCATTAGAAGAAGTCCTAGCTCCAGCAATCAGACAGGCAAAAGAGGGGATAAGAGTTTCTTACGATCTTGAAAAAGCAATTGATGATACTCATCAATTAAAAAAAGACCCTGAATCATTAAAAATTTATTTTAAAGATGGAGTGGCCATTAAAGAAAATTCACTCTTTAAAAGACCCGATTTAGAGAATACATTCAAACTGATAGCTTCTAATGGTAAAGAGGGCTTTTATGATGGTGTTATCGCATTAGAAATAGTCAAATCAATGAATGAAAATGGTGGATTGTTTACATTAGAGGATCTTAAAAACTATAAACCAGAAATTAGTGAACCTATTGTTGCCTCATACAGAGGAAATTTAGTGTTTACTGCTGGACCTCCATCAGGTGGTGGTATAACTCTTTTAACAGCTTTGAACATTCTAAGTGCTTTCGATTTAAAAAGCTTTAATAGTGATTCTGCTATTACATATCATCTTACTTCAGAGGCTTTAAGAAGAGGCCATAACAATAGATCTCATTTTGTAGGTGATCCTGATTATTTTGATGTTCCAGTAACTCAATTGCTATCTAAAGAGAGAACCATGGAGCTTATAAAAAGTATTGATATTAAAAAAGCTACAAAATCTACGGCGGTTAAACCTTTAGAGCTTGTTAAAGAGAGTCGCGATACAACTCATTTTTCTATTATTGATAAAGATGGCAATGCTGTATCAAATACATATACGCTTGGCTATTCTTTTGGTTCAGGTGTAACAATTCCTAACACAGGAATTTTGATGAATAATCAAATGAATAATTTTGCATATCGATATGGAGACAAAAATATTAGAGGCCGTTCAGCAAGCACAGGCAATAGATTTGAGCCTGGCAAGAGCCCAATGAGTACTATGGCTCCAACTATGGTTTTTAATGAGGAGGGCGATCTTATACTTATTACAGGTTCACCGGGTGGATCTTTAATACCTGCTGCAATACTCAGAGTCATTACAGGTGTAATTGATTTTGACTTGGATATAGGGCAAGCAACAATGTTGCCTAGAGTTCATAAAGATTGGCCAACTACCGGTATTTTATATGAGACAACATTAAATTCTGATGTTGTTAGAATTATTAATAAAACCATTGGTCACAAAATGACTCCAGAACATACAATGGGCAGCACTCAAAGCATTCATATTATTGATGGAACCAATTATGGTTTTGCTGACCTCAGAAGGCCAAATGCATCAGTAGCAATTCAACCTAATTAACTTTTCTGTAATCTAATGGAGGTTTTCTATTTCCTAATAACGGAAAATAATTAAAGTTTTCTCCAGTTCTTTCTTTTAGTTCATTGCTTGCTTCTTTGATAATTTGTGGGTTTTGATAGATTTCTATTGCACTTGACGAGAGAACTGTTGCTGCAAGCTCAGCTCCTTTAAGACCAATAGACATTCCGCCAGATGCTACAGCTTGCCAAGAGTGTGAAGCTGTTCCTGGAACCCATGTTGCAGTTCTTAATCCAGCAGTAGGAACGTTCCAACTAACATCGCCAACATCAGTTGATCCATAGCCGTGAGAAGTTTTAAAAGGCTTTACCAACTCTTGAGAACCAATGACATTATCTGGATCTATAAAAGTTTTATAAATTTCATTTGCAAATTTATATTCATCTTTTGAATATTTAATGCCACCAGCTTCAATTAAATTTTTATGTACAATTTTTTGTATTGTGTCATTTGGAAGTAGGGAATAATTCCCATGCATTACTTCATAGGTAACCGAAGTATCAGTCCCTAACGCAGCACCTTCCGCAGCACTAACAACTCTATTAAAAAGTTCATCGACAACGGACATTTCAGGATGTCTAACATAATAATAAACTTCTGCTAAATCAGGTACCACATTTGGGGCAAGCCCACCTTTTGTGATTACATAATGAATTCTTGACTCTTGAGGTATATGTTCACGCATCATATTTACCATGTGATTCATAGCTTCTACACCATCTAAAGCCGATCTGCCTTGTTCTGGAGAGCCAGCTGCATGTGCAGAAATACCATTAAAAGTAAATTTAGCAGATTTATTTGAATTAGATGTTCTTGAATTAGCACTATTAGTATCATCAGGATGCCAATGAAGAACAACATCTACGTCATCAAATAAACCATCTCTGACCATATATACTTTTCCAGATCCGCCTTCTTCAGCAGGAGTGCCATAAAATCTGATTGTTCCTTTAACATTGTGTTTTATAAGATAATCTTTGACGGTCACAGCAGCCCATGCTGAAGCCGCACCAAATAAATGGTGACCACAGGCATGTCCAGCTCCAGTATCATTATCAATAACTTCTTTGAAAGGAGAATTTGATTGAGCTAAACCTGGCAATGCATCAAATTCTCCTAAAATAGCTATTACAGGACCGCCATTATTAAATTCTGCTATAAAAGCTGAAGGAATATCAGCAACGCCATAAGTTATTTTAAAACCTTCCTCTTTAAGTGATTTTGCTAATAAGTTTGAACTTTTTTCCTCTAAGTATCCTAATTCTGCATAATCCCAGATTTGCAGAGCTATAGTTTGATATTTAGATTTGTGCTTATTAATACTGTTGGCAACATCATCACTTGAAACATGAAGGCACAACAAAATTAGTATTAATAAACTAACTGATTTTCTTTGAATAATATTTTTTTTCCTACCCATTCATTTTTCTCCATTAGGTTGATAATAGATTGATTATTAGATGTAATCAATTTTCTTTTAAAATCTTTAGTTTGAACAAACATAATAGCTTTAAAGGAATTTTTTTTATTTTTAATAATTGTATACCCAATTATTTTTCCATTGCCTTCGGTTTCAGATGAAATTTCCAGCGGTTTTTCAAGATGACTTGCTTCTTCAGTAAAATCTCTATGAGAAAAATTAATTTTTGGTTCTTTTGCCCACAACGCATAAGACTGTTTTGTCATCATTCCAGAAACTCCAGTTACAATACCTACTTTATCTGGATAATTTCTAATGTTTTCTATCATTTTAATTGTTGAATGAATAACGTAACTATTAAGTGGTCCGCCGGCGTATGCCATACTTCCGGTAAGACTATAATTAGATCTATTTTGAATATTTAATGATTTTGCAAACATTTGGACAGCCACTGGAAAACAACTATAGAGATCATATAAATTATGTTTAATATCATTATCTTTGGATAAATTTAAAATATATTCAGCTGCCAACTTCATACCGATTGGGTTTACAAGATTAGGTCTTTGAAGAGTAGCAATCATGTAATTATTTTCTGAAGATGCCAATGGATAAACTCTTTTAGTTTGAGGTATATCTAATTTGTTAGCGATGTCTTCTGAGCATATTACAATGGCTCCAGCTTGGTTGACATTCCAACTAGTACAATGAAGTTTATTGTAAGGAAATGCCTGCATTGGATTTTTTTCAGAATGATTAAGTATATCTTCATAGGTAAATGATTTATTTGTCCATGCATCATTATTTTTTTGAGCGATTTTTGAAAATTGTTCGTACATTTTAGATATGATTAAATGATGTTGATCAAATGCATTTGATGACTCAGCTCTTAAAACACTTTCAAGAATTGCATAATAACCTACTGCCATAAGACCAAGTTCCTTTTTTTCTATGTCAAGATTTAGATCTGCATCAGACTTAATATAATTATTTGGATTTATTGTTAGTTCAGTTTCGTCAAAATCTTTATTTTCTATTTGACTTCGTAAGATTTTGTATCTTGCTTCGCCTCCAAGAACAAGGCCAGCTTTAATTTCTCCATTTAAAATTTTTTTGCATATACGGTTAATAAGATGTTGTTGAAGAATGCCGATTTTAGATATAGTTGTAGTAACTTTATTAAATTGATTGTTTTCAGCAATCCATTTGCCGGGATCTCTATACCTCCAATAGCCTTTAGGAATAGATATTTCTTCAATATAGTTCTTAATTTTTGTATTAGTTGTATCGTGTAAGGCTTTTTTGGTAGCCAATTCCATCAAAATAAGTGATTCATCAAGTTCATTGAAAGCACCTTTTTGCTGAATTGAACCAATACCAACAACAACAGGCCTGTTTTTCATTTATATTTTTGAATCATTATTCCGTATCATTTAGTGGCATTGCTGCTGTATTGAAACCTGCATCAACATAGGTAATTTCTCCTGTTATTCCACTTGCATAATCAGAACAAAGGAACGCTGCAGCATTTCCTACCTCTTCAGCAGTTACTGTTCTTCCAAGTGGGGCTCTGTTTGAATGTTGACTTAACATTTTCCTAAAGTTCTTAACTCCAGATGCGGCTAAGGTTTTTATTGGGCCAGCTGATATGGCATTAACTCTTATATTATCTTTTCCCATTGAAGCTGCTAAAAAACGCGTATTTGCTTCAAGGCTAGCTTTAGCTAAGCCCATAACATTGTAGTTGGGCATTGTTTGAATTGAGCCTAAATAGGTTAGTGTTAAGAGAGCTGAATTATCGTTTAACATTGGTTTAGCTTCTTTAGCCATGGCTGTAAAACTATATGAACTTATGTCATGAGCTACCATAAAACCTTCTCTAGTAGTTACATCTACAAAGTTACCTTCAAGTTGATCAGCAGGCGCATAACCAATTGAGTGAACAAAACCATCAAATGACTCCCAATTATTTTTAAGTTCCTTAAAAGAATTAACTATTGAATTATCATCAGAAACATCACAATGAATTAGTATTTCAGATCCACATTCTTTAGCTATTGGTGTTAAATTTTTTAAAAGTCTGTCACTTTGGTAAGTAAATGCTAATTTTGCACCTTCTCGATGCATAGAACGGGCAATACCTGTTGCAATAGAGTATTTATTTGCCAGACCAGATATCAATATTTTTTTATTTTTAAGTAACATAATAATTAATTTAAGTTTTCTTTATCTTTATTGTAAGAGAAAAATGATCTTATAGAAAAGAATTATAAAATAACCCAAACAAGGTGCATATAATTATGATTTATATTTACTTATAAATTTTCATAAAAAAATGTAGATTTCTTGATAAAACTCTGAAACAATAGGATCCATAACGTGATTTCGCACGCATTTATGTGTGCAAAATTGAATATTAATCAAACTACAGGGGAATTGTATGTTTAAAAAAGAGAATTACTTATTTGCAGTTCTTGCTCTAACCTTCGGTATTTTTAGTGCTGATATGGTTGCTCAAGATGAATCTGCAGATAACGTAGAAGAAGTTGTTATAACAGGTTCTAGAATAAAGAGAGACTCTTTAAATAGTGCCGCACAAGTTACAACAATTACTAGCGAAGATATTGCTGCTTCTTCAGGTCTTATGACTGCTGATGTATTAAGAAACACAATATATAACTCTTTTGGATCAACTGGACCAACTGCTGGTAGTAGTGCTATGAGTAATGCTACTATCAATATGAGAGGTTTAGGATCCGCTAGAACATTAGTTCTCATGGACGGAAGAAGAATGCCTGGTTCACCACATCTTGGTGGTTCTGGGGCTGTTAATATCAATATGATACCGACAGTAGCAGTAGAAAGAATTGAAATTCTAGCTGATGGTGCTTCATCTGTTTATGGATCTGATGCTATTGCTGGTGTTGTAAACGTTATAACTAAAAAAGGTTTCGACGGCGTCGAATTTAATTTCAGACGTGGTGATAGAGACCGTGATGATGGTGAGGAAAATTCTGTCTCATTTATTTATGGTGCTACAAACGATAAAGGTTATGTAACTCTTATGGTTGAGCATGATGAAAGAGATGAAATTTATCTCAAAGATAGATGGTATACACAAGCTACCGCTTCTGATAAAAATGGCGATGGCGTAATTGACCTATATAGTGAAACTTATGGTTTAAGCTGGTATTCAAGAAACCTAGCTGATCCAGTTACAGGTGACATTATGGCAACTCCAACATGTCCAGGTTCTGTTGATAACCCAACTGATGGTTGGTGGGGACCAAACTTTGGTGGTGCTGCTTTCGGTCAAGGTGCTACATCTACTCCTTCAAATGGCGGAGCTGCAAAAGGAATTTGTGGATTTGCATGGGCTGACATCATGGTACAAGATGCTGCTACATTTAGAGACAGCATTACAACAAACTTTGAATATGAAATTAACGACCAGTTAACCTTATATTCAAGAATTAATTACTTAAGAAATGAGTCAACAGGTAGATATGCTCCTCCTGCTGCAAGATACCCTAGTATCGCAGTTGGTGATCCTGCTAACCCATACGATGTACCAGTTACTGGTTACTGGAGATGGACTGAAATTGGTAACCGTGGTATGCACCAAGTGGATACAGGTCACGATGCAGTATTTGAGTTAACATATCAACTTACTGATGATGTTGAAATTGTGTATGGTACACAAATTAACAAATTCTACGGTGTAGACATTGGTAGATATTACTTAAGTTATACAGGTTTAGACTCAAACGTATTAAACGATGAGCCATTTGGTTCTGCTGCTGGAGCAGCTGCAATGAGTTCTACAACTTTAGTTGAATATACAAACCATTATGAGAAAGATGATGTTACTGTTCAAGTAGATAACATCATGGATTTACCAGGTGGTTCTGTTTCAGCTTTATTTGGTATTGAAAATATAACTAATGAGTATTCTGCAGAATATGACAAACATTCAGAAAATGGTTTAGTCGGTGGTTCTGCTGGTAACTCAGGTGCCGGTTACAGAGAAATTGATTCAATCTTCTTTGAAGTTTTAATGCCAGTAATGGATAACTTAGAGGTTACAGCTTCTTTCAGAAATGATGATTATTCTGATGTTGGTGAAGCTGACTCATTTAAATTAGGTGCTTTATGGACTCCAGTCGCTGGTACAACTGTTAAAGTTAATACTGGTGAAGGTTTCAGAGCTCCTACAATGGACGATTTATATGGTGCTACAACATTTAGTGCAAACAGTGTAAAAGATTACAGTGCTTGTGCTGCAAGTGGTGTTGCATCAGCAGACTGTCCTACAAAACAGGTATCTACTTTAATTAAAGCTAATCCAAATCTTGGTGCTGAGTCTTCAGAAGGTTTCACATGGAGCGTAGAGCAAGATATGGGTGTTTTAATGGATGCTCTTGAAGGTTTATTTGTAAGATTTGATTATTATGAAATTACTATTTCTGATGCAATTTCTTCAATAAGCACACAAGACATTATGTGGAATGATTTTGTTGGCGGTGCTGCATTATCAAATAATGTAACATTCTATAACTCTGATGGTATTGCTGGTGATGGAACAGCTGCTGGAGCTCCTGTTGGATCAGGTAGCGTTGGTGACGCATGTCCAACTGGTGCTGCTTATGCTAAGAGAGAGGGTAATGACCCTGCTATCTACATTATCAGAGGTTGTGCAAACGGACGTGCTGACTATGTTGGTGCTGGATATACTAACGTTGGTAAAGTTGAAGTAATGGGTCACGATATTTTTGTGGACTATACAAGAGACGTTGGTCCAGGAACAATGATGGTATCGTTAGCTTACACAAATATGGATGAATACAATACAGATTCTTTCACAGGAAGTTCTCAAACAACAAATAGTGTTGGATTCCCTGGAGTTCCTTCAAGCAGAAATAATCTGACTGTAGGTTACACTTGGGATATATATAGCGTATCTGTAACTCAGAGAAGCGTTGGAGATTACAAAATGTCTGACGAAGCTGAACTTGATGCATCTGGTAACCCAACTGGCGGCATTGTTGCTGTTGGTGCTAACCAAGATGAGTACAGTGCATTAGATCTTCAGTTAAAAGCTGATCTAGGTAAATATGGTACTGTAACTTACGGTATGCTTAACGCAGAAGATAATGATCCATTACCTGATAATGTTGGAAACTATGACGCTTATTTAGGTCTATATTCTAACCAAGGTATGATTTCTTATCTTAAGTGGAATGTATCATTCTAATTAATCTTTGATTAATATTTAAAGGCCGGTTTTACCGGCCTTTTTTTATAGTTTTATTTCACAACTTTGATTACAATCTAAATATGAAAAATATACATTTATTCATCATAGCTTTTATATTTACCAATCTTATTTTTTCTGAACAACCTGACTGCAAAACAAATATGAAACAATATATGAAACCAACCCATCCTGATACTAATTATCAAGGTTTTGGTACAGTGATATTTAATATCAATACAAAAGGTTTTCCAAAAAAAATCAAATCTATTTCATCAGAATGTGCAGTAGGCAGAGATAAGAACGAAAAAATAATATTGGAAAAATGTCCATTTTTTAAATCTAATGCTGTAAATGCAGCTAAATATATGCGGTTCACTCCACCAAAAGACTCTCAGGGTAATTCTTGCGAGATTAAAGACATGACTTTCACATATAAATTCTCTTTATATAACATCAAATTAGATGATAATGATTTCTTGATTAGAGAAGATATTAAAAATATGTCAAATAAAGAAGATGGACTAGATGCGAGGATCTTTTCACCCTCTGTCTTAAATAACAATCAATCACCGCCAGAATTAACTAGTAAAGCAGCTGCTATTCAAAATGCGAAACCTTAAAATATTTAAAGTGTGGTTTTATAAAAAATTAGTTGCTTGCTTCTCTAAATTTTTTATATTCATAATGAATATTTATGCTAAGTCATTAGCAAGAAAGTAAGTCTATCTAGCAATATGATTAAATATTTATTGATATTGGTTTTAATTTTGCCGTTTCCACTTATTGCCAATTATAAAAATACTAATGGCGAGGCTATTGACAAAACTTTTAGAGATTTATTGCGGTGGAGAAGTAATCGTAAAGAACCTGTAACCGCAATTATTGAAATTTCTAACGAATGGCAACAAATAGATTTCATAAATGAAGATAACTTTACTATATGGATAGGCCATTCTACTTTTTTAATAAAAAAAAATGGATTAACTATACTAACTGATCCTGTTTTTTCTGATAGAGCCTCCCCTCTAAAAAATTTTGGCCCAAAAAGATTAATATCTCCTGCAATTAGTTTAGATAATCTGCCACAAATTGATGTAATAACAATCAGCCATAATCATTACGATCATCTAGATATTAGATCTTTAAAACAATTATCTAAATTAAATCCTGATATTATTTTTTTAATTCCAGAAGGAGATATGAGAATATTTAACAAGAGAAATATTGTAAATGTTTATGATTTTAATTGGTGGGAAGCAAAAACAATTAATGATGTAGTATTCACCTTTACCCCAGTACAACATTGGTCTGCAAGAGGCTTATTTGATCGAAATGAGAGCCTATGGGGTGGATGGCATATTAAATTTTCAGATTATTCTGTTTATCATGCTGGCGATACGGGCTATTCAGATGATTTTATTGAAACTAAAAATAGATTAGGTTCACCAGAATATGCATTTATACCAATTGGCGCCTATGATCCTGAATGGTTTATGTCTGAAAGTCATGTTAATCCTGAAGATGCTGTAAAAATAATGCAAGATTTAGGTGCAAAGGAAAGTTTTGGGATGCATTGGGGTACATTTACGCTTACTGCTGAAGATACTCTTGAACCGAGAGATAGACTTTTTGAAGCAATGAAAGAGATTAATCAGGATAATTTTAAACCTCTCAAACCTGGACAAGTTTATAAGCTTAAAGATTAGTCAAAATTAGATAAGAGGACAATATAGGTTCTGAATCTTCTGTATTCATCATGTACAATATTGTCATCAATGGGGCTATAGCTCAGCTGGGAGAGCGCTTGAATGGCATTCAAGAGGTCCGCGGTTCGATCCCGCGTAGCTCCACCATTTTTATAAGTTTATATTT
>MDTE01119797.1_pt1 | contig 31086 bp, 30 predicted proteins | sample 811231 | NCBI WGS metagenome assembly MDTE01 (sample SAMN05326651, study PRJNA326480) | marine metagenome | isolation source: seawater | place: Indian Ocean: Red Sea | collected 2010 | reverse complement strand
GCCCAGCAGCCCGAACTTCCAGAGCTGGTAGGCGATGTCCTTGCCGACGTAGGTCACCGTGCCGTTCGACCGGACGATGACCTTGAGCCGCGCGTCCGGGTCGTCGCCGCTGGTGTCGTCGCTCGAGGCGTCTTCGTCCTCGGAGGCGCCGTCGTCGATCGGCATGACCCAACAGCCGGCGAGGCGGCCGTCCAGTTGCAGGTACACCGTCCCGGTCGACTTCAAGATCTCGAAGGCCCGGTCCCAGAACTGCATCCGGAGGATGTCGCCTTCCCAGCTGAGCAGGTCGTACTCGACCCCGAGTCGGGACATGGTCTGGAGGTGACAGCGGACGATCCGGTCGGTGACGACCGCACCGATATCGGACGTCGGCGCGACGCCCTGTTCGAGTTCGTGAAGCGTGTCCCGGCGGTGAGCCAGACGTGCCTCGTCCTCCTCATACCAAGAGGTCACCCGAGCATAGAGATCCCAGCAGTAGTAGTCGAACCGCTCATCGGCGGCGAGGGCCGCCACCTCGTCCGGTCCCTTGCCCTCGAGCACGCGCAACCCGACGATGACATCGGCCACCTGGACGCCCGTGTCATCGATGTAGTTCTGCACCTCGACCGAGGCGCCCCGGTAAGTGAGCAGGCGGCAGAGAGTGTCGCCGAGCGCGGCGTTACGGAGGTGCCCGACGTGCGCCGCCTTGTTGGGGTTGATGGCGGTATGTTCGACGATGGTCTTGACCCCGTCGCCGCCCGGTGTCGCCTCGGTGCTTGCCAGTCGGGCCTGGCAGAACGTCGACCGGTCGAGGAAGAGGTTGAGATAGCCGGCGCCGGTGGCTTCGAGGCGGCCGAGATCGCTCTCGGCGCCGATCGTCTCGACGATATCCTGGGCGATGACGCGGGGCGCCTTCCGCAGGATACGGGCCAGCTCGAATGCCACCGTGACGGCGAGGTCGCCCATCCGTCGTTGCGGCGGATACTCGATGACCACCGACGGCAGGGAGGCCTCGTCGAGCGAATAGCGGTCGCGAAGCGTGTTGAGAATCCGTTCTCGGAACTGGATGTGGAGCGGCAGAATCATGAGCGATCCGGATGGACGGGTACGGGGTGGTCTCCGGCCAGGGTGGTGGCCCGGGCCAGGTCCTCGGGTGTATTGACGTTGTGGAACAGTCGCGTCGGGCGCCCGAAGGCGCTCATCTCGTTCTGGCCGGGTGTCGTCACCCGGAGGTCGTCGATCATCTCCATCACACTGAGGCGGCCCGCATCGAGCCGGGCCCGGAGTTTCGGCACGCACCGGCCATCGTAGACCGCGCACAACGGCTGGAGCCGGTGGTCGTCACGTGGCACGACGGCTTCGGCGTCACCCAGCCGGTGGTGGAGATGGCGGAGCATCGGACCATGCAGAAACGGCAGGTCGGCGGCCACCACAAGCGTGTGCGGGGTGGGGGACCGCGTCAGTGCCGTATAGAGCCCACCCAGAGGTCCGGCGTCCGGTATAAGATCCGCGCACACCCGCAGTCCTGACGTCCGGAAGCGGTGCAAGTCGTTCGTGACGATCAGGATGTGCTCGGCGACCTGTCCCAAGACGGACAGCTGCCGGTGGATGATACGCTTGCCGTCGATGGCCAGATCGCTCTTCGAGCGGCCCCCGAGCCGGCGTGCCCGACCGCCCGCGATGATGGCCGCGGTCAGCGAGGCAGTCACCGGGAACGTACCTTAGCAGATCCCCCGTTTTCCATGTCGGAACCGCAAATCGGACGCGCCCTCGCCAGCGGGTTGCATCAGGCGATCACGGAGCTGATGCCCACCCGCGTCGAGTTCTACGAAAGCTGGATCACCCCCAAACGGATTCGAGAAGGACAGCTGGGCCGTGCGCGGGTGACCGCCGTCATCAGCTTTCTTCGCGAGGAGGGGGCGGCCTATGACGCGGTCATGTTCCAGGCCGGGCGCTACACCACCGACTGGACACTGGACACCCTGTCGGGTCCGCGTCGCGCCATGTTGAACCAGTTGCCGCGGCCACTCCGGGTTCGCGGCGTGCTTGGTCTGGCCGACCGGGTCGTCCGCAGACTCCATGATGAGGTGCGTCTCGAGTATCGCGTGCGACGCGGGGTGGCGGTGGTGTCGGTGGAGGACTCGCTCTTCTGCCAGGTCCGTGAGCCGACAGAGTTGCCGATGTGCCGCTTTTACGGCGCCGTCATCGAACGGTGCCTGGAGGTCTTCGGGCTGGAGGGGGCGGCCGAGTCGTCGAAGTGCCGGGCCACGGGTGAATCGGGCTGCGAGCTGATCGTCGACACCACCGGCCGCGAGACGTCCGACCAGGCCTGAGCCCGACCCGCCTTGCGTTCGTACTCAGCGCCGCGATACCGTGAGGACAAGGGGGCTCCATCGACCGGGCGCTGCCGGGACGTCGCCATGACCACCCACCGTACCCGCCTCGCCCTGGGCTTGATCATCGCTGGCGTGGTGTGGCCCTGTCTGGGGCTTGTGGTGGCCGCGGGCCAGTCCGGGTCCGGTGACAGCGCGCCGCGGGTGCACGTGGCCGAGGTCGACGCCCTGATCCACCCCGCCTCGGCCGAGTTCATCACCCAGACGATCGCCGCCGCTGACGCCGACGAGGCCGAGCTCCTGGTGCTTGTGCTGCGGACGCCCGGCGGACTGGTCGATTCGACGCGCGACATCAATACCAGCATCATCGAGGCCGAGACGCCGATCGCGGTGTACGTCGGCCCCAGCGGCGCTCGGGCCGCCTCGGCGGGATTCCTGATTACGATCGCCGCGGACATCGCGGTGATGGCGCCCGGCACCCACATCGGCGCCGCCCATCCGGTGGCCGGTTCCGGACAGCCGATGGACGAGACGATGGCCGAGAAGGCGGCGTCGGATGTGGCCGCCTACGCCCGCTCGCTGGCGACCCAGCGCGGACGCAACGTCGAGCTGGCGGAGAAGGCGGTCGTCGACAGCCAGTCGTTCACCGAAGAGGAGGCGCTGGCCGCCGAGCCGCCCCTGATCGATCTGGTCGTCGAGGACATCGATGCGCTGCTGGCCGCCCTTGATGGGCGCCGGGTCGAGCGGTGGGGCGGAGAGACCCAGGTGCTGCGGACGCGCGGCGCCAGCGTCCAGCAGGTCGAGATGAACTGGCGTCAGCGACTGCTGAGCGCCATCGCCCACCCGCAGATCGCCGTCCTGCTCCTGAGCCTGGGGACGCTCGGGCTGACGGTCGAGCTCTGGAGTCCCGGTGCGATTCTTCCGGGTGTCGCGGGCGGGCTCTGTCTGCTGCTCGCGTTCTTTGCGCTCCAGGTCCTGCCGGTGAACTACGTCGGCGTGCTCCTGCTGTTGTTCGGGCTCGTGTTGCTGGTGATGGAGATCTTCACGCCGACCTTCGGGGCTCTGGCCGCCGGGGGCGTGGCGAGCATGGCGTTCGGGCTGGTGATGTTGATCGACTCGCCGGCTCCCGAGCTCCAGCTGGGGTGGCCGTTCATTCTGTCCACGGTCGTGGCCCTGGGCGCGATCGTCTCGCTCCTCGTGCGGTTGGCCATCCGGGTGCAGCGTCGGCCCGCGGTGAGCGGCACGGCCGGCATGCTGACGGAATCTGGCGAGGTCATCGAGGCGATCGCTCCCGGAGCGGTTGGCCGGGTGGCCACGCACGGCGAGATCTGGTCGGCGATCGCCACCCAGGCGATCCCGCGTGGGGCGAGGGTGAAGGTGGTCGGCATCGATGGGATGACGCTCACCGTGGCGCCGGAGGCGCCGCACGAGTCCGGAACTGAAGGAGCGCATTGATGACGTTGAATCCGTTGCTGATCTTCCTCATGGTGGTGGCGCTCTATCTCGCCAACTCGATCAAGATCCTCAACGAGTACGAGCGCGGGGTGATCTTCCGACTCGGCAAGCTGCTGCCGCAGTCCAAAGGGCCCGGCATCATCCTGGTGTTCGCCCCGATCGACCGGATGGTGCGGGTGGGGCTGCGCACGATCGTCATGGACGTGCCGCCGCAGGACATCATCACGCGAGACAACGTGTCGGTGAAGGTCAATGCGGTCATCTACTTCCGGGTGATGGACCCGCAACGGGCCATCGTCGAGGTCGAGAACTTCCACTACGCCACCTCACAGCTGGCGCAGACGACGCTGCGGAGCGTGCTCGGTCAGGTCGAGCTCGATGACCTGCTGTCAGAGCGTGATCGCCTGAATCAGGAGCTGCAGCGGCTCCTCGACCAGCAGACCGATCCATGGGGCATCAAGGTGTCGGCCGTCGAGGTGAAGCATGTCGATCTGCCCGATGACATGCAGCGCGCGATGGCTCGTCAGGCCGAAGCGGAGCGTGAGAAGCGCGCCAAGATCATCCACGCCGAGGGCGAGTACAATGCGTCGGAACGGCTCCAGCAGGCGGCCGAGGTCATCTCCAAACAGCCGCTGGCCGTGACTCTGCGCTACCTCCAGACCCTGACCGAGATCGCCGGGGAGAAGAACTCCACCATCCTGTTCCCGGTTCCGGTCGAACTGCTGAATCTGCTCAAGCCTTCATCGAGTGACGGCAACGATGGCGAACAGCGGTCAGACTGAGGCGCCACCGAGCGCCAAGCAGCTGGTGTTCGTCGCGATGATGGCGACGGTCGTCGCCGTCATCGTGTTCCTGTGTGGCGTGCTCGTCGGGCGCGGCCTGCCGGCCCAGCGGATGGGCGCGGGCGACCCCGTTCGGTCGAGCGTGACCGACGCGGCGCTGTTTGACGGTGACGTCGCCGCCCCGGACGGCTCGTCCCCGCTCGAGGGCCTGTCGTATCACGATGAACTGACCGAGCCGGTGCCGGCGCCTGCCCCGCGGGCGTCCGCGCCGTCGGAGACCGAGACCGCCGAGCTGCAGGACGTCTTGGGCGACGCCGAGGTGCAGTCCGCCCCCCCTCCAGTGCCCGAGACCCTTCCCGATCCGCCGGCGCCGCCGCCTCCGGCGCCCGAGGAGACTGGCTACATGGTGCAGGTGACGGCGCTGCGTGATCCGGGCGAAGCCCGGGCGGTTGCCGATCGGCTCATCGGCGCGGGGTATCCGGCCGTGGTCGTGGCGCCGGCCGATGGCGAGTCAGTGGGCGTGTTCCGGGTCCAGGTCGGTCCGTTCGAGGATTCCACCGAGGCGGATCGGATCAAGGAGCGTCTGGAAACCGAGGAGGCGTTCACGCCCTGGGTCATCCAGCCCTGAGCGTTTCGCGTCTGACACGCGTGTCTCCGGATTCGCCCGCCACGTTCCCTGCTTCGCGCCTGCTGCTGAGCGGCGCGCTGTCTGGCGCCCTGCTCGTCCTGAGTTTCCCAACCTGGGGACATCCGCTGGCGGCCTGGGTGGCCCTCGTGCCGCTGCTGGTGACGATGGCCGCTGGCGCGCCGCCCCGGCTGGCGTTCCGTGCCGGTCTTGTCGCCGGGCTGGTGCACTTTGCCGGCATCCTGCCCTGGCTCACGCAGGTCATGATGCAGTTCGGCGGCATCCCCCGTCCTTTGGCGGTGGTGCTGAACGGTCTGCTCGTCCTCTACCTGGCCACGTTCCCGGCCGCGTGGGCCGCGATGACCGCGTTGCTGCTGCGACGGTTCGGCCCTCCGGCCCTCATGGCGGCCGCACCGGTCTGGCTGACCACGGAGCTGGGGCGGCTCTGGGTCCTTGGCGGGTTCCCGTGGGAGCTGCTCGGCTATAGCCAGACCGGCGTGCTCCCGGTGGCCCAGCTGGCCAGCCTCTTCGGCGTCCACGGGGTGACGCTGCTGGTGGTGCTGGTCAACAGCGCCCTCGCGCTGGCCCTGGTCGCGTCGTGGCGCACGGCGAGGACACCGGTGCTGGCGACGGTGGGCGTGGTCGCCGCGGTCCTCGTCTTTGGCGCCGTCCGCCTGGCTGACAACCGGCTGGTGGATGTCGGCACGCCGCTCCAGGTCGGTCTCGTGCAGGGCAACATCGCGCAGGAACAGAAGTGGGATCCGGCGCTTCGTGCCTCGATTCTCGAACGCTATCTGTCGCTGAGCCGGGACACGGCGCGCGATGGCGCCGAGTTGATCGTCTGGCCGGAATCGGCGACGCCGTTCGGCTTCGAAGAGCACCCGGGCGGCGAGGCGGTCCGGCAACTGGCGCGAGACACCGGCGCGCATCTGCTGTTCGGCAGCACCCAGCGACGGCAGGACACGGTCGTACGTCTCTTCAACGCCGCGTTCACCGTCGGGCCGGATGGAGACACCACCGCCGTCTATCATAAGCGGCATCTGGTGCCGTTCGGCGAATACGTGCCGCTGTCCTCGCTGCTGTTCTTTGCCCAGCCGCTGGTCGAGTCGATCGTGCCATTCAGCCCAGGGACGGGCCCCGTGACCCTGCCGATCGGATCGCATCTCACAAGCACCGCCATCTGCTATGAGATTATCTACCCGGCGTTGGTGCGCAGCTTCGTCCGCGACGGGAGTCAGCTGCTCACCACAATCACGAACGACGCGTGGTACGGGCGGTCGGCCGCGCCGCACCAGCACTTTCAGCAGGCGACCATGCGCGCAATCGAGCAGGGGCGCTATCTGGTCCGCGCGGCGAATACCGGCATCAGCGGCGTCGTCGACCCGTATGGCCGGGTGCTCGCCCGAAGCGCGTTGTTCGAGACCACGGTCTTGAACGAAGAGGTGCGCCTGATCGACGAGTTGACCGTCTATGGCCGCATCGGCGATCTGCTAGCCTACCTGTGCCTGTTCGTGACCCTGACCGCGTCGGTCGGCGTCTGGACGGGCCGTTGGTAGAGCACCACCGGTTTCACGAGAAGAGGAGCATCGAAGCGATGGCAGTCGAGCTTGAAGCGCAGATTCGGCGTTACGAACAGTTGGTTGAGCGGTCGACCGCGCTGCGCGGCTATCTTTGACACCCCAGAAGCGGTGAAAGAGCTCGCCGCGCTCGAACAACAGGCCGCGGCGGCCGGCTTCTGGAAGGAACCGGAGCTGGCGCAGCAGATGCTGCGTCGGCGTCGGCGGCTGCAGGAGGACCACGACCTCGCCGAATCGCTGCGTCAGAAGGCGGGCGACCTGGAGGTGCTCGTCGACTGGGCGTCGCAGGGCGAGGATGTCGGGGACGACTTGCAGGCGGGCCTCGACGCGCTGACCTCGGAGGTGGAGGCGGGCGAGGTCAAGAAGATGCTCGGCGGCGAGCACGACGACAAGAACGCCATCCTCACCATTCATCCCGGCGCCGGCGGCACTGAATCGCAGGACTGGGCCGAGATGCTGGCGCGCGCCTACCTCAGGTGGGCCGAGCGTCGAGAGTTCAAGGCCGAGATCATCGAGTGGCAGCCTGGTGACGAGGCGGGCGTCAAGGCCGCGACTATCACCGTGGCGGGCGATTTCGCCTACGGCCTGCTGCTGGCCGAGGCGGGCGTGCACCGGCTGGTGCGGATCTCGCCCTTCGACCAGGCATCGCGCCGACACACCTCCTTCGCCTCTGTCTATGTGTGGCCCGAGTTGCCGGACGATGTCGATATCGAGGTCGACGAGAAGGATCTGCGGATTGACACCTACCGTTCGAGTGGAGCAGGCGGGCAGCACGTCAACGTGACCGACTCGGCGGTGCGAATCACGCACCTGCCCACCAACATCGTCGTCTCCTGCCAGAACGAGCGGTCACAGCACCGGAATCGCGATGCCGCGATGAAGGTGCTCAAGGCAAAGCTCTACGACAAGAAGCTGCAGGAGCAGCAAGCCCAACTCGAAGCGATCGGCGGCGAGAAGAAGGCGATCGACTTCGGGAGCCAGATCCGGAACTATGTGCTACACCCCTACCAGATGGTGAAGGACCTGCGGACGCAGATGGAGACCGGCAATGTCGAGCGAGTGCTCGACGGCGACTTCGACCCCTTCATCAAGGCGTACTTGATGGCGAAGGCTGGAGGTCAGCCTTCGCCTGAGTAGTCAGGAGACAGGAGGGCTTGCCCTACCTCTCAAACCTGGAGCCGGGTTGCGTGCCGGAGACGAACGCTTCCTGGATGGCGTTGGTGGCCCAGGGCTCGGCTATCTCGCCTGTAGTCCGGTCCACCGTCTGGAAGACGATGTTGTTGGGCGGGACGAAGCCGTCAGGCGTCGGGCGGTCCTCGATGTAGGCGCGCATGAACTCGCGCCAGATCGGTAGCGCCACCGACGCGCCGTCCTGACCGTTGCCGAGCGAGCGCTTCACGTCGAAGCCGACCCAGACGCCGACGGTGATGTTGGGGTCGAACCCGACGAACCACCCATCGGTGAAGTCATCCACCGTTCCTGTCTTACCACCGAGCGGCCATCGGAGCTGGCGTGCGCCCTGACCGGTGCCTCGGTCCACGACGCCACGCAGCACGTTCAGCATCACGTAGGCGGTGTCGGCCGGGATCGCGTCCTGACCCTCGGGTTGGTTCTCCTCCAGCAGCTTGCCGGTGCGGTCGGTGATACGCGTGATCTGGAATGGCGACATCCGAACCCCACGGTTCGGGAACACGGAGAAGGCGCTGGTGATCTCTTCGAGGGTGGTCTCCGCCGCACCGAGCGCCACCGAAAGGTACGGGGGCACCTCTGAGGTGAAGCCGAACTTGGGGGCATAGGCCACGACCGCCTCGGGCCCCATCTCGGCCATCAACTGCACCGCCGGGACGTTGATCGAGCGTTCGAAGGCGTGCCGCAGCGTCACAGGTCCCAGGAACTCGTTCTTGTAGTTCTCCGGGCAGTACGGCTCCTGTTCGGGGCCGGGGTCGAAGCAGACCTCCTCGTCCATGATGATCGACGAGGGTGTGTAGCCACGATCGATGGCGGCCGCGAACACGATGCCCTTGAAGAGTGATCCCAGCTGGCGCTGCGCCTGGGTCGCCCGGTTGAATTTGCTCCGGTTGAAGCTGTAGCCGCCCACCATCGCGAGTGTGCGGCCGGTCCGGTTGTCGATCGCGATCAGGGAGGCTTCGACCTCGGGTTCCTGCTCGAGCTCACTCGTCAGCTGCTTGGCGGCGTCGTCGAGCGCGGTAATCTTCACCTCGATCAGGTCGCCTGGTGACACCAACTCGTCCGCCGTGCGGCGGCGCGTCCAGCCGAAGCCGGCTCGCGGGATGCTGGTCGTGTACTCGCCCACCCGGGCCTGGATGGCGCCGTTCTCGGTGCCGGTGACCAGGGCCGGCACGATGTCGTCGACCGCCATCCCGTAGCGCCATCGCGAGTGGCGATACTCCTCGAGCGTCTCATCGTCTTCGAGCACGTTCTCGGTCGGGGCGCGGTAGCCGTGCCGCTTGTCCAGGATCCGCAGCTGGCGCTCGACGGCGACGTTGGCCGCGGCCTGCATCGACGCGTCGAGCGTCGTGTGCACCTCCAGGCCGTCCTCGTAGAGCGCTCGGGCGCCGTACTCCGCCTCGAGATGCTGGCGGACCTCTTCCACGAAGTAGGGGGCGACCTGCTGGCGTCCGGGCGTTCGCTCGGCCAGCACCAGTTCGCTCGAAATCGCCGTCGTGGCTTCGTCCGCGCTGATGAAGCCGTTCTCGGCCATCTGGGTCAGCACGTAGTTACGCCGTTCCACCGCGAGGTCGGGATTCACCAGCGGGCTCTGTCGCGACGGTGTCTGGAAGATGCCAGCGATGAGCGCCGCTTCGGGCAGCGTCAAGTCGATCGCCGGCTTGCCGAAGTAGAGCCGTGCGGCGGCCTCGACCCCGTGGGCCCCGCTGCCCAGATACATCTGGTTGCAGTACAGGGTCAGGATCTCCCGCTTCGTGTAGCGCTTCTCGATCTGGATGGTGAGAATCGCTTCGTTGACCTTGCGGCTCCAGTATTTCTCGATGCCCAGCGGGTCGGCGCCGTCCAGCGACACATGGCGGGCGAGCTGCATCGTGAGCGTGCTCCCGCCGCGACGGCGCCATTTGAGGACATTCTCCACGGCGGTGATGCCGAGCCGGCGCAGGTCGAAACCGAAGTGGTTGAAGAAGTTGGCGTCCTCCGAAGAGATGAGCGCCTGTCTCAGCACCTCGGGGATCTCGTCGTAGCCGATGATGACCCGGCGTTCGGTCGCGAACTGCCCGATCTCCTCCCCGCCAGTCGCATAGACGCGAGTGATCGTGGAGGGGGCGTAGTCGTCGAGGGTCGACACTGCCGACAGATCCGGCGCGTAGGCGAAGATCACCCCGCTGACCCCGCCAGCGAGCGCTGCCACGACCAGCAAGAAGACGAGCCGAGCCTGTTTTACGAATCGGTTGGTGGGTTGCACCACATGGCTCCTTCCGCACTCTATTTTAGCAGTCCCCGTCGATTACGGGTGGCAGAAATTGCCGCCCGGGCGAGGCGTCTGGCCGCTCCAGCGTGGTATGTTGTTTACAATAAATGACTCATATTATATACTCTTAAAGTTATTAGATAGATGAGATCTCACCCATAGGGTGATGGACGTCAACTTATTACAGGACATGGTGTTATGGGTAAGGTAATCGGAATTGATCTGGGTACGACGAACTCCGTTGTCGCGGTCATGGAAGGCGGAGAACCACAGGTGGTGACCAATCCGGAGGGCAACCGGCTTACCCCCTCGATTGTCGCCTTCGCCAAGTCGGGCGAGCGCTTGGTAGGTCAGGTGGCCAAACGGCAGGCGGTCACGAATCCCGAGAATACGGTCTTCTCGATCAAGCGCTTCATGGGCCGAAAGTACGGCGAGGTCAATGAAGAGATGAAGATGGTCCCCTACGAGGTGGTGAAGGCCTCGAACGGGGATGCGCGGGTCAATGCGGGAGGCAAGGAATCTTCGCCCCCGGAGATCTCCGCGATGATCCTCCAGAAGTTGAAGGAGGCGGCTGAAGAGTACCTGGGGCAGTCGGTGGCGCAGGCGGTGATCACGGTACCTGCCTACTTCAATGACGCCCAGCGTCAGGCCACCAAGGACGCCGGCCAGATCGCCGGGCTGGAAGTGCTGCGGATCGTCAACGAGCCGACCGCGGCGGCCCTGGCCTACGGACTGGACAAGAAGCAGGACGAGACGATCGCCGTCTACGACTTCGGCGGTGGCACCTTCGACATCTCCATCCTGGAGGTGGGCGAGGGCGTGGTCGAGGTGAAATCGACCAACGGCGACACCCATCTGGGTGGCGATAACCTGGACCAGCGCATCATCGAGTGGATCGCCGAGGAGTTCCTCAAGAGCGACGGCATCGACCTGCGCAAGGATCGGATGGCGCTCCAGCGGCTGAAGGAGGCGGCGGAGAAAGCCAAGATGGAGCTCTCGACCGTGGTCGAGACCGAGATCAACCTGCCGTTCGTCACCGCGGACCAGTCAGGACCCAAGCACCTGGCGATGACGCTCAGCCGGTCGAAGTTCGAGCAGCTCGTCGAGGAGTTGCTGCAGAAGACCGTCGAGCCGGTCAAGCGCGCGCTGTCGGACGCCGGTCTCGACGCCTCGCAAATCGACGAGGTGGTCATGGTCGGCGGGTCGACCCGGGTGCCCCGGGTGCAGGCGATCGTGAAAGAGCTCTTCGGTAAGGACCCCCACAAGGGGGTCAATCCGGACGAGGTTGTCGCGGTGGGCGCCGCCTTGCAGGCTGGCGTGCTGGCGGGCGAGGTCAAGGACCTGCTGCTGCTGGACGTGACGCCGCTCTCGCTGGGGATCGAGACCCTGGGAGGCGTGATGACCACCCTGATCGATCGGAACACGACCATCCCGGCCAAGAAGGCTGAGACCTTCTCGACGGCGGCCGACAGCCAGACCAGCGTCGAGGTGCACGTGCTTCAGGGTGAGCGGCCGATGGCGCGCGACAACCGCACGCTCGGCAAGTTCAAGCTGGACGGTATTCCGCCGGCACCCCGGGGCATGCCGCAAATCGAGGTGACGTTCGACATCGACGCCAACGGCATCGTGAACGTCTCGGCCAAGGATCAGGGCACCGGCAAGGAACAGAAGATCGTCATCACGGCCTCGAGTGGTCTGTCCAAGGACGAGGTGGAGCAGATGATGAAGGAAGCCGAGTCGCACGCCGACGAGGACAAGCAGCGCAAGGAGGCGATCGAGACCCGGAACCAGGCCGACCAGGCCGTCTATGCGGCAGAACGGATGCTGAAGGACGCCGAAGACAAGGTCGCGGCATCTGACAAGGAGTCGATCGAGGCCGCCATCGCAGAGGTGAAGAAGGCGCTCGAGTCGGACGACACCGCCGCGCTGACCGCGGCGATGGAGCAGCTGACCGCCGCGCAGCACAAGGCGGCCGAGGCGATGTACTCACAGAATCAGACGCCGCCAGCCGACGGCGGCGCGGCTCCCGGCCCGGACGCCGGTGCCGCGGGTGGACCAGAAGCCGGCAGTGAGGCCGATGGTGACGTCATCGATGCGGAGGTCGTCGAGGAGAACAAGTAACGCAGGCTCCTGTTTCCCAGCGGATTCATGGACTTCTACATCATCCTCGGGGTGGACCAAACGGCGACGACGGCAGACGTGAAACGCGCCTACCGTCGGCTGGCCCGGAAGTACCACCCCGACATCAACCCCGGCGACCACGAGGCCGAGGCGTTCTTCCGTCGCGTGAGCGAGGCGTACGAAACGCTCATCGACCCGGAGCGACGTCAGGACTACGACGCCCGCGGGCTCCTCAGGGAGAGCGGCGCCGGGGTAGGAGTCGAGTTCGAAGGCTTCGACTTCTCGGTGTCGGCTACGGGGGATGCGGCGTCGACTTTCGGTGACCTGTTCTCCGACGTGTTGTCCGGTGCGCAGGTCTCGGGCGAGCGCGGTGGTTCAGCGTCGGGGGTCGATCTGCAGGCCACCCTGGGGCTGGGCTTTGACGACGCGGTGCGCGGTGGCGCCTTCGGCGTCACCATCTCACGGGTGGCGCCGTGCGATGCCTGTCGGGGGACGGGCGCCCGACGGGTTGCCGAGAGCCGCTGTGGCGCGTGTGCCGGGACCGGGCAGTCGCGATGGAGCCGCGGCCACATGGTGTTCTCCCGTCAGTGCGGGCAGTGCGCCGGCACCGGGCTCAGGAGGCAGCGTCCGTGCGGCGTCTGCCGGGCCGAGGGGATCGTGTCGCGGACCGAAGCGGTCGCGGTGCAGCTGCCCCCAGGGGTGGCGGATGGCACGAAGGTGCGGATCCCCGGCAAGGGGAGCGCGGGCCGTCGCGGCGGCGCCGTGGGCGATCTCTATGTGACGGTGGTCGTGGGGGCGCACCCGCTGTTCGAACGAGACGGGGACGACCTGCATCTGGTGGTGCCGGTCGCCGTGCATGAAGCGGCGCTTGGCGCCCGGATCGATGTGCCGACCGTGGATGGCCGCGCCCGGGTGAGGATTCCGCCCGGCACGCAGGCAGGGCAACGCCTGCGTCTCGGCGGTCGTGGCGTGCCCTCGCCGAGGACCGGTGAACCGGGCGACCTCATCGTGGAAGTGCGCATCGTGTTGCCAGACGTGATCGACGAACGCGCGAAGCAGTTGCTTCGAGACCTGGCGGAGCTGTCTACTGAAGACGCCCGAGCCCGGCTCTGGTTAGAGGTGGCGACGTGAGCCCACGAAAACGCGCACAGACGACGGCCAAGGGTGACAGCGAGGGCTACTTCATGATCAGCGCGGTCGCTCGCCGCTACAACATCCACCCGCAGACCCTGCGGCTGTATGAGCGGGAGGGACTGCTCAAGCCGTCCCGCACTGAAGGCAATACCCGGCTCTACTCCGATGCCGATCTCGAGCAGCTCGAGACGATCCTGGCGCTGACCCGCGACCTTGGCGTCAACCTGGCGGGCGTCGAGATCATCCTCAACATGCGCACGAAGATGGACCGCATGCAGGAAGAGGTCAACGAGTTCATGGCCTACGTCAAACAGGAGCTGGCTCGTGGCCTGGGCGATTGGGAGCAGCGACTGGGCACCTCCCTGGTAAGATCGTCGCCAACCGATCTCGTGCGCACCGAGTCGACGACGCCGGTGGTCACGGAAGTCTCGGACGAATCGGACGACGAGTCGTCACCCTGATCAACGTTTTCCCTGCTTTGCCACGATGGCCTGTCCTCACTGTCACGACACCGGTTGGCGCACCGTCGCGGGAGATGACGCCGGACGGGTGGAACGGTGTGAGTGCTGGCGTCAGGGGGTGGCCACCACCCAGCTGGATGCGGCTCGGATTCCCGCCCGGTATCGAGACTGCGACCTCGACTCGTTCGTGACCTATCCGAACGAGGCGTTGCTCAACGCCCTCGATCGGGCCATGCGGTTTGCCGAGGCGTTTCCGGTGGTCGACAAGGGCCTGCTGCTGATTGGGCCGCCCGGGATCGGGAAGACCCACATTGCGGTGGCCCTGCTGCGACAGGTCGTCCTCACCAAAGGGGTGCGGGGGCTGTACTACGACACCCGTGATCTGCTGAGCACGATTCGAGCCACCTACAATCCGGTGACGCGGACCTCGGAGATCGATGTCCTGCGTCCGGTGATGGAGGCCGAGCTGCTGGTGCTCGACGATCTCGGCGCCGAGCGGCCCACCGACTGGGTCGAGGAGACCATGAACCTCGTGGTCAACACCCGCTACAACGATCGACGGCCAACCATCTTCACGTCTAACTACGAAGACGCGAGCGACCCCGAGGCGCTCGACTCGCTGCTGGTCCGGGTCGGTTTTCGGATGCACTCGCGCCTGCGTGAGATGTGCGAGTTCCTGCAGTACAGCAGCCCTGACTTTCGTGATTTCCAGGGCGGGCCCCCCAGCGGGGAAGAGCTTGAGCGCCGCTGGAAGAGCCAGCCACGGCGGACGTTGCCCTCGAGGGCCACGGTACGCGCTCGCGCACAGCTTCGCCCCGGCGGCCGTGATCTCGGATGGTCCGGTGGCCGCGCCGGTGGCTGAGCCCGCCCTCGGGCTGTATCTCCACGTCCCGTTCTGCGACGCCATCTGCAACTACTGCAACTTCAATCGCGGGCTGCTCGATGCCGATCTGAAGGTCCGGTATCTGGCGGCGCTCGAGCGCGAGATCGCACGCGCGTCGGAGTCGACACCGGTCGACACGATCTTCTTCGGTGGCGGCACGCCGTCGGTGCTGACGCCCACCGAAGTGACGACGCTCGTCGCGGCCTGTCGTGAGGCGTTCGACCTGCGTCCGGACGCCGAGATCACCCTCGAGATGAATCCCGAGGGAGCATCCTTCGAGCGTATGCACGGCTATCGGGCGGCCGGAGTCAACCGGCTGAGTCTTGGTGTCCAATCGTTCAGAGATGAGGAACTGCGGCGACTGGGCAGGCTGCACAGCGCCGCGCGCGCGGTGGAGGCGTTCGAGACCGCCCGCGCAGCGGGCTTCGATGATGTCAGCCTCGATTTGATGGTCTGGCTGCCCGAGCAGACCGTGGCTGGTTGGATGGAGTCGGTCGAGCAGCTGATCGCGCTTGGTCCCGATCACGCGTCGCTGTATCTGCTGGAGCTCTATCCGAACGCGCCGCTCAAGGAAGAGATGGCGCGAGGTGGCTGGGAGCAGGCCGCCGACGAGGCGGCGGCCGAGATGTATCTCGGTGGGCTGGCGCGACTCGACGAGGCGGGATACCGGCAGTACGAGATTTCGAACGTCGCACGGGCCGAGCACCGGTCGCGCCACAACCTGAAGTACTGGTCTGGGGGCGAGTGGCTCGGCTTCGGCTGTGGCGCGCACTCCACGCGTGGTCGCCGGCGGTGGCAGAACGTGAGCGAGATCGGCGACTACGCCGCATTGATGGAGGCGGGAGAGGCGCCCATCGGACCCAGCCGCAACCTGTCCGATGACGAGCGACTGGCCGATACCATGTTTCTCGGGCTCCGTCTGGTGGATGGCGTGGACCTGGACCTGGTCGCAGCCCGCTTCGGGCACGATCCCTGGGCCCGCTGGGGCGGCGAACTCGAGCCGTTTGTCTCGTCCGGCCTGCTCGTGAGGGAGCATGGTCGGCTCCGGTTGACCCGAGAGGGTATGCTGCTGGCAAACGAGGTCATGCAGGTGTTCGTGTGACCGACGAATGGAATCGACACAGATGACCCAGACCCGACGGTTCGCGAGTCCTATGCGCACCGGCATGGTGGTGGCGGCTGCATTCGTGCTGGGCCTCGTCTGGGGAGCAGGACGCGGCGAGTCGATCGCGCAGCCGCCGGCTCAGCCGGCCTCGCCCCAGACGGAGGCACCGTCGTCGCCGGCGCCCGAACCGACCGCCCCGACCAAGACGCCCGCCGAGGCGCCTGGGGACCCCACACCCGGAGCGCCTGTCGCGCCAAGCGTGACAACGACTCCCGGGACCGTGGCTGACACCGGGGCCGCATCAGACACCGGGACCACGGCGGCCCCCGGTGCGCTGTCGCCGCCTAGTGCGGTCGACCCCGCCGATCCGCCCGAGTCGCCGAGCCGTGAGACCGCTCGGTTGTTCACCGCGGATCAGGGGCTGATCCTCAGCTTCCTCAAGCCGGGCCAGAACACCGCCTTCGAACGGACGATGAAGCGGGTGTTCGAGGCGATGGCGATCAGTCCCGACAACGAGCGGCGGCGGCAGGCGCTGGGCTGGGAGCTGTTCGAGGCCGAGGACCCGCTCGACGGTGGTGTCCTGTTGTACATCTCCGTGCTGGATCCGACCGTGCCGGACATGGACTACTGGGTGCCGGAGATTCTGAACGAGGCGTTTCCGACCGAGGTGCAGGAGCTCTATGTCACCTATGCGGGAGCCTTCGCCGACGGTCAGACGATCCAGAACCTGACGTTGATCTACCCGCCGCCCGAGGGGACGGCCGGGGCAGGGCAGTGACGGTTTGGGTTGAACGGGCTGGTTAGGGTAGAGTTAGCGCCCTCGGGCAGCACTGTTGGACGTGTAAGGAGAGGAGCAGATGATGTTGCGTATGGGAACTCAGAGTAGTCGTGTCTGGGGTGGTGCGGCGGCCGTGGCGGCCCTGACCGTCGGCGTGTTGCTTGGTGGCGCGTTCGCGTCGCGGTCCGAAGCGGCCGCCCAAGCGTCGGTGACCTTCTCCGGTGACGTCGGCGTCGAGTTGAACGTCGTTGATCCGTCAAAGACGGCCGACTTTGAGCGGGTGATGGAAGCCTATTTCGAGACTCTGAGATCCAGCGATGACGCGCAGCGCGCGCGCATGGGTTCGGGGCTCAGGATGTTTCGGGCCGCTGAGCCTGGACCGAACAACTTCGTGCTGTACTACGTGATTGCGGACCCCGTGGTGAGCGGGGGGAATTATGCGGTCGCGCAGGTGTTGGCCGACGAGTACATGGGTGGACCGCCGGAGAACGGCGACGAAGTGCGTGAGCTCTACGAGGCCTACACCGCCGCGCTGACGGGTGGAGGTCGGCAAATCATCAACCTCAACGCCGTCAACTAGTCGGACGGACTTCCGGTAGGCCGTGACTGGGAGCGCTGAGTACCAGGCGCGGCCTCTCGTTCCCAACGCAGATGATCGGCACCGGCGTGGCCTTGCGGTCTCGCATCGGTGCCGGTCCGTCTTCTGAGTGTTCAGAACGCGAAGTTGAGGCCGGCGTAGAGCCGTTGGTAGGCGCTGTCGGCCGACGATCCACGCAGCGAGAAGACCCGGTAGTCCACCCGCAGACGGAGTGGGCCGGCGACCGAGATCTTCACGCCCCCTCCCGCATTGGTGCCGGCGTTGGTGCCGCCCAACCCGCCGCCGCGCTCCTGATACAACCCACCTCCCAGGGTGCCGTAGAACTGCAGCCCGGCCACGCTGAGCGGGGTCTGGGCCAGCAGGTTGAACATCCCGGTGCGGAGCCCCGGGACACCGGCATCTAGGTCTTCAGCCGTATCGGCGTACTCGAACTCGAACCCGAGGACGAGCAGGCTCAGTCCGGCACTGAAGCCGCGAACCGGACGGTTGTCCGGGGCCGCGTTGGTGCCGACGAACAGGGTCAGATCGGCGTCGGCTCGCGCAGCCGGACCCAGCAGCATCACCGCCGTGACAAGCAGGAAAAGAGGTCGTTTCATGGGGTGTGTCGTGGGGGGAGGCTCCGTTCGCATCATAGCAAAGAGTGGGGTCGTGCTCCCGTGATAGAGTGCGCCACCGATGGACCTGCGGCCGACCGAGGACCAACGTCTCTTGCGTCAGACGGTTCGCGAGTTCGCCGAAACCGAAATGGCGCCCCATGTGATGACGTGGGACGAGGCCCAGCGGTTCCCTGCCGAGTTGCTGCCCGGGCTGGCCGGGCTGGGGCTGCTGGGCATCCAGTTCCCCGAGCGGTGGGGGGGCGCCGGGATGGGCGCCATCGACTACTGCATCTGTATTGAGGAACTGGCCCGAGTCGATCCGGCGGTCGCCCTCTCGGTCGCTGCGCACAACGGCCTCGCTGCCGCGCACATCCACGCATTCGGGACCGATGCCCAGCGAGAGCGGTACCTGACACCGCTCGCCGAGGGGCGACACCTCGGGGCCTGGGGACTGACCGAGCCGCAGGCAGGCAGTGACGCCGGCGCCACCCGCACCCGCGCCGAGCCCGTCTCCGAGGGATGGCGGCTCAACGGGACGAAGACATTCACGACCCATGGCAGCGTGGCCGACACCTACGTGGTGATGGCCCTCACCGATTCGGACGCGGGCTACCACGGCATCTCGGCGTTCATCATCGAGCGAGGCACACCCGGACTCGAACCGGGTCGCAAAGAGAACAAGCTCGGGATGTGCGCGAGCGACACCGCCGAGGTGGCGTTGGTGGACTGCGTCGTGCCGGCCGCGCAACGGCTCGGCGCGCTGGGGGAAGGGTTCATCGATGCGCTGCGCGTGCTCGACGCCGGGAGGATCGGTATCGCGGCGCTCTCGGTGGGGCTGGCCCAGGGCGCGTTCGAGGCGGCTCGCCGTCACGCGTTGTCCCGCGAGCAGTTCGGACAGCCGATCGCCTCGTTCCAGACCACCCAGTTCAAGCTGGCCGACATGGCCACCCGCACCGAGGCGTCGCGGGCGCTGACCTATCGCGCCGCGTATCTGCGCGACCAGGACCGACCGACCACCCGCGAGTCAGCGATGGCGAAGCTGTTTTCGAGCGAGACCGCGTTCTACGTGGCCCAGGAAGGGGTGCAGATCCACGGCGGCTACGGGTTCGTGAAGGACTATCCGGCCGAGAAGTTTTTTCGCGACGTGAAGTTGACGACGATTGGCGAAGGGACCAGCGAGATCCAGCGGCTGGTGATCGCCCGGCAGTACCTGGAGGCCGACTGACGCCATGTCGGACGACCACGCGGCGACCATCGCAGCGGTGCTGGCTGGTGATCGGCGAGGCATCGCGCGGGCCATTACCCGGGTCGAGAACGATCCGGTCGCCGCCGCCGCGATCATCGGCGGCGTTCACGCCAGGAGCGGAGGCGCCCTGCTGGTCGGGGTCACCGGATCGCCCGGTGTGGGCAAGAGCTCGTTGGTCGATCGGATGACGGCGGCGTGGCGGACGCGTGGTCGTCAGGTGGCGGTGCTCGCGGTCGACCCGTCGAGCCCGTTCACGGGAGGCGCGGTCCTTGGCGACCGGGTGCGGATGCAGAACCACGCTGGCGATGCGGGCGTGTTCGTCCGGAGCATGGCGACCCGGGGCGAGCTGGGCGGCCTGTCCCGGGCGACCGGGGACGCCGCCCTCGTGCTCGATGCGGCGGGGTTCGAGGTGGTGGTGATCGAGACCGTCGGTGTCGGACAGGCGGAGGTGGAGATTTCCCGGGCGGCTGATGTGACGGTGGTGGTGACGATGCCGGGCACCGGCGATGGCGTCCAGGCGATCAAGGCCGGGGTGATGGAGATTGCCGATCTGTTCGTCGTCAACAAGGCGGACCTGGCCGGCGCTGGTCGGGCGGCGACCGAGATCGAGGCCGCGTTGAGTCTCGCTGAACTGCCGCCCGAGTCATGGCGCCCTCCAGTACTCCAGACCACCGCGACGCGCTACGAGGGTGTGGCCGACGTCCTGGACACCATCGACCGCTTTCGGGACCATGGAGGGACGGACGCCGTCGGCCGGCGCCGCGCGCGCATCGCGGCCCGGTTGCGTCAGTTGGTAGCCGACCGCGCGGTCAGGCGGGTCACAACCTCTGGGCGCTTTGCCCAGGCGGTCGAGCGGGTGCTCGACCGAAGCGTCGACCTTTATACGGCTGGCGACGAGCTGCTGGAAAACGGACCAGGCGAGTCCGGCCCGTCGGTGGCATGAGCGAGCAGGCTCCGGAGAGAGTATGAAGGCAACCCTGGATCACATCGGGATCGCGGTGCGCGATCTCGACGCGGCGCTCGAGTTCTACCGTGACGCCCTCGGTCTGGAGCTCGGTCCCGCCGAGGAGGTGGCGTCCGAGCAGGTGCGGGCCCAGTTCCTGCCGGTGGGCGATGCGTCGCTCGAGTTGCTCGAGGCGACGGGGCCGCAATCGGCCATCGCCCGCTCCGTCGAACGGCGCGGGCCGGGCATCCATCACATCACGCTGCGTGTTGACGACGTGCAGGCAGCGCTCGACCGCCTGAAGGCGCGCGGCGTTCGATTGGTCGACGAGCGACCCCGGCCCGGCGCGGGCGGGAGCCTCGTCGCCTTCATCCATCCCTCGGCGGCGCAGGGCGTCCTGGTCGAGTTGAAAGAGATGCCGGAGACGCCGGCGTCCGAAAGGAGCACGGACCGTTGAGCATACAGGCTGGAGAGGTGCGAATCGGGGTCATTGGCGGCAGTGGCCTCTATGACATGGAGGCGCTGACGGACCGCGAGGAGGTGGCGGTCGACACGCCGTTCGGGTCGACATCGGCACCCTTCGTGGTGGGGACCCTCAACGACAGGCGCGTCGCCTTTCTGGCTCGCCACGGCGTCGGCCATCGGCTGATGCCGTCCGAGCTGAACTTCCGCGCGAACATCTGGGGACTGAAGTCACTGGGCGTGGACTGGATCCTGTCGGCCAGCGCCGTGGGGAGTCTGCAGGAGGAGTATCGCCCGCTCGACATCGTCATCCCCGACCAGTTCCTGGATCGCACCCGCGGCCGAATCAGCACGTTCTTCGGCAACGGCGTCGTCGCCCACGTAGGGTTCGCGCACCCGTTCTGCACGGTGCTGAGCGGTATCGCCGCCGAGTCGGCGGAGGGGACCGAGGCTCGCGTCCATCGGGGCGGGACCTACGTTTGCATGGAGGGGCCCCAGTTCTCGACCCTGGCCGAGTCACAGCTCTACCGAAGCTGGGGGATGGACATCATCGGCATGACCAACCTGCAGGAAGCCAAGCTCGCCCGGGAAGCCGAGATCTGCTACAGCACGCTGGCGTTGGTGACCGACTATGACTGCTGGCACGAAGGGCATGACGACGTGACCGTCGACATGATCATCGAGATTCTGAACAAGAACGCCGCGACCGCGCAGCAGGTGGTCAGCGAGGCCGTGTCCCGCCTGCCGGTCGAGCGAGGCTGCGAGTGTGCGACCGCGCTCGGCTCGGCTATCATTACGCGGCCCGACCTGATTCCGGATGACGCGAAACGGGATCTGGCGCCGATCATCGGCAAGTACATCTGACAAAGGCGCGCCGACGGACGGTCGTTGGCGTCATTCCGAGTTCAGTCCGAGACCCGAAACGTGCATCCCATACTCACCGTCGGTTCCGTCGCATTCGATTCCCTGAAGACACCGTTTGGCGAACGGTCTCGCATCGTCGGGGGTGCAGCGACGTATTTCAGCGTAGCCGCCTCCTTCTTTACCGATGTGCGTCTCGTCGCCGTGGTGGGTGAGGACTTCGGCGAGACCGAAATGGAGGTGTTCGGAGGGCGGCGGGTAGACCTGGCGGGCCTGCAGCGCGTGCCCGGGGAGACGTTCCGGTGGAAGGGCGAGTACTCCTACGACCTGAACAGCCGGGAGACGATCTACACCCACCTGAACGTGTTCGAGTCGTTCCAGCCGACGCTGCCAGAGGCCTACCGGCCCACGCCGTTCGTGTTCCTGGCCAACATTCATCCGGCGCTGCAGCTGGACGTGCTCGATCAGGTCGAGTCACCGCGCTTTGTCGCCTCCGACACGATGAACTTCTGGATCGAGGGGACGCCGGACGAGCTGCGCAAGGTGTTGGCGCGGGTCGACGCGCTGGTGATCAACGACGAAGAAGCGCGACAGCTCAGCGGCGAAGCGAACCTGGTGAAGGCGGCGCGCGCGATTCAGGCCATGGGGCCTCGGTTGCTGATCATCAAGCGTGGGGAGTACGGGGTGCTGGTGACTCGCGAGGAAGGCTTCTTCGCCGCGCCCGCCATGCCGCTCGAAGAGGTGGCCGACCCGACCGGCGCCGGCGACACCTTCGCGGGCGGCTTCATGGGCTATCTGGCCGCGGCCGGAGAGATGAGCGAGGCGGTCGTGACGCGCGCCATCATCGCCGGGAGCGTGCTGGCCTCCTTCGCCGTGGAGGACTTCGGACTGGATCGGCTGCTTCGCCTGACCCCCGAAGAGTTGCAGGCTCGATTCGCCGACTTCAAGCGCCTGACACACTTCGAGGCGCTGTGATCCCCGATGCCGGACGACAGCTCGCGACTCGACACGGCGCGCTGGCGGACGGTGCTGTTCTTCGGTCTGCTTGCGGCGATCGTGCTGTGGAACGGCCTGCTGATCGGCGTGCCCTGGCTCGTGGGACAAGAGGTCGACGGCCGGCCGGTCGTGGCGATGTCGGCAGGTGTGTATCTGGCGGCGGGCGCGGCCTGTCATCAACAGCCGGCACGGTCGTTTCATCCCTGGGGCGTCCAGATGCCGGTGTGCGCCCGTTGTGCCGGCCTCTATCTTGGGGCGGCGTTCGGCGCGTTGTTGTGTGTGCCCAGACGTCGCCTGAGCGGGCAGCTCTGGCTGGCTCCGGGACGCTGGACGGCGCCGGGTGGTGAAACGACGCTCGCGCAGTGGGTGGTCGGGCTGGCCGCGATTCCAACAGCCCTCACGCTGGTGGGAGAATGGTCGGGCGTGGTCGACGAGTCCGCGATGTGGCGGGCGCTGACCGGGGTGTGGTTGGGAGCGGCAGTAGGATGGGTCGTAAGTCTCGTGATTCGCGGCGAGTTCGAGTAGCCGAGCGACAGCGCTCGGCTCCCGCTCCGACCCCGGCGCCAGACACCTCCCGGGCCGCCACGGCGGCGCTGCTGGGGTGGTTGATGCCCGGAGGCGGGCATTTCTGGCTGGGCCGGCGCCAGAAGGGGACCGTCTTCGCAATTACCATCCCGCTGATGTTCGTGATCGGGCTGGCGCTCGACGGGATGCTGGCTCCCTTCGATCCGTCGCGACCGCTGGTTTTTCTGGCGGCCTTCGCCGATCTCGGCAATGGCGTGCCGTATCTGCTGGCGTCGGTCGCCGGTCTCGGAGAAGGCCAGGTCGTGGCGCCGACCTGGGAGCATGGCAACACGTTTCTGATCGTGTCCGGCCTCCTCAACATGCTGGTGTGTCTCGACGCCTTCGACGTGGCGATCGGTAGGAAGTAGGGGCGCCAGAGGTCCAATGGCCAGTCACTTCCTTTTGCTCATCCTGTTCGCGGCGCTCGTCTCGGTGGTGTTCGCCGTCCTGCAGAAGGACGAGCCGAAAGAGCAGCTTCGATTTGGCGGCCTGATCTTCGCCGGCTTCGTCGCCACCGCCGTGGTGCTCGGGTGGGTCTTCTTCCCGTTTCCGCTGTAGCGCCACGGCGGCCCCCGCCGGCCGCCGGGGCCGCTGGAGTATAGTGAGCGACGCGAGTCATGTCCGACGAACGCATCCTGATTTCCCGCGACGACGCCGTCGCCACCGTCACCGTCAACCGGCCCAAGGTACTCAACGCGCTCGACGCCGAGACCGTCTCGGCCCTGGCCGACGCCTTTCGCGAGCTGAAGGCTGACGAACAGGTCCGAGTGGTGGTGTTGACCGGGGCCGGTGACCGGGCGTTCATCGCCGGGGCCGACATCCGTGAGCTGGCGACCCTCACGCCACGGACCGCGCGTGCCCTGGCCGATACCGGACACCAGCTCTGCAACGACATCGAGCAGCTGGGGAAGCCGGTGATCGCCGCGATCAATGGGTTTGCCCTGGGGGGCGGCTGCGAGCTGGCCATGGCCTGCACGATCCGACTGGCCGCGCGCTCGGCCAAGCTCGGTCAGCCGGAGATCGGGCTCGGGTTGATCCCGGGCTACGGCGGCACGCAGCGGTTGCCACGTCTGGTCGGCCGAGGCATTGCCCTCGAGCTGATGTTGACGGGGGCGCCCATCGACGCGACTGAGGCCCACCGCATCGGCCTGGTCAATCGTGTGGTGGACGACGAGTCGCTGGCGGACGATACCGCCGCGCTCGCTAACACGTTGGCCAAGCAGGCGCTCGTCGCCGTGCGGCTGATTCTCGAAGCCGCACACCACGGCGTTGACATGTCGATGGCCGAAGCGTCCGTGTTCGAGCGCTCGACCTTCAGCCAGGTGTTCGACACCGAGGATGTGCGCGAGGGCACCGCGGCGTTCCTGGAGAAGCGCGCTCCACGGTTCACGGGGCGTTGATCACGTGGCCGAGACCTTGACCGGCGCCGGCGAGGCGCGCGACTTCCGGATCGGGCTCGTGGTATCGACTTACCACGACTTCGTCACCGATCGGCTGCGTGATGGCGCGATTGAAGCCCTGAAGGCGGCCGGCCTGCCGGACACGGCCGTCGTGGTGGCGCCGGTGCCCGGGGCGTTCGAGATCCCGCAGGCGGCGCGCCGACTGGCGGCCTTTGGCGGCGTCGATGCCGTCGTCGGACTTGGCTGTCTGATCCGCGGAGAGACGCCCCACTTCGAGTACATCGCGGCCGCGGTTGCCGATGGGCTCACCAGCGCGGCCCTCGATAGCGGGGTCCCGATCGCCTTCGGCGTATTGACCACCAACTCCGTGGAAGAGGCGCTGGCGCGAGCCGGGAGCGGCTCTTCCAACAAGGGGTGGGAGGCCGCCGAAGCGGTGCTCTCGATGGTGCGTCTGTTCCGCCAGCTCACCCCGCCCGGTATGGGGGAGACGCCGCAGTGAGCGCGGCCCGGTCGGTCCGAGACGGCCGGCATCGGGCCCGGATCGCCGCGCTTCAGCTCCTCTATCTGCGGGATGTCGGTGGCGGGGGAGCCGACGAGGTCGACGCGGCCATCGAGCGGTTCTGGGCCGAGAACAGCGCCAGCCCCGAGCGACGTCGTCTGGCGATGTCGCTCTTCGACGGTACATCCGCCGCGCTCGATCGTATCGATCCCCTGATTACCGAGGCGGCTGCGAACTGGCGGCTCGAGCGGATGGCGGTGGTCGATCGATTGGTGCTGCGCATGGGCACCTACGAACTGCTCGAAGGCAGCGCGCCCACGGCGGTGGTGATCGACGAGGCCATCGAGCTGGCGAAGGCATTCAGCGGGGATGATTCGGCGCCGTTCGTCAACGGCGTCCTCGACGGCGTGCGGCGACTCCTCGAGTCGGCCGAGCCGCCCCGCCCTCCCGGTACCGAAGAGCCGTTACCGCGTTGAGTCATGACCGAACCACGTGAGAACGACCAACTCGTCCAACGACGCGCCAATCTGGCGGCGCTCGTCGAACTGGGCGTCGAGCCCTATCCGCATACCTACGAGTGCACCGATACGGTCTCGACGCTGGTGACCCAGCACGGCGAGACCCCGGGCGACGCGCTGGAGGCCGACCGGATCGAGACCCGCACCGCCGGGCGGATCCTGATCATCCGCAGCTTCGGCAAGGCCCGGTTCTTCGTGATCTCCGACGGGCGCCAGCGTTTGCAGGTGTATCTCCGCAAGGACGCCCTCTCGGAGCGTGAGTACGAGATCGCGTCGCTGCTCGACATCGGCGACCAGATCGGCGTGGCCGGGTACCTGTTCCGCACGCGAACCGACGAGCTGACCATCTGGGCGGCCGAGCTCGAGTTTCTCGCGAAGTGTTTCGTCCCGCTGCCGGAGAAGTGGCATGGCTTGACCGACGTCGAGATCCGCTACCGGCAGCGCTACGTCGACCTCATCGTCAATCCGCCGTCGCGGGAGGTGTTCGAGACCCGGGCCCGGGTGCTGGCCTCTATCCGACGCTTCCTGGTCGACCGCGGGTTTCTCGAAGTCGAGACGCCGATGATGCAACCGATCGCGGGTGGCGCGCTGGCCCGCCCGTTCGTCACGCATCACAACGCCCAGGACATGGACCTGTTCCTCCGTATCGCTCCCGAGCTCTATCTCAAGCGGCTCGTGGTGGGGGGGGTGGAACGGGTCTTCGAGATCAACCGGAATTTCAGGAACGAGGGGATCTCGACTCAGCACAATCCCGAATTCACGATGCTGGAGTTCTACCAGGCCTACAGCGACTACACCGAGCTCATGGATATGACCGAGGAGTTGCTCTCGGTCGTGGCTCGGGAGGCCACCGGCGGCGACACCGTGGAGTTCGGGGAGGCGACGATCTCGTTCGCGCCGCCCTATCGTCGGGTGTCGATGCGGACGGCGGTGGCCGCGGCGGCTGAGGCCCGGCTAGGCCAGTCGGTGGACGAGGCGGTGTTACGAGACCGCGACCAGGTGGCCACCTTGGCCGGTCGACTCGGCGTCGAGCCGCAGCCAGGACATGGGGCCGGCAAGATCACGGCCGAGCTGTTCGAAGCGCTGTGCGAGCCGGACCTGGTCCAGCCGACGTTCGTGCACGACTTTCCGACCGAGGTGTCGCCGTTGTCGAAGCAGCGGAGCGACGACCCCGATACGGTCGAGCGGTTCGAACTGTTCGTGGCCGGGATGGAGCTGGCCAACGCGTTCAGCGAGCTCAACGACCCAGCTGAGCAGCGGCGCCGTTTCGAGGCGCAACTCGAAGACCGGGCGGGCGGTGACCTGGAAGCGCACGAGATGGACGAGGACTACATCCGCGCGCTCGAGTACGGTCTCCCGCCGACCGGCGGCGAGGGCGTTGGCATCGACCGCCTGGTCATGGTGCTCACCGGCAGTCCCTCGATCCGCGACGTCATCCTGTTCCCGCTCATGAAGAAGCGCCCGGAGGGCGAGGCGCCCCCGGAGCCGTCAGACGAAACGAACGAGGCGCCGGCGGCGGAGTAGGCCCTAACGGCCGACCCGCCGGACACCGAGAAGACGGGTAGCGGTTATGCTCGTGCGAGAGCCCAAAGCCTAAAGCCGGCAGTCCCGCTTTGGGCTGACCAGCGGGACTGCTTAGCAGTTCCGAGTCGTGAACCCTAGGAACTGCCCAAAGCCCAAAGCCAGGAGCGTAGAGCGCGCGCTGCCATGTCCCTCCCCTTCGAGCTCTACATCGCCACGCGCTACCTGTTCGCCCGCCGGCGGCAGGCCTTCATCTCGCTGATCTCGCTGGTGTCGACCGCGGGCGTCGCCGTTGGCGTGATGTCGCTCATCGTCGCCATGGCGCTGATGACCGGCATGCAGCAGGACATTCGGGACAAGCTGATCGGCGCGCAGGCGCATGTCTACGTGTACAAGGTGCTCGATGGGGGCTTCGAGGACTATCACGCCGAAGCCGCTCAGTTGCGCGAGGTGCCCGGCGTGCTCGGCGCCGCGCCCTCGATTCTCGGGCGGGCGGTGGCGACCAAGTCCGGTGTTGAGGCGTTCCTGTCGCTCAAAGGCATTGATCCGACGCTCGAAGGAGAGGTGACCGACCTGGATGCCGCGGTGCGCTATGGCAGCCTCGACGCGCTGGCGAAGCCGCACGAGGGCGTCCTGGGGGGCGTCGTGCTCGGCGAGGAACTGGCCGTGCAGCTCGGGGCCTATGTCGGAGACGTGATCTCGGTGCTGACGATGCAGAGCGCCACGCTGTCCCCGGTAGGGCCGATGGCGCGACCACGTCCGCTCAAGGTGGTTGGCATCTCGAATCTCGGCCTGTACGAGTACGACCACGCCTTCGGGTTCGTCAGCCTCGACACCGCCAGCGCGCTGTTTCGCCGTGACCAGGTGGACATGATGCAGCTGAAGGTGGACGACCTCGACCAGGCTGCCGCCGTGGCGCTCGACGTCGAGGACCGTCTGGGCGCCGGCTACCTGGCGCAGGACTGGGCCGAGCTGAATCAGGCGCTCTACTCGGCGCTGTGGCTCGAGAAGACGGCGATCGGGATCACCATCGGCTTGATCATGATGGTGGCGGCCCTCAATATCGTGGCGTCGCTCATCCTGCTGGTGATGGAGAAGAGTCGCGACATTGCGATTCTGAAGACCATGGGGGCGACCAGCCGCAGCATCCGCAACATCTTCGTGCTGCAGGGTGGTCTCATCGGTACGGCCGGCACGCTGGTGGGCGCCGTCGGTGGCGTCGGGTTGTCGCTGATTGCGGACAGCTACCAGCTGATTCAGGTGCCGATGGATGTCTACGACATCGCCTGGGTACCGTTCCGCGTGCAGATCCCGGAACTGATCCTCGTGGTGAGCGCGGCGGTTCTCGTGTGTCTGCTGGCCACGATCTATCCCTCCCGTCAGGCCTCTCGCCTCGATCCCGCCGAGGCGCTTCGCTACGAGTAGCCGGTTCGCCATGCCGTTTGTCAGCGTCGAGTCGCTCACCAAGTCGTATCGGGTGGGGGAGCGCGAGCTTCCCGTGCTGCGTGGGCTCGAGCTGACGGTCGAGGCGGGCGAGATGGTGGCCATCATGGGGGCCTCTGGAGTGGGCAAGAGCACCTTGCTTCAGGTGGTTGGCGGGCTCGATCGACACGATGAGGGGCGCGTGACCATCGACGGGCTCGACGTGACCGGCGCCGACGACGACACCCTCGTCCACTTCCGGAACCGCCGGGTCGGGTTCGTGTTTCAGTTCCACCACCTGCTGCCTGAGTTCAGCGCCCTCGAGAATGTGGCGATGCCGCTGCGGATTGCCCGGATGGCGCCGGCCGAGGCGGAGCCGCGGGCGCGCGGCCTGCTGGCCGACGTTGGCCTTTCGGAGCGGGAGACCCACCGTCCTGGCATGCTTTCCGGCGGCGAGCAGCAGCGGGTGGCCGTGGCGCGCGCGCTCGTCATGCAGCCCGCGCTCCTGCTCGCCGACGAGCCGACCGGTGACCTGGACGAGCAGACGGGCGACGAGCTCCATGAGCTCCTGCGTCAGATGCACACCGCCCATCGGCTGACCTCGCTCATCGCGACCCACAACCCGCGACTGGCCGAGTCCTGCGACCGTGTGCTCCGGCTCGAGGATGGTCGACTGCGCCCGGGTGAGGGCTAGTCTTAGCCGCCGTAACTGCCTGCCCCCCCTGACCTTTGCCGTATAATGCTGACAGGGCCGTCGGTGTCGGCCGTCAGTGGGTGATCCATGTTCGAGCGCTATACCGAGCGGGCCCGCCGTGTGTTGTTTTTCGCCCGATACGAGGCGAGCCAGCTCGGCAGTATCTCCATCGAGACCGAGCATCTCCTCCTGGGTCTGATACGCGAAGGCAAAGGGCTGACCAGCCGGATCTTCGCCCGGTCCCATCTCTCTCTGGAGAACATTCGGAAGGAGATTGAGGGCCGCACGGTCTTCCGGGAGAAGGTTTCCACCTCGGTCGAGATCCCGTTCAGTACCGAGACGAAACGTGTGCTGCAGTTTGCCGCCGAAGAGGCGGATCGCCTGCTGCACAACTACGTCGGGACCGAGCACCTGCTGCTCGGCATCCTGCGCGAAGAGCGCTGCGTGGCGGCGTCGATCCTGGTCGAAAAGGGGATGCGGCTGAACACGGTGCGAGAAGACATCGTCCAGCTGCTGAACGAGAAGACCACCCTGACCCGGGTGAAGGAGACGCCGCTGCTGGCCGAGTTCAGCCGCGATCTCACCGAGAGCGCGATGAAGAACCTGCTCGACCCGCTGGTCGGGCGGGCGATCGAGCTCGAGCGGGTGCAGCAGGTCTTGTGCCGGCGGACCAAGAACAACGCCGTGCTCATTGGCGAGCCTGGCGTCGGGAAGACCGCCATCGTCGAAGGACTGGCGCAGCGGATCGTTCGCGGAGACGTGCCGCACTTCCTGGCGGACAAGCGAATTCTGGCGCTGGACATCTCGCTGATCGTGGCCGGGACCAAGTACCGCGGGCAGTTCGAGGAACGGCTCAAGGCGATCATGAAGGAGCTGACCGAGAACCCCAGCATCATCGTCTTCATCGACGAACTGCACACGCTGGTAGGGGCCGGGTCAGCCGAAGGGTCGCTGGATGCGGCGAACATCCTGAAGCCGGCGCTGTCGCGCGGCGAGATCCGCTGTGTCGGGGCGACCACGCCGGCCGAGTACCGGAAGTACATCGAAAAGGATCGGTCGCTCGAACGGCGGTTCCAGGCCGTGAAGGTGGATCCCCCGAGTGAGAACGAGGCGCTCGAGGTCCTGCTTGGGGTCAAGGACCGGTATCAGAGCTTCCATCACGTGGAGTACACGCCGGAGGCGATCGAGGCCGCGGTCTATCAGTCGAGCCGCTACATCACCGAGCGGTTCCTGCCCGACAAGGCGATCGATCTGCTGGACGAGGCCGGCTCCCGCGCCAAGCTGCGTGCAGCTGGTTTCAGCGAGGAACTGGGCGACATCAACCGCAATATCCGCGTGGCCGTGGAGCAGATGGAAAGCGCGGCCGCCCAGAAGGACTTCGAGAAGGCGCAGTTCTTCAAGGAGCAGGAGGTCATCGCTCGCGAGAGCCTCCAGTGCGTGCGGGAGAAATTCGACGTCAAGGCCGGCTCCCGTCCGGTCGAGGTGGGACGGCAGGACATCGATGAGGTTGTGTCGACCTGGACCGGGGTGCCGCTGACCTCGATCAACCAGGACGAAGGGGACAAGCTGCTCCGGATGGAGAGCGAGCTGCATCGTCGGGTCGTCAGCCAGGAGCATGCGATTTCGGCGCTGTCACGCGCCATCCGCCGCTCGCGGGCTGGGCTGAAGTCGCCGGGACGTCCCGTCGGTAGCTTCGTGTTCCTCGGACCGACCGGGGTAGGCAAGACGGAGCTGGCCCGCGCGCTGGCGAACTTCCTGTTCGGCAGCGACTCGTCGCTGATTCGCTTCGACATGTCCGAATACATGGAGAAGCATTCGGTGTCGAAGCTGATCGGTTCGCCGCCGGGGTACGTGGGGCACGAGGAGGGGGGACAGCTCACCGAGAAGGTGAAGCGGAACCCCTATTCGGTCGTGCTGCTCGACGAGATCGAGAAGGCGCACCCGGACCTGTTCAATATCCTCTTGCAGGTGTTCGAGGATGGTCACCTGACCGATGGGTTGGGCAACCGGGTGAACTTCAAGAACACGATCATCATCATGACGTCGAACATCGGCGCGCGCTTCATCCAGAAGCAGGCGTCGTTCGGCTTCCAG
>MDTE01007202.1_pt1 | contig 31089 bp, 26 predicted proteins | sample 811231 | NCBI WGS metagenome assembly MDTE01 (sample SAMN05326651, study PRJNA326480) | marine metagenome | isolation source: seawater | place: Indian Ocean: Red Sea | collected 2010 | reverse complement strand
TTATTCATTTATAAATTAATTATAATGATAAATGACTCAATCAAGCAATAAAATTTTAGTAACAGGTGGGGCTGGATATATTGGTAGCCATGTCTGCCATCTTCTCATAGATCAAGGATATAATGTTACATGTATTGATAGCTTAATCACCGGAAATAAAGAACTTTTACCAAAAGAAGTTAAACTGCAAATATTCGATGTTTCTGAAAAAGAAAAAGTAGCAAATTTAATTAAATTCAATAATTTTGATTTAGTTATGCATTTTGCAGGACTTATTAGAGTTGATGAGTCTGTTAAACAACCAGAGAGATATAGAGAATTTAATTTTGTAAAGGCTAAAAGTTTTTTAGAGACCTGTTTTGAAAATAATTTAAAAAAAATTATTTTTTCATCAACAGCGGCAGTTTATGGTAATCCAAAAAATGAAAAAGTTACTGAAAAAGATCCTGTAGAACCTTTAAATCCTTATGCTTCATCAAAATTAGAGTTAGAAAATTTTATTAGAGAAACATCGAGTAAATATAATTCAAAGTATGTAATTTTAAGATACTTTAATGTTGCTGGTGCAGATGAACAAATGAGAACTGGTTTAATTTCAAAGAAGTCGACGCATTTAATTAAAGTTGCATCAGAAGTCGCTACAAATAAAAGAGATCATTTAATAATTAATGGTGATGATTATGATACACCAGATGGAACACCAATAAGAGATTATATTCATGTTTCTGATTTGGCTGATATTCATTTAGTATCAGCGAAGCATTTAATTTCTGGAGGACAATCTGATTTATTTAACTGTGGCTATGGCAATGGTTATAGTGTTAGAGAGGTAATTAAAAATTTAAATGACCAATTAAAAGATGATATAAAGACAATAGTTGGACAAAGAAGACCAGGCGATAGCAAAATGATTGTTTCAAACGTAAATAAGTTTAAACAATTTTTTTCATGGAAACCAAAATTTAATGATTTAACCAAAATTTTAAAAAGCGCGGTTGAGTGGGAAAGAAAATTAAAGAATAATTTGGATAAAAATAATTTAAATAAATTATGATTAATTTTTTAAGGATAAGACTTAGCGAATTGCTTAAAAAATTCATAAATTTAGTCAGTCACGTATTATCAAACAAAAAAGAAAGTGAACTTATAAAAAATTGTAAAAGTTTTGAATTTAATAGAACATCAGAACATACTATTTGGGACACATATAGAATAGTTAAAAAAGTATTTTTAAAAAAAGTTGAGGGAGATCTTGTTGAATGTGGTGTAGAAACTGGGCATAGTTTGGTTCTATTTCAAAAGATTATTGAACTATTTAATTTAAATAATATTAAAATTTATGGCTACGATACATTTGAGGGTATGCCAAGACCGGGTAATAATGATAACGATAAAGAAGGTAAGCCATTAATAAATCAATATGAAAAAAGGAAAATTAATGAAAATGTTAGCGGATGGAATAATGTTGGATTAAATATTGTTAAATCTAATTTTTATGAAAATACCAAACCTAATAAAAATCTTGTTTTGATCAAAGGAAAAGTGGAAGATACTTTGCAGTTAGAAAACAATATTCCAAAAAAAATATGTATATTAAAAATAGATACCTGTTTATATGAAAGTACAAGAAAAATATTAGAAGTCTTGTCTCCAAAAGTTCAAAAAAATGGTATAATTATCATTGATAACTATTTTAATTATACTGGAATTAAAAAAGCAGCAGATGAATATTGTAAAAAAAAGGGATTTTTAATTAAGCAATTTTTTTTACTTGGAGGAGCAGATAGAGCAGTGATTATTGTATAACAACAGTTTTTTTAAACGAGTTAAACATTTTCAAGACTTATATCTTTTATAATATGAAATTTTTAATTAGATTTAAAATTATTATTTTAAAATTAATAAAATTAAATATTACTTTCCTGAAAAGAGAAATATCAGGATATCCAAAGATTGTTCAAAACTTTGAGATTAATTTCTCTAAATATATTGGTAAAAAATATGGTATCTCTTTTTGCAATGGAACTTCATCTATTGAAGCAGCCATATATGCACTAAATTTTTTACCTAGCGATCAAATTCTAGTTACAGCAAGTAACTTTCATGCAAGCATTGGGCCTATAAAAAATTTAAATTGCACACCTGTATTTGTTGATATTGATGAAAAATCACTAACTATAGACTGTGAAGATCTCAAAAAAAAAATTAGTGACAAAACTAAAGGCATATTAATTGTTCATCCATGGGGGTACCCTTGTAACATGGATGAGATCTTAAAAATTGCAAATGAAAATGATTTGAAATTAATAGAAGACTGTTCACATGCTCATGGTGCATTATATGATAATAAAAAAATTGGGAGTTTTGGAGATATTAGTTGTTTTAGCTTACAAGGAGGCAAATCTATTGCTGCTGGTGAGGGTGGTATATCTCTAACCAATAAAGAGGAATATCTTTTGCGAATGTCAATCTATGGTCATTTTGATAGACATAAAAATGAATTAAAAAATGTTGATAATCTTAAAAAGTATCAGAAAACAGGAATTTCAAAAAAACTCAGGGCTCACCCTTTGGGGATTAGTTTGGCAAATGTTGATTTTGATAATCTTAATATATTGAACAATTACAAGGAAAAAATTTATAGAAGAATTGATGAAATAATAATCAATTATAAAAATATAAACACAATGGAAATTAATAACAAAGCAAAGAGAGGTGGTTATTTCTCTGGATACCCTTTAATTTTTAAAGATATAAGTAAAATTTCAAAAATTGAGGAAAAATTTAAAAAATTTAAAATTAATTTAGTCAAAAACCCATGGTTTCTTACACACCATTTAGAAATTTATAATAATTCAAAATGCGAATTACCAATAACTGAAAAAATTAATGATCAATTTTTTTTAATAAGAATTCCATATTTTTTTAATTTTAATTTCAAAAACTTAGAGAATTGTTTAATAGAATGCAAAAATGATGATTTAATTAATTAATGAGTAAATTAAGAACTTTATCTTTAAATTTAAGTAAAGAACAAATTAAAAGAGTATCTAAAAATTTTATTTCACTAGTCACATTAAATTCTTCACTTACACTTTCTCAAATACTTTTTCCACCTTTGATGATAACCTTCTATGGTTTAGAAAATTTTGGAATATGGGTTTTTTTAACCGCATTACCATCAGTTTTATCAGTATTAAACTTTGATTTAAATGAAGCTGCAAAAACTGAAATGTCTATTTATTTTAACAAAAATAACAAAAATAAAATCAATGAAATATTTAATAATTCAATTATTTTAACTGTAATATTTATTTTTATTTTATCCATTATAGGGTTTGTAATTATAAATTTTTATAATTTTAAATTAGAAATCTTAAAAAATTTAAATTCTGATGAACTAAATTTAATATTAATTTGTGTTTTTTTATCATTTTACCTAAATATTTTTAACAGTATTTTTAAGACAGGAATAACATATTGGGGGAGATTAGATATTAGCACATATATAGAAACTTTTTTTGATTTATCTACAAAAATATTAATTATTATTTTAGGAGTTTTTTTTGAAAAATTAATGTTTGCTTTTATTGCTTTGTTGTTTGTAGGTATACTAAAAACATTTATTTTTTATTTTTTTTTCATAAATTATAATAAATACTTAACATTATTTTCTTTTAATTTAATCTCAAAAAAGCTGCTATTAAAATTATTTAAATTATCTGTACCTTACTACTTAGATACTTCATCAAATATTATTAAACACAGTTTTCAAATTATAATAATAGGTACATTTTTTAATGCTCAAGTAGTAGGTTTGATAAGCACCTTTAAAACTTTATTTTATTTTCTGCCACTAAGAGTTTGGAGTGTTTTTTCAAAAGTAATATTTTATGAGTTCACAAAGCTATATGCTGAAAAAAAATTTAATAAACTAAAATATATTTATTTTAAATCTTTAAAAATTGGATCATTATTTATAGTTACATTTGTAATTTTATCATTTTTGATGGGAGAATATTTGTATAGTTTTTGGTTAAATAACTCTTATAATTTTGATTATTATTTACTAATTCTTATTGTGCTAGATTTAGTATTTTTTATATCAGCAAGATCAGCAGCCTTTATAAATAAATCAATAAATAAATTTTTTGAAACATCTTTAACAGAAATAATCATAAATTTGTTAATAATTATAAATGTATTTTTTTTATTCGTTAATAATCAATCAATTTATTATTTATTTGTATTTAATTTAATTGGATCAATTATAATATTTATCTACAGCATTTATTATTCTCTAAATTTAAAAATTTTTCAGAAGTATAAATATTAATGAGAAAAGAAATTGCTAGATTTTTAGGAACAAAATTACCTTACTTTAAAGGTAAGAATAAAATAATTCGTTATTTGTATCCTACAAACAAATTTAAAAATGTAAATGAAGGTGAAGAATTTATTATTGATTATTTTAATACCAAATATAAAGGAATTACTAGCAACTATATTGATTGGGGTGTTTATTTCTACGCAGGTTTCGAGAAAGCATTAATAAATTATATTAAATCTGAAATAAAAAATTATGAGTACTTTTTGGATGTAGGAAGCAATTCTGGTACATTTAGTCTCCCATTTGTAAATGAATTCAATCTTAAAATAATCTGTTTTGAACCATTAAAATATAATTATAATAAACTGATCGAAAACTTCACTTTAAACAATGCATTAAAAAATAATGAATTTCATAATATTGCATTATCAAATAAATCAGGCGAAGCTTATATTAATTTTTCTGAAATAAGAGAAAATGTTGGAAGTGCTACTTTAAATGAAATGCGCGAGCCTGAATACAACGAAAAAAAAGAAAAAGTTAAAGTTGAAAAATTAGACTCATTATATCAATTCACAAATAAAAATTTGTTTATTAAGATTGATGTTGAGGGTCATGAAAAAGAAGTTTTGGATGGTTCAATTAATATTTTAAGAAATAATAAAATATTAATGTATTTAGAAACCTCTAATGATAATTTATTAAATGATTTGAAAAATTTAAAATTTAAAATTTTTTACCCATTTTTCAGAGAAAAAAAATTTAAGTTTATAAAAGAACAATATGGTGAGAACGTAATACTCAAAAATTTTTAAATCTAAATGAAAAATATAATAAATATATTTAATATTAATTTTATTGATGCAAATTATCAAACGATCAAATTTTTGCTTGATAAAGGTGGATTGTTAGTTTTACCTTCAGGTCCAGGATTAGCAACAATTAGGCATGATCTTCAATACTATAAATCTATTAAAAATGCTGATTTAGTCTTATTTGATAGTGGCTATTTATGCTTATTGTTAAGATTTCTAAAAAATATCAAGGTAAGAAAATTATCGGGATATATTTTTTTTAAAAAGTTTTTAAAAAGTTTACAAAAAGAAAAAAAAAAAATAATTTACTTCATAGATCCCTCTCATAAACAATCAAAAATTAATAAAGCTTATCTTAAAAAAAAAAATATTATTAATGTGCAACAGTATGTTGCGCCAATTTATAAAAAAAATAAAATTATTGATCGTAAATTAGTTAAAAAAATTAATAGAATAAAACCAAAATATGTGATTATAAATTTAGGAGGTGGGGTACAAGAAGTTTTAGGCAACTACCTAAAAAAAAATCTTAAATATAAAGCGTCTATCATTTGTTCTGGAGCAGCAATATCCTTTTTTACTGGTCAACAGGCTCCTTTTACTGATTTTATAGATAAGATATACTTAGGATGGTTACTACGCATCATCTTTAATCCTTTTATTTTTCTGCCAAGATATATATCTGCAATTAAGCTGTTTTTTTTAGTTTTGGATACAAAAGTTACTAAGAAATCATATTTATAAAACTTAACAAACGGTTTTTAAAATATAATATTATAGTGAATATCAACATATAGTTTATTAAAGTTTTGTTTAGTGCCAATAATTAAAAATTATGAAATTGAAAACAATCAAAATTGTAATAGTGATATATGTATTATTGGATCTGGAATAAGCTCACAAACTTTAGCAAGTAAATTAACAAATAAAAAAATTATAATTGTTGAAAGTGGTAAAATTAAATTTAGTGAAGAAAATCAAGATCTTAATCATATTAAAAACACTGGACTATCTTTCAGACATAATCATAAAAATAGAATTAGACAATTAGGAGGTTCTGCAAATCTTTGGGCCAATCAACTGATGGAATTAGATGAGTTCGAATTTTCTCATAGAAAATGGATAATTGATAATTTTGCATGGCCTATTAAATATGAGGAATTGAGACTTCTATACAAAGACGTTATTGAAAATTTGTATAATGATTATTTTAAAAAAATTAATTTTTTTTACCCTGATGAAAAAAAAAATAAAGAACTTTTCTTAGAAAAAGAATTTTTAAAGAATAATTCATTTAAATTAAGTAATCATTTTTGGCCAGGTAAGATAGAAAAATTCAATCTAAAAACAAAATTTACTAAAAATTTATTAAATACAAAAAATATTTTTTTTTTAGAAAATTTTACTGCAACAAAATTTAACTTAGATAATGATACTCACAACATCAAAAGTTTAATTACACAAAATAAAAGTAAAACTTGTGTAATTAAATCAAAAATTTTTATTTTAGCATGTGGAGCAATAGAAAATGCAAGAATAATTTTAAATAATGAACAAAATAATAAAATATTTAAAAACGATAATACAGGAAGATATTTTATGGATCACCCAAGAATATGTTTAGGTACTATAAAGTCTAATACTAAATTACCTTTAAGTTCGCTAATTGGAATTAAAACAAAAAGTTATCAATTTAGAACAAGTTTAAAATTATCAACGAAGATTCAAACTGACAGTAAAATTTTAAGCTCATATGCTTTTCTTGATCCTGTATATAACAATGAGGATGAAATATTCTTTCAAAAAGTTTTATCAGAATTAAAAAAAATAATAAAAATGAAAGGTATTCCAAAAATTAATTTTAAACAAATGCATTTTAGAAAATTATTAGAACTATTCTATTTAAGACTACCCCCTCAAATTTCAAATTCGAAAATTAATAATTTGTTATATTTAATATTTAATAATGAAAAATACAATTTTCTATTTCAAGATATGAATGTTAACTATCAAGCAGAGCAATATGCGCAATATTCGAATAGAGTATATTTAAGTAAGGAGAAAGATATTTTTAATCAAAACTTATGTAATCTAAATTGGCAATTAAATGAAATTGATTTTAAAACACAAAATGTATTTATAAAAACTTTGGATAATGAGTTAAAAGAAAATAAATTTTTAAAATTTATCATAAAAGAAAATACAAATTTTACCGATGCAAGTCATCATGCTGGTACCACAAGAATGTCATATAACAGAGAGGATGGAGTAGTTGATATAAATTGTAAGTTTCATGATATAAATAACTTATATATTATAGGTAACTCTATTTTTAGAAATGTTGGAAGTGCTAATCCAGGCCTAACTAATATGGCAATCTCAATTAGATTAGCTAATTATTTAAATAAAAATATATTAAATGTTTAAATTAAACAAATTACTAAAATTAGTAAAACTTTTAAAAAATAGAGTAACTAGAAAAGGATTATACAATAACATTGCTGCAAATATTGAATTGGAATATTTGGTTAATGATTTGAAATTTGAAACCGTTATTGACGTAGGTTCAAATAAAGGACAATTTATTTTATTAGTTGAAAAAAATTTTCCAAATGAAAAATTTTTTTACTCATTTGAGCCTATTACTGAAATTCTTGAGAAACAAAAAAAGTTTTTTTTAGGAAACAACAAAATTTTATTTTTTAATTTTGCATTAGGTGAAAAATTTGAAAAAAAAAAATTTAACATTACAAAACGTAAAGATAGCTCATCTTTTTTTCAAATAAATGAAATGATTAAAAGTAAAGATCATATTAAAGAAGAAGAAAGAGAAATAGAAATAAAACCATTAGACAAGGTAATGGGAGCAGAAAATTTAAGAAAACCAATATTAATGAAAATTGATGTACAAGGGTATGAATTTGAAGTTTTAAAGGGATCAAAAGATATTATAAGAAAAATCAAATATTTAATAATCGAACTTTCAGAGAATGAAATTTATAAAGGGCAATCATTAGCTCCTGAAATAATTGATTATCTTAAAAAAATTAATTTTAATATATTAAAAGAAACAAGAGCATATAAAATTTCTGGAAGTGAGTTTAAACAAAAAGACATTTTGTTTATAAATCATAATTCAAATGAGTAAATTAAAATATATTTTATCTCTTTCAGGAAAATTTCATCATTTTCAAGTAGGTCAAATTTTGCATCAGCGGAATCAGCTTATAAAAATTATTACAGGTTGGCCTAGCATAAAATTAAAAAACGAGAAAATTCCAAAAGAATTCATAATATCAGATGGAATTTTTAATATTTTGAAATACCCTTTTTCGTCTTTCCCACTGATGAATCCTTACTTGCAATTGATGTCAATATATAACAAAAAAAATATAGATAGAATAGTATGTAAATTTTTAGAAAAAAATAATGAGGCCGATGTTTTACTTGGACTAGCTGGTGTAGCCTTGAGAAGTGGTAGAAAAATTTTGAATAATAACAAAATTTTTGTTTGTGAAAGAAGCTCGTCCCACATTGTCTATCAAGACAATTTACTAGCAGATGAATATAAAATTAATAATAGAAAGTTTTATCGTGCACATAATTGGATAATTGAAAATGAGCTAAAAGAATATGAAATGGCAGATATGATACTAACTCCCTCTAATTTTGTGAGGAATTCATTTGATAAAAAAAATATTAAAAAAGTAAAAGTTGTTAATTTTGGTGTAAATACGAAAAATTTTTTTAGAGATGAAAATATTAAAAAAAATCAACAGTTTTTTGATATACTATTTGTAGGAGCTATTTCTTTAAGAAAAGGATTGCATTACCTTTTAGAAGCATTTCAAAAATTTAAACACCCAAATAAAAGGCTACATATAGTAGGAAATCATACATTAGATAAAGATTTTTTTGAAAAGAAAATTAACAAAGATGGTATTGTATACCATGGTCATGTAAATCATTATAAACTTAACAATCTATATAATAATTCTCATGTTTTTGTTCTGCCAAGTATCGAGGAGGGCTTTGCTACTGTAATTTTACAAGCTGCAGCAGCAGGTTGTCCAGTAATTGTATCGGAAAATACAGGAGCTGCTGAGTTTGTAAAAAATAATAAAATAGGTTTTGTAGTTCCAATTAGAGATGCTAACGCGATTGCTAATAAACTAGAAAATTTATCTGAAAATAAAGATCTTCTTGTTGAATTTTCTGACAAAGCAGCAAAAACAATGCAAAAGAATACATGGTCTGATTACGTTGATCAAGTCGAAAACTTAATTTTAGAAATAAAAAAACAAAAACAATAATTAATAAATGTTAAAATGATAAAAATAGAAAACTTAAATGAAAATTTCGATGAAGTGAAAGATAAAAGTTATTTTAGAAATTTAAATAATTTTTTATATAAGTTTTTAAGTTTCAATATAATAATTAATTTATTATTATATTATATTTCTAATGAGATTTTTGCTGTTATCACATACGTTGTTATACTAATCTTTTTTTTTATAAATTTTAGAGTTTACTTCAGAAACTTCTTTATTGTTCTCTTTGCACATTGTTTAGTGCTATTTTTAATAAATTTAACATATTTAACTTTTATAGGCACCTTTCTAGTAAATAATTTTATATTTAATAGATCACTTGAAGATACTATGATAAATTTTTTTTATTGTGATCTTCAAACCTATTTTTTAGCAAATATTTATATTCTTGTTTATTCCTTTAGTATAATAATTTTCAATAACTTACTGCCGAGTTATTATAAAATAACTGCTATTAAAAAAATAAGTTTCATTGATTTAGTATTAGATAAAAAAAAAATTTTTATTTTAATATTGTTATGTATATTTTTTGAACTGTTCTTTTATTTAACTGATATGGTTGGAAGTCAGCAATCTGGTGGTTTTATTCTTAAAAATCAATCCGATAAGTCTACTTGGTACACACAATTCTATATTTTTGTTGTTATATTTCATATTTTTTTAAACGTAATATTCTTAGTATCTTGTGAAAAAACAAAATTTATAATTTATGATAAATTATTTTTATTTGTTTCTTTTGTTTTAAGCTTAATTTTTTTTGGTTTCTATGAAAGAAGATTAATAATTATTTTTTTTGTTATAAATTTTTTTATATATTTTCTAATAAGTAAAAAAAAAATATTTAGTTTTAAAAAGATTTTAATTTACTTATTTTCTTTTTTTATAATTTTTCAATCCTTTGCATTTTTAAATACTATTAGGGCATTAACCTTGGTAAGTGGAACAGACTCGTTAAGAACAATTATACAAAAAGGAGAAATTTTCTCATATTTTAAAGATGAAAAAATAAATAAGTATGGAAAATCTGAATTTAGAGAAAATTTGAGCTTTCGTATGTTTAATAATCACGAATTAGCAACCTTATTTTATTACCAAAGACAAGATAGTAAGGAAACATTAAATGGCGAATTGTTGTTCAATAGTTTTATTAAAATGATTCCTGCAGTAATTTATCCTGACAAAAATAAACTTATCGCAGGAGAAAGTTTAATAATGAAAATAACCGACTCTCCCCTATTCCGCTTGGATACAGTCGATAGTTTACATTCTTATTCTTATGCTGATTTAGGGTTTTTAGGTCTGGTTATTTATCCCATTGTCGTGAATATAGTTTTTTTTGTAATTTATAAAATTATATCAATAAAAAAAATACTCAGTGTCAGCTCTGCATACATTGTTGCTATACTTTGTCCCTTAATTACAATTAGAGCTATTGAGGGAACTTTTATAGACTGGTTTATAATAATGAGGAATATCATATTATTTATATTTTTATTTAATTTTTTATTGTCATTTATCATTCAAAAAAAATTTGAAATAAAAAATGAAAATTAATTACTATTTAAACTTTTTAGAAGAAAATAGAATTAGCATGAATTTATATGCTGAACAGCTTATAAACTACCAAAAGAGCAATTTTAAAGATTTAGATATAAACTATTTTTTGCCTAAATTACCTTTTTTATCAAAAATTTTTTTTTCCAATATTTGGAAATTAAGATACGCAAGATATATTTCATATCCTTTTCAAGTGAAAAAAATGCCAAAACATGACATAGCACATATTTGTGACCAACAATATGCTCATCTATATCCTTATTTAAATAGTACATTAAAATTTATAACTGTTCATGATCTTGTGCCTGTAATTTTTGAAAAAAAATTAAATAATAATCCAAGATTATTTAAATATTCTCTAAGTAAACTTAAATATTTTACAAAAGTATTTGCTGTAAGTGAAAATACTAAAACGGATATATTGAGATACACAGACTGTCCAGAATATAAAATAGAAGTTATAATGGAGTCTATTGAAAATATTTTTAATAATAGTTCTATAGATGCCGAGAGCGTTTGTAAAAAGTATAATATACCATTAAATAAAAAAAAAGTTTTAATAAGTGGAAATGTCTTTTATAAAAATCATGATACCTCTTATAAAATATTAAAAAACCTGTATGAACTTAATAAAGATATAATATTTATTCATATCGGTAGTGAAAATCAAAAAAATTTGCCAAAAGAACTTGAAAATAATATTTTTAGGTTGCCTTTTATTGAGAGAAAAGAAATACCAAATATTTACAAAATAGTAGACCTTTTACTTTTTCCATCAATTTATGAGGGATTTGGAAGACCAGTTCTAGAAGCTATGAGTTGTGGCACCCCTGTAGTATGTAGCAATAACTCTTCAATTAAAGAGGTAGCTGGTAATGCGGCATTGACTTGTGATTATAATAACGTTCAATTATTTACCAAAAATATATTAGACTTGTTAACCAATAAAGGTCTTCGTGAAAAAATGATAAATAAAGGTTACGAACAATCAAAATTATTTAGTATTAATAAATTTCACAATAATTTGGTTAATATTTACAAAAATGAATTTAATAAATGAAACCAAAAACTAGGTTTTATGAAAATAAGATCTTTGTTTAAATAAATTTTATATTATGAAAATATTATTTATTGGTCCTAAAAAAAGTTTAAACAAAGGCTATAGTAATAGTTATTTACAATTTAAAACTTTAAAAAAACTTTACAGGGATGTTGACAGCATTGACTAAAGTAAAATTCTCTTTTTAACCTCTTTGACAGGTAAAATTTTTATTCATATTTCTCCATATATATTGGAGTATTTTATAAATTTTTACATTTTATCTCGTGTAAAGAAAGAATACGATTTAATTTGGGTAAAAGGAGGTGATTTCATTGGAAAAAAATTAATCTTAGAATTAAAAAAAAAAACTAAAAAAATTGTTTTTATTTGTAATGATAACCCTTTTGTCAAAAGAGATAAAAAAAGGTGGAAATTATTTTTACCCGCGGCAAAATACTACGACTGTATAGCTTTTCAAGATAAATCAAGATTGAGTCCCTCAAAAAAATGGGGTGTAAGGAAATCCTTGTTAGTATTACCTCCTTATGATTTAAACATTCACAAAAAACAAAAAATTTCTAAAAAAGAAAAAATTAAATATCAAAACGATATTATTTTTGTGGGAACTTGGAGCCCTAAAAAAGGTGAATTTATAAGAAAATTAATTGAGCTTGGTTTAAATGTTAATATTTATGGAGGTTTATGGGATAAAGACCCATATTATAAAATATTGAAATCAAAAATTAAACTAGGTCATGTTTTTAATCCTCATTACTCAAAATTAATTCAAAACTCAAAAATTGCTCTTTGTTTATTTGCAGAAGGTAATCTAGATACAATAACAGCTCGATCAATCGAAATTCCTGCAATTGGTACCTTGCTATGTTCATTAAGAACAAAATCTATGAAAAATGTTTTTATTGAAAATAAGGAAGCAATTTTTTTTTCTAGTCCAAGAGAATGTGTTGAAAAATGTCATTATTATCTAAATAATGAAAATGAAGCAAAAAAAATTTCAAGAGCTGGTCATATTAAAATAACTAAAATTTTAAAACCAAATCATGAAAATTTAATTAAAAAAGTTTTTGATTACGTTTTTTAATTAACACTTAATTTAATTATTAATAAGTGATTTTTATAATTAACACTATTTAATTTTAAAGTTAAAAGAAATCTAATGGTAGTATTAAGAGAATTAACTAGAATATTTATTATATATGTATTCAGACTTAGCAAATAAAAATAAATGTTGATTTCTTGGATGTCCCCATTCATTTCCCATATACTTATGGAAACGAAAATTATTTTTTTGTCCAAACTCTTTTATTTGTTTGAATGTATAATTAAAAGATCTATGTGAATGACTTTTGAATGGCATAAATAAATTAATTGGAGAAGTAGAAAAAGTTGCAAAAAAGACCACATCTTCGTTTGTGAAATAATCTAATTTTTTAAAGCATAGATTAATATCCTTTCCATTTAAGTGCGTAAAAACTGAATTTGCAAATACATAATTAGGTGTTTGTTTGAATTTAAAATCAAAAGAATAATTATGTACAAATTGAGGATTTTTTTCTAAATTTATATTTTCAAAATTAATTGCATCTTCTACAAGTTTTTTTTCTGGTTCTAATCCTAAGTATCTATTTTTATCTAAATACTCTATAATATGTTTTCCAACCCTTAAGCTTCCACAGCCAATATCTAAAAAAATGTCATTTTTTTTTAACTTTAAATTATTAATCAAGGCATAACTTAAAGCTTTACCAATCTTATCATATTCACCACCTACATATTCCTGATAACCGTACTTAAATACACCAGATTCATCGGATGTAGATGTTAATTTATTAATAAATAAATTTTTATAGTATAAATTAAATAATTTTATAAAATTTTTGATCATCCTCAGACGATAAAAGTATTATATTTATATTAAATTTCATTTTTTTTAAATTTTTAAAAAGTATTTAAAACATTATATCTTTTTTCATAATTATTAGATAATATTAACCTTAAATGAAGGTTTTATTTGTTTGTTCTCATCAAATTCAAAATCTTATTCCATTATTTGTAGAATTGAATAAAAAAAAAGACTTTAACTTTAAAGTTATTTATTGGGAAAAACTTACAAGCTTTCATTATGATGAAGAATTTAAACAACAAATTGATTTTAATATAAATTTTTATCGAAATTATGATTTTGTCTCTTTATCAAAAGAAAAAAATTCAACAAAATCTTTTTTTTCATTTTTTAATAAAATAAGAATTTCAATTAATCTAATTAAATATTTTTTCAAAAATGACTTTAATACAGTCATTTTTTATGGGTATTATTTTCCTCATGTAATAAGCGCAATTTTATTAAAAATTTTAGGGAAAAAAACAATTTTAAGAAGTGTTTCCTATAATTTAGGTAAAAGAAATTTATTAAAAAAAGTGATAAGATACTTTTATTATAGGTTATCTAATTTGTTTTTTGATGAATTCTGGTCAATTTGTAAATTAAATACCGATTTTTTTTTATCTTTTGGGGTAAAAAAAGAAAAAATTTGTTTGATCCCTTCAAGTCAAATCACTAAAGAATTTATATTTAATGAAAACGAAAAATTCTTATTAAACAACGAAAAAATTGTTGAAGATAATAAGCTTTCAAAAAACAAAAAATTTATTCTTTTTGCTGGTAAATTTAATTCACAAAAAAGACCTTTGTTTCTTATTAATTCTTTTATAAATGCTCAACTTGGTAATGAATGGAATTTAATTATGTCTGGTGGTGGTGGAATATTTCATGATGATGTTTTAAAATTTATTAATAAAAATAACCTTAGTAATGTTTCATTTGTTGGATATAAAAACTTACGTGAAATGATTGGTTTATACACAATTTCTGACATAGTTGTTTTACCATCTGACTACGGAGAAACACATGGCAATGTGTTAATGGAGGCAATTCAATTTGAATGTGCTTTAATTGCAAGTGATAGAACGGGTATATATCCAGAAATTCTTAGAGAACAAATGGGATTGGTTTTTAAAGCTGCATATAAATCTGATCTTATTGAAAAATTTAAATTACTAACAAAAGATAAAGAACTGCTTTTAAAGTTAAAAAAAAATGGAATTAAGTATAGTGAAAAAATTAAGCCCTTGTATGCTGCTAATAAAATGTCGGAATTGTTACTAAAAAAATGAAGTATAGTCTAAATAATTTAGTTGAAATTATTTCATCTACACCATCCAACTATGACCATTCAGTTGGATTTCATGATATAAGACCTTTTAATAAGGCTAACAATAACCTAGTTTTAATTCATAGATACCCATTAAATAATTTGGGATTTAAAAACAAAAAAAAAATTTCAATTGATATATGTCTGTGGGATATTTCCAGTGACACAGTAAACAAGATTGATGAATCCGATGCATGGAGTTGGGAGCAAGGTTCAAGACTTCAATGGATAAATGAAAGAGAGCTAATTTATAATAAAAGAATTGATGGAAAATTAATCTCATGTGTTTATGATATAAATAATAAATCAAAAAAAAATTTACAGAACACTGTTTATTCAATAAATAAAAATAATCATTTCCTTCATATAAATTTTTCAAGACTATGGAAACTATGGAGATCATATGGGTATTACTCTGATTTTGAACAAACTAATTACGACAGCCAACCTACAGATGACGGAGTGTTTCTATGCGATACAAAAAACGAAAAAAAAATTGTTCTTTCTATAAGAGATGCAGTCAAATTATGTAAACTTGAAAATTTAGAAAAAGATTTTTTTTTGTGCCATCCAAGTTTTAATCCAGCAGGAAATAAGTTTGTATCTTTATTGAGATTTTTTAATGATACAGGGGCCTTGATTTCATATTTTATTTGCACTGATATTGAAAAAAATACTAGTCAGGTTTTAGCTAAAGAGAAAGTATCTCATTTTGAATGGTTAACAGATGAAAAATTAGTTGTATGGTCAAGAAATTTAGGTACAAATTTATCAAAATTAAGGTTCAATAAATTCATTGAAGAAAAAATTATTTCAAATATTAAAAAAATTCTAAATCTAACTACTACAGGTTTTAAATCAAGGATTCTATCAACTAGTTATCATCTGATAGACTTAAAAACTCCAAATAAGTTGACAAAACTTAATGATAAATTACTCACAGAGGATGGCCATCCACAATTATCACCTAATAATAGATATTTAATTACTGACACATATGCAGATAAAGAGAAATACCAAAAGCTTATTCTTTATGATCTAAAAAAAAAAAAAATTTATACTTTGGGTAAATTTAAACTAGATGATTATTTGATTAAAAATTATTTAAAGTATGATTTGCATCCAAGATGGGACAATACAGGAAATTTAATTTGTATCGATTCATCTCATCAAGGTAGTAGACAATCATATATATTGAATATAAAAAAATTAATAGATGAGATAAATTAAAAATGTTAAAAAAATTATTAAATTTAATTAATAATCCAAACTTTAATTACACATATATTTTTGCAAGATTCAAAACTGTAAGAACTATTAGCAAATATTTAAAATATTTTCTTAGAAAAATTTCTAAGAAAAATTCAAACATGGGTGAAATTAAAAAGAAAGACTTAATATTAATAAGATACAAACCTATACCTTTTAATAAAAATTATGTCGATTTAAATATTAGTACTGAGGATATTGTAAATAAATTAAAGAATGACGGTTTACATGAAGGATTCAATTTAAAAAGAAATGTTCTAAAAAATTTAATTGAATTATCTAATGACTGCAAACTAATTCATAGTGGGAATAAAAAAATATTTAATAATTTAGATGAGGTAAATAATTACAATCTAAATAACAAATATCCATGTACTATGGTAGATTTGATAAATGACAATGAAAATGAAATATCAGAAATGGAAAATTTAGTTGATGAGATATCTAGAGATAAAAATCTCTTAACTATTGCAGATAAATACTTAGGTAAAGTAAATAAAATCTACACAAGATTTTCCTGGTCTACAGTGTGCGATTCGGACACCAAATGGAGAGAAAATGAGCAAACTGTTTATTTTCATTACGATGTACATGATTTTGGCTTTGTTTATGTCTTCTTTTATCTCACAGACTGCGATAAACTTTCAGGTGCTCATGAGGTTATTTTAGGTTCTCATAAAAAGAAGAAAATAAGTCACCTAATTGGTCCAGCAAAAGCAAATGAAGATAAGTTAAAGGTATTTTATAACAAAAATAATTTTAAGATAATTGAAGGTAATATGGGACATGGATTTATTGAAGACACTTCAGCATTTCATAAAGCTCATGCTCCAATCAAAAAACCAAGATTAGCATTACAAATCAGATATCATTAAAGAATTAATTATAAATATATATTTTATAGTTTAAATTAATTTTAATGAATCAATCACAAATAAAAATAGGTACAAGTGCATGGGGGTCAAAAATTAGTATAAAAGATGCAATAAATCTTGGTCTAAATCTGACTAATTTTGGCATAAATCATTTTGATGCTGCACCAAATTATGGCTCTGGGTATTGTCATTATGTGCTTAATGAGCTTGGTAAAAAAAAAGAAATTTTTGTGGATACTAAGTACGGTCAAGATATTAATCTTAATCTTAAAGAACTTGCAAAAAGGATTTATCGATTTAAAAACTTTAAATCATTTAAACATTCATTTCTGAACATTAAATTCAATAAAAATGAGAGAAAAAGTGAAAATTTTTGGAGAATTGATAAAATTGAAAAATCATTTAGTACATTCAATACTAATTTAAAAAATTGTAAAATAAAATCATTCTATTTACATTCACCACCATATGGAATTTTAAATAAAAAATATTTAGAGGAATTTACAAATTTTTTTATTAAAAAAGAAATTTTACCTGGAATTTCTGATCCAGATGAAAAGGATTTGTCATTAATAATTGAAACGTTTCCTAAATTAGGTTTGCAAATATCTCTTAGTACATTTTTGACAAATAGGAATAATTTAATAAACAACATGGAAAATATTAATATTAATAGTATTTTTAAAAAATTAAAAAACGATAAATTATTTAAAAATAAAAAAAATCACGTATTCAAGGATGAATTTTTAAATATATTAAATAGTAAAAAAACTTTTAAAATTATTATAGGTATAAATTCGAATAACTCCTTTGAAAAATTAAAAAATATAAACCAAAACTTTTCAAATATTTTTAAATAATTATATGAAAAAAAAGATTAACGTTTTAAGAATAATTCCAACAATAGATCCTATATTTGGGGGTCCAAGCAAAACTATAGTTGATTCCTCTATTTATTTAAAAGAAAATGGATTTAATGTAGATATATTAACTGGTGATCAGGCAGGTTCAACAAAAAGAAATTATTTAAAAAATACACGTTTACTTAGATCCAATAAAATTAAAATTATAAACCAAGGAAGACATAGTTTTGGAAATTATTGTTTTAATATAAATCAATATAAATGGTTGAGGAACAACAAGCATAAATATGATTTTATTATTGTACATGGACTATGGCAATTTAGTACTTTAATGGCAAGAATCCTCCTAAAAAAAAATTTTTTTGTTTTTATTCATGGTCAATTAGATCCATGGTTTAAAGAAGATTTCATAAAGAAAATTAAAAAAAAATTATATTGGTTTTTTATTGAGAGAAAAAACCTGCTTTATTCTAAATCAATTTTAATAACTTCTAAAGGCGAAAAAACTTCCTTAAATCAAACTTATGTAAATACAAATGGAATAAGAAAAAAAATAATACAGTACGGAATATTAAAACCAAAAATTAATAAAAAAAAAGTATTGTACAAATTTTATAAGAAATTTCCTCAACTTAAAAATAAAGGTTTTTATTTGTTTCTTGGAAGATTTCATGAAAAAAAGGGATGCGATACTTTAATTAAATCAGTCAGATTAATTAAAAAAAATTTTAATGACAAAATACTATTTGCCGGTCCTTTAGGTGATACAAAATATGAGAGAAATATAATTAAACTTACTTCTGATTATGACTTAAAAAATAATATTATATTTTCTGATATATTGCTTGATGATGTAAAATGGGGGGCTATTTTAGCATCTAAAGCAATGGTATTAGCATCTCACGGTGAAAATTTCGGGGTTTCATTAGTTGAGTCTATGTCTCTTTCCAGACCAATATTAACCACTAACAAAGTAAATATTTTTAATGAAATTAAAAATTATAAAGCAGGGTATGTATGTGATGACAACGTTAAAAGTTTTGCAAATATTTTGCTAAAATTTAGTAAATTAGAAAGGAAAAACCTAAGAGTATTATCAAAAAACGCTTATAATTGCTTTGCTAAAAATTTTGATTTATCTATAGATAAAAAAAATAGTCTCAAAAATATAATAAAAGAAAATATATGTGTGGAATAAGTGGAGCATATAATTATTCCAGCAAGTCAGAAAATATTGAGGTTATAATAAATAAAATAAATAAAATCCAACATTCAAGAGGACCAGATGATAAAGGTTTATGGAAATCAAATTGTAAAAAATTGTGTTTTGGTCACACAAGACTTTCGATTATTGATTTAACTAAGAACGCTCATCAACCATTTGTTTCAACAGATCAAAATTATGTAATAACTTTTAATGGTGAAATTTATAACTATAAGAGTTTAAAAAATGAGCTTTTGAAGAATAATATATTTTTTAAAAGTAATTCAGATACTGAGGTTATCCTTGAAGCTTATAAATTTTGGGGAATTAAGTTTTTAGAAAAACTGAGAGGAATGTTTGCCTTTGTTATTTGGGATAATAAAAAAAAATTACTATTACTAGCAAGAGATCCTTTTGGAATTAAACCATTATATTTCTCAAAAAAAAACGGGATTTATTATTTTGCGTCACAAGCAAAAAGTCTTTTATCGGTAGACAGCATAGGATCTGATTACTCGAATCCAGGAATTACAAGTTATTATCTTTGGGGAAATGTTCAAGAGCCTTATACATTATATAAAGATATTATATCAATCCCTGCAGGTTCATGTATGAGTATAGATAGTTCTGGAAATGAAAAATTGATTAAATATGCTGATTTAAAAAATACAATATTAAATGCAAAAAATTTAAATTTTCAAAATTATAATGAAAAAAACGAGTATCTACTCGAAGCAATAACTGAAACTGTTAACATGCATCAAGTTTCTGATGTTCCAATTACTGTATTGTTGTCATCAGGAATAGATTCAAATGTTATTTTAAGTTCAATAAGTGATAAAAATAAAAAAAATTGCTCAGCTCTAACTTTAGATTTCAATTTCAAAGGTAAAGAAGATGAAGTTCATCTTGCTCGAAAATCAGCTAAATTAAATAAAATAGACCATGATGTATTACAAATTTCTGAAGAGGAGTTACCATTGCTTTTGGAAAATTTTTTTTCAAAAATGGATGTTCCAACAAATGATGGTTTTAATAACTTTTTGGTTTCTTATTTAGCAAGAAAAAATCAAAAAAAAATTATTTTATCTGGAATTGGAGGAGATGAGCTTTTCTTTGGTTACCCAAGTTTTAAATTAATTCCTTTACTAAGAAATATTTTAAAATTTATTCCTGATAGTCAATTTTTAAAATCAATAAGTAAAAATAATATATATTCTATTTTAAAAAAAAATAATTTGAAAACTAAATATTCAGGTATTTTTGAATATGGTAGAAATACAAGTACAGCTTTTTTTTTAATAAGATCGTTATTCTTACCAAATGAGTTAAATGAATTTATTTCTGAGAATATTCTTAAAAGTGGCATAGAGGAACTTAATATTTTTGAAAATTGCAAAGAGGATATAAAAGATTTTTCAGATGACAGACTTGCAATTATGTATTTAGAAATCAAATATTATCTTTGTTCAAAATTGTTAAGGGATGCAGATTGGGCATCAATGTCCCACTCGGTAGAATTAAGAACACCTTTTGTGGATTTTACTTATTTTAACAAAATTATACCCCTTTTAAAATCAGATAAAAAAATCAATAAAAATAGCATGCTTAATTGTTTAAAGGAAAAGTTACCTAGTGAGTTATTAAATAGAAAAAAAACAGGGTTTTCTATTCCACATGAAAATTTTTTAAAACAATACTCAGTTAAAAGAAAATTTCCTAACCCTCTTAGAGATTGGTCGCTGTTAAGTTACAATATGTATTTAAAAAAAAATAATAATATAGTTTAAATATAAAATTAAATTTCCACACCATATTCTTTTTTAACTGCTTCTTTAAAAGTAAAATTATTTTTTTTCATAATATTATTAATTTCTAGAATTTTTATATCGACGAGAATTCTGTACCAAAAACTTTGCAGAAAACACCAAATAAACCCTTGCCAACCACCTAAAAAACCCAATCTTAAAAAATATTTATAAATAAAAAAAACAAGTGCCCGTAAAAACATTGGAAATCTATAATAAATTTTGAATTTTATATTTTTCATTGTTTTTGTTTTTTTTGACAATTTAAAGTGGTTATTTTCTTTAACTCTCTCTTTTTGTGAAAAAAACTCAATCATTTCTCTTATTGCAAATCTATTATGTTTATCAGTCCACCAAGTTATATTGTTTATGTTGTTATCAATTATATCTAGATTTGAATTTTCAATTAAACCATCGATTATCATGTGCTCATCACTCCAAGTATTTTCACATTTCCCTTTCCCATTTCTCCAAATCCGAACATCCATTTGTGGAAAATCTCCACCAAATTTTATTTCTTTCTCTAAAAAAATAAATCTTCTAGTAATAGAAACACCACTTATATTAATTGGAAGTTTATCTAGATAATTTTTTATATTATTTGTAAAATTTTTAGATGGTATTTCATCTGGGTCAATTCTTAAAATCCAATCAGTTTTTACTTGTGCTTTTTCAATACCTCAATTTAATTGACTTGAATAATTAATCCAATCCTTTTGATAAAATTCAATATTATATTTTTTTAAGATTTGAAGGGTGTTATCAGTAGAAAAACTATCAATAACGACAATTTTTGTTATTATTTTACTTAAGGAATTTATACATCTTTCCAAATGTTTTTCCTCATTATTTGTAAGAATGATTGCCGTTATATTTGCTAACATTTGGAGTTACAAGTAAGTATTACGATTTAGAAAAGATATTTTTAATTTTATCGTTAATATCCAATTGTTTCTCATCACTTTTAATATTTGTTGAAATTTCTTTAATTTTATTATCTTTGAACGGATTTTTTACGAGATTAGTTTGGTCCAAAGAGTTAGTTAATTCAGAAATCTTTTCAGATATTTTGCTTTTCTCGTTTTCTATATCTGATAATTGATTTTTCATAATATCATATTTTTTTTGTGAGTTTGATAGGTTGTGACTTAATCTTAGATTTTCTTCTTGGAAAAATATAACTTTTTCTTTAAGATTATTTAGTTCCTCAATATTATATTTTAAACTATTTTGCTTCGCACTAGCTCGCAACTTAATTAGTTCCTCATACATTTTTTTATTATTTTTGATTAGTTTTCGCTCATTATCTCTTAATGAAGATAATTCATACTGCAAGTTTGTATTCATTTCGTTTAGTATTTTCTGCTTTTCCTCAGATTCTTCATCAGACATTTTTTTAATTGAATTATTTTCTAATTCTAAAGATCTATTATTTTTAATAAGGATTTTCTCTTTTTCAATTAAGTTTGAAATCTCATTCTTCAATTTATAATTGTTCTCTATTAAATTTTGTTTACTGCCCTCGATTGAATTGTTGGTTTTTTCTAAGCCAGTTTTCTCGTCTATTAGTTTGATTTTTTCATTTTCTAATGTAGAAATTTGTGTTTGATATTGATCATTAATTTCTATTAAAAGTTTCTTATTTTTATTTAGCAAAGAAACTTCGCGCTGAAGTTTGTTATTGTTGCTTAATAATAATTTTTCATTTTTCTTGATTAAATCTAATTCATCTTTCAGTTGTCTAGTCTGTTCAGATAAGAAATTTTTTGACTCAGCTAAAACTAATAGATTTTTTTCAATTTTACTATTTGAGATTACATAGTTGCTCTCATTTTCAATTAAAACATTTATTTTATCTTTTAAAGCTTCATTATTTTTCTCTAATGAATTATAAGATTCTTTAAGTGAAGTTATAGTATTATTTAAAACCAAATTTTCGCTTTCAAGCGCTCTATTTGTATTGATTAAATCTAATTCTTTATCCGATAGTTTTTTTAGATCTTTTTGAAAATTTATAAATTTAAAATTAAGTATTTTTTCGTTATTTAATAAATCTGCAATTTGTTCTTTTAGTTTTTTATTATTTTTTAAATTTTGTAAGTCTTTTTGTCGTAGTTCTTTTATAATTTTACTTAGCTTATTATTTTCAATCTGTTGATCTAAAATAATTTTAATAGTATTTTTTCTAAATTTTTTACTTAGCAATTTATATAATTGATTAACAATATCGATATTTTCATCCTTTTTAGATTTTTGTTTTAAATCTCTATTTTTTTCCTCAAAATTTTTGTTAACATTATTTAGTTTTATATTTTTAGTACTGATCATTTTGGATTGTTTGTTATTAAGTACTAAATTATTTGTAAGTGGTTTAATATCAACAGGATTATTTAAAATCAGAGGTTCAACTATTGAAGTTTTTTTGTATTCGCTAGTTTCATTTTTTTTAATTTTTTGTCTTCCAAGTATATTGTCGCTAGCTTCTAATATTTCTGTAATTGAATATATTTTCATTAAAATTTGATAATTATTTATTTTAATTAAATTGTCTACCTTCAATAAGCTTCATAATGACTCACTTTTTTATGATATACAGAAAGATTAATCTCCCTCATATTTAATAACTGCATAAAATGTTTTTAAAATAATGTACAGATCTAACCAAATTGTCCAATTATTTAAGTACCAAAGGTCAAATTCCATCCTTCTTTTCATTATTTCTGGATTTGGTGTTGCACCTCTTAAACCGTTAACTTGTGACCATCCTGTTAAACCAGGATTACATCTATATCTTGTAAGAAATGCCTCGTAAATATTTGAATAATTTAAATCCAAAGAAACTGGGTGTGGTCTAGGCCCAACTAAAGACATGTCTCCAATTAAAACATTAAATAACTGTGGAATTTCATCAATACTATATCTTCTCAAAATCTTACCAGAAATTAATTTCCTCTTGTCATCTTTTGTGACTTGCTTGATAGGGTCATATTTTGCATTTTTTAAAGTTCTAAGTTTATATATTTTAAACCTTCTTCCATCCCAGCCGGTTCGATTTTGGGTAAATAAAATTGGAAATCCATCCTCAATTAAAATTGCCAAAGATGATATTAATAGAATTGGCAAGGAAAAAATTATGAAAATTAATGATAAAAATTTATCAATCAAAATCTTGATTAACAAATTAATACCATAAAATTTTGATATTTCGTAAATTTCATAAGTATATTTATTTAGAAACAATTTTTGTCCTTTAAGGTTTATTTTTTTATTTAAGTTAATATTAAAAGTATCTACCGAATATCTAATTATTTTTTTAAATATCTTACTTTTTTTTTTTTCATCTCCATTTAATATCCATATCTGTCCTAAAAAATGATATTCTAATATAGATCTAATATCGTCTTCATTATTAAAAATCGGAAATTTAATTTCACTTTTAATAATTTTTTTATTTTGATTTTCAAAATCTGTCATCAAACAACATTTAAATACAAATATATCATCAATTTTATTATTTATAATTTGTAAGATCTCTTTATAGGAACCAACTAACATAACATTTTTTTGAATTATATTTTTACTAATTAGGTTATTATATAAAAAATTAAAATAATATTTAGAAAGTAGTAACATAATTATTAGAATCACAGTTAAATATACATAACTATAATTTAAAAAAGAATTATGTTGTGTTACATAAAAAAAAGCGAACAGAACTATGTATGCTAAAAAAAAACTTACAATATCGTTTCTTAAAAAAGATAGAAAATTTTTCTGATAGTGATTTGAATTTTTAATTATATTTAATATAGAAAAAAAAGTTAAAGGTAACCAAATTGAAAATACAAAATACTCGGAGTTAGAAAAAATATGAAAATTTAATATTTCATAAATTGAATTTTTTTCAAAAATAGAGAATAAGTATATCGTTATAAAAATAGATAAAGATTTTATACAATTAACAAATAAAATAAACGCAGAATCGTCATTCTGAAAGACCTTTTCTAGCCTAAACATTTTTAGGTTTTATTATAATAATAATTAGGAGAGTAATTATAATAATAACTATAATAACTATCTTTAGACGTATCTAAGTCGTTTACAATGATACCATTTATTTTTGCTCCTACATTTTGAATCTTTTTGATAGATGACATAAAAGTCACTGTTCTTGTGACCTCCGATCTGATTAAAAAAAGATTATAATCTGAAGCTTGCGCTAATATTAATGTATCAGAAACAGGTTGAACTGGTGGCGAGTCTATAATGACATAGTCATAATCCATTTTAAGAATATCAAAAAATTTTTTAATTTGTTCTTTATTTACAATGTCAGACATATCAAACCTTTTTTCTCCCGATGTTATTATATCTAAATCGGTACCGGGTACTTTGAAAATCGCCTCTTTTAATTGGGAAGATCCAGTAATTATCTCACCTAATCCAAAGATTTCTTTATCAAATTGATAGAAGCTATTTAAAACCGAAGGTCTCCTGATATCAGCTTCAATAAATAATACTTTATTTGTTTTCTCAAGAGATAAAGCAAGGTTAAATGCATAAGTTGTTTTTCCCTCTGATGGATTACTAGATGTGACCATGAAACTTGAATTTTTTTTAAATTTTGACTCTATAATTGCTCTAGATGATCTAATACATTCGGAAAAATTTGACTCACTATCCTCTAAAAACATTTGGAGTATATGAAATCCTCTCTTTAATTTTGAAACTTTTGGAAGAACACCTACCTGAGGTGTATCTATAGAATCAATGGCTTCTGGACTTTTGACAACTGAAGAATTCATTTCTTTATAAAATACGAGACTATAAAAAGCAATAAATGACAATATTAGACTGATAATAAAATTTTGTTTAGGTTTAGGTGAGTATGGACTTGAAGGTAAATTGGGTGTCTCAATAATTTTAAGTTTAGATACTTGAAGATTTTGAGCTTCATTAGTCTCTTTCACTCTTTGTAAAAATGACTCATATAATTTTTTACTGCTTTCAACTTCTCTTGCAAATTTCATCATGCCTGACTCTTTCTCCTCTATAACTCTAAGCTCATTTGTTGCCTTTTTTAATTCATCTTCAGACATTTTTATAAAATTTTCCATATTCCCCAACTCAAAAGCTTTTTGCTGAATACTTATATTTATTTTTTCTTTTAGCTGGTCTTTTAATTTTTGATTATATTCATTAGCTTTGACTAATTTTGGATGTTTGTCAGTATATATAAGTGATAACGATTGAATTTGGCTTTCATTTGCCGATAAACTTTCTTGAATAACAGAAATTTCTTTCGCACTTCTTAATTCTTCTATTGCTAGCAAATCATCAACATTTCCATCTGCGACTTTTATCGATAAAAGATTATTTTGTAATTTTTGAGAATTTTTTTTTGCCTCTAATATTCGGTTTGATATAGATTCAATTTCTTTAATTTTTAAACCTTTTACATCACCTGTATCAATAAGTTGATTTTCTTTTTTATACTCAGCAAGTTTTTTTTCTGCGCCATCCATTTCTTTAACTAAATCTCTAAGCCTATCAGAAATTTTTTTATTAGCGTAATTTGTTATTTGTATTTTACTATCCACCTCATATCTTTGATAGGATTCAATGATACTTTCTAATGCTAATTTTGAAACTCTTGGATTATTTGAAACAAATGAAAGTTGTAATACATCACTTCTTGGTACATTTGTAACAGAAAAATTTTGAGTAAGAGTTGATTTTAAATATTCCTCATCAACTATTATTTTTTTTTTGAATATTCTTTTAAAAAAAGATTCTTCTGTTTGTGCATATAAATCTTTAAATTGTAACCTATTTTTTTTATCTGCAACTATATATTCAAGTACCTCATCGCTTTTTAAAATTGCAATTTGATTATTTATACGGCTAGCTTGATTGTCTAGCGCATATACCTCTTCAATATTTACAATATTGTTTTCCTCTGGTGAGATAACTATTGTGGCCTCGCTAATATATTTCTTTTCTAAGTTTAAAGATATAATAAAGACTAAGATTGATATTAAAATAGTTAAAAGTAATAAATTTTTAAGATTTTTTTTTACAACTAATAATAAAAAACGTAAATCACCTATATCAAGGAAATTTAGAATTGAATTAACTTTATTGAACATTTAATTTTAAATAATTATTTACTTTAAATGTATATATTAATTTTTTAAAAAAAAAAAATTATGAAAAAAACATAATTTTTACAGGGTTTTTTTTAACTTTTATCACCTTAAGTAATATAAATAAAATATAATTGAGGTAATTTCAAAAAAAAAATATAAAAAACAATATTATATGATATCGAAATTTTTTAAGTTATTTTTTTTTTCTATTCTATTATCAAGTTGTACCGCGCAAAGTATAATTGAAACATCTGTTTCAACTGGTATTAATAAGAATCCAAGATCAAAGCAGGCATCTAATAAAAGTTTTGGAAATTATAGCATTCAAGATGTTGAAATCAATTTCATACGAATAAACAAACTCACAGATAACTTAATCAATTACTATAACCAAAAGAAATTAGATTTATTGGATCATACAGTTAAAACTCACTCGGATATTTATAATTATAAATATGAATACGTATTAGGCCCATCAGATATTATAAATATTAATTTAACAGACTCTGATGATATTGATGATACATACAAAATTGATGAAAACGGTATGATCGATCTTCCAGTTGCAGGAAAAGTAAAAATCAGTGATTTAAAAATAACAGAGGCTCATAATATTTTAAAATCTGTAATTCGTGAATTTTATAAAAACCCAGATTTACAAATAACAGTTCAGGAGTTTAATAGTAGCAAGGTCTATGTTGTAGGAGCTGTTAAAACACAACTGACAATTAATTTAAATCAAGTACCTATTAATTTGATAGAAGCGGCAATACAAGCAGGATTCGATAAAGTATCAGGCACAAAAGGGTTTTTAAGGAGAGATAATAAAGTTTATAAAATTAATTTAGCAAATGCATATCAAAGCATTGATGATAAGGAAAATTTTTACTTAAAAAAAAACGATGTGATTTTTATTGATTCAAATTCAGATGCAATACACGTATTTGGAGAAGTCATTAAACCTGGCGTTTATTACCCTAATTTGGATTATTCTTTAACAGAACTTATTTCAACTAGTGGTTTAAATCAATTAACTGCCAATGCTGAAAAGGTTTATGTTATTCGTGAAAATTATGAAAAATTTTTAAAAATCGACGTTTTTATTTTTGATATATCTAATCCTGTAAATTTTATAGCTGGAAGAAAGTTCAAACTACTGCCAAAAGATATTGTATATATACCTCCAACAAAAATTGTAAAATGGAATAGAGTTATAAGCTTATTGCTTCCTCAAACAGATCTTTTTAACTCATACAATCCTATTATTCAAAGTGGTGTTAAGGGTGGCGCTAGTGCTAACCAGACTGGTGATTCAGGCTAAAAAAAAATTTCTATTTATTGTAAGTAAAAAGATACTCGTAATTAATATTTGATTGATTGGAATATGTAATGAAAAATCAAAAACTAAAATTATTATTGTAAAAGTCAATAACACAAGAAAATTGAAATTATAATTTAATTTATTAAAAAAGATTTTGATAAAAGAGGAAATGAATATCATAAATCCTATAATTCCCAGTTCTCCTATAAACTCAATTATACTAGAGTGGGCATGATTTGCAAAAAGATTGGATATTTGTATAAATTTTAATTTAAATAAATTTTCAAAACCACCTAGACCATACCCAAATAATAAGAAATTTTTTATTTCATATAATCCAAATTTTATTATTTCTAATCTAGAAATTTTATTCGTATCGCCTAAACTAAAGTCTTCTGTTAAAAATGAATAACGTTCAAAAAGTTTATTGCCTCCAAAAAAATAGCCCATTAATAGTATATCAAATAAAATAATAAAAATTAAAATATAACCAAATGTTTTATTTTTATTTTCAGTGTAAAATTGATTGTTTAAAAAATATAATACAATAGTAATTAACATGAGAAAATTACCTAATTTTGAGAAAGAAGTGATTATTGCTATTGCGATAAATACAGTAAATATTCTTACATATATTTTAGAAAAAAAAATATCTTTGCCTGATTTATATTTTTTGTCTATAATTTTCATGTATTCTAAAGAGCAAATAAAACAGATCATCATAAAAACAGAAAAAACTGTTCTATTTACGAAAAATCCAGTAGCTGAATCTTTGTAAGAATTGTTTAAAAATAAGAATTCTGGATTACCATTAAGGTAAAGTAATACCGCAAAAATAGAGTGAAAAGCGCCTAGCAGAGACAAAAAATAATAAAACCTTATAATATGGTTACTTTTATAAAATATCATTTTTAATATTAACAGCGATATAAAAATTGATAGGAAATTTAAAAATTGGAAAAAAGTATTAGAAGGTGAGAAACTAATTGCCGTGCTGTATTTATAATTGAGTAAATTCAGGTATAAATATTTTTCTATTGAAAAAAATTTTAACAGTATTAGGGGAAACTGTATAGCTTGTAATACTATATATAATAAAAAAATTAAAAATAAATAAGTAGATTTTTTATTATTAGAGAGAAAAAATTTTAAATGCGTGTAATAATTTTTATTATTTAAACAATATAGGAATAGTACACTCCACAATATAAAATTAATTTGAATCAAAATATTTGAATTACCACCATTTATAAAGCTTATTATGGCTAGTAAAAAAAAATATAAATATTGATATTTTTTATTTTGAGAAAAATACATATTTAATTCGGAGATACGTTTCTGTCGAAGGCTTCTTCAAAATCCTCAGATGTCACTGCTTCATTATTTTCAATTTTTGTTTTAATAGTCTCTGTCACAGTGTTGGTATTTTTATTTTGTTCTATAATTTTTACTTCCTTTTCGGGGTTTTCTTGCACAATTTCAACTATGACTTCAGTTATTTTTTTCTTACTTTCCTCATTTTTGTTTGCACTATCTATTAGTTTATTTGATAAAGTTCCTTTGCTATTCTCTACAATATTTTTAACTTTTTCTATATCATCTGCCTCACTTGCTTCCTCTACTGCATTCTCCATAATTTTGTTAATACTTTCATCTACTACACTTGAGGTAACTGACAGTATCTCAATTTTTTCCTCATAATTATCTTTCTTAGTTAAATTTTCTACAACGCTAAGAGAAAGTTTAGATTCTGTTTCATCTGATGCTTTATTTAATTTTTCTAAAACTTTTGCTGCTGTATCATTGTCTGCTTTGGTAACAATATCTGCCACTACATCGGTCAAATCATCCTCTAAAGATAGAGTTTGTCCTTCACTTAAATTCTCTTGTTGTTTTTTAGCAGCGTCAATTGCTTGTTCAATCACTTTTTCTTTAACTTCATTATTTAGCGTTTCAATTTTAGATGGCTCTGTGTCGACAATTGCTTTTAATACTTTTGCAGATAAATCCTCTTTATCTTCAGTTGATGTTTTGCTTACCTCTTCAACAACTTTATTTGCAATTTCATCACTAGCGACTGAAACTACTTTTGCAATTAATTCGCTATCTTCATCTGTACTTGTGGCTGATTGAACTGCTTTTTCAGTTAACTTATCAATATTTTCTTTATTATTTTCTGCCAGTTCGTTTATTTTATCAGCATCTTTTTCAGAAATTCCTGACATAACTTTTAGAGATAAAGAAGTTTCTGTCTCTGTATTGTTAACTTCCTCAATAATTTTTGATGCGGTA
>MDTE01186991.1_pt1 | contig 31097 bp, 27 predicted proteins | sample 811231 | NCBI WGS metagenome assembly MDTE01 (sample SAMN05326651, study PRJNA326480) | marine metagenome | isolation source: seawater | place: Indian Ocean: Red Sea | collected 2010 | reverse complement strand
TAACATCCATCCTTTTTTTTCGTGATGGCCCAGGATACGCATCACGCTTTCCGGTTGGGGGGGGTAGATCAGGCTTGAAAAAACTTCTTTTGCGATATCAAAAATCAAGATGCTTCCGCTCAACTGCACACCTATGATGTGCTCATTGAGCGTGTAAAGACAGTTACCAGCCTGAAAAAGGGTTTCTTGATCCTTTGGCCAGGGATAACTCAGCGATTGATGATGGTCGGAATGAAAGAGCGCTTGATCGGTCGCATACCAGTAGTCGTCGTTGGTGCCCTGAAGGATGTCATACACGGTATCCTCTTTTCCTTGAGCGGGGCTACGCTGCCAATAGGTGCCTGACTGGCAGATCACCCCTTCGCTGGTTCCCAACCACGCACCTCCAGCTCCATCGGTAATGACGTCAAAAAAGAGACCGGCATCGACTGCATCCGATGGGAGGATGTCCTTGTTTTGAATTTGAATTTGGTAGAGACCGTTGTAGGTGATGGCCCACCCTTGACCTGAGGCATCCTTCCAGAAATGACGCGGTTTGATCGGATCCTTGGCCTGAATCCAATGCCATGCCTCTTTCTGATACATGAGCAGATACCTGGGTTCCCCTTCGGCCTCGCCGATGAAGGTCCAGGAACCATCCGGGTTTCGGAGGGGACTGCTCAAGACCAAGTGTGCAAGGGAATCGGGTAAGTCGACACGCTGTGGGGTTTGTTCCAAAATATCCTTGGCAGGTCCGTCAAAGACAAGATAACCACCTTGAGTGGTGATCAGAATTTCCCCACCTATCGTTTCCACCATGCTTCTACATTGATGGAATCCTGCTGAAGAAAAATCGATCCAAGGAACGATTTGCGGGCCATTCATGCTGACGGAGAATTCCCATATCCTGTCCCCAGCCAGCAGAAGACAATGATTGATTTGAAGAGGTATCAGGCTAACCGGACTTTGAAGGCGGAGTATGGTTTGTCGGTAGGCCTCCTGAATGGGGGGCACCGGGTAGGCTGTCCATCGGCTGCGGTGGAATAGATACAGACCGTCCGGCTGGGTGACCCAGAGTTGTCCTGAGCGGCTCTGGTGCACTTTGTCTGCCGCGTCGGCCGGAATGGAGTGACTGAACAGTTCGTAACCATCCATTTCCGTGACCAGATCGTCATCCTGGTGCCTGACCCAAACCAGATTTTTGGGGCTCAAGGTTAAGCCTGAAACGCTCCCTAAAGGTAAGCCGTCGGACATGCGCAGGTAAGTCCATTTGGCGGCCTGAATGGAGAGTGCCCAACCGAAAAACCAAAGGCAGAGAATCTCCATGCCGCGGAGTTGGTATTTGGAAAGAAGCCTGGAGGGAAGCGGTTTCATTCAATCGCTCGAATGGAAATCTTGCTTCAACCCAGGAGAAGGAGCAACGCTAGAATGAGCTGGATGGCCCGATTGGATTCCCTGCAAAAAAGGGTTCGAGACACCTAAGGCCCCGTCAACCCCATGGAAGGGAAAAGGTCTTCACGGTGGAAAGGCATTTCATGGCCTCAATGACGCCTTCCTTGATCCCGAGGCCTGAATCCTTGATGCCACCAAAGGGAGAGCATTCGATCCGGTACCCGGGGACCTCATTGATGTTGATGGTGCCGCAACGCAACTCCCGAACCGCTTTGAGGGCATGCCCCATGTGCTGGGTAATCACTCCTGAGGACAGTCCATATGGAGTGGAGTTGGCGCAGGCGATGGCGTCGTCAATATCCTCGATACCCATGATGGGTGCCAACGGACCAAAAGATTCGCTGCAAACCATCTCAGTCTCTCGTGGTACATCGGCAATCACCGTGGGCTCCAGCAGGGCACCTTGGCGCCCTCCTCCAAGAAGCACACGGGCGCCATCTGAGACGGCTTTTTTGATGGTTTCTTCCAAATGGATGGCGGACGCTTCGTCGATCACTGTGCCAATCCGTGTCTCCATGGATGAGGGATCTCCGGCCGTGTAACTTTTGGCTCTTTCCACCATTGCTTGAGTGAATTTTTCCAGGATGGATCGTTGAACCATGATGCGTTTGACGGCCGTACAGCGCTGACCGGAATTCCGAAAAGCGCCTTCGCAAGCCAAGTGAACTGCCTGATCCAGATCTGCATCTTCCAGAATGATCAGGGGATCATTCCCGCCTAATTCCAATACGAGCTTCTTGTAGCCAGCGCTTCGGGCGATATGCTTGCCGACGCTGACGCTTCCGGTGAAGCTGACCATTTCGACTCGTTCGTCCTGTACCAATCGTTCGGCAACTTCTTGAGTCGGGCCCAATAGAACGCTGAGCATGGGACCCGGCAGCCCATTTTTGTGGAGAAGTTCGGCAAACTTGATGGCTGTCAGGGGCGTTTTCTCTGAAGGCTTGAGGATGATGGGCGTCCCCGCAGCGATGGCCGGACCCAGCTTATGAGCCACCTGGTTGAGTGGATGGTTGAAAGGGGTGATGGCCACGGCCACACGCAAAGGTTCTCGCAGAGTGAATATTTTTCGAGCCTTCCCCTGAGGGGAGACATCGCAACTGAAGACCTGACCATCATCCTTGAGGGATTCCATGGCCGAAAATTGCAACACGTCACAAGCGCGACCTACCTCGTAGAGAGTCTCACGCATGCAAAGACCCGCCTCGGAGGTGATGAGTTGGGCAAACTCCTCTTTTCGGTTCAGGAGTTCCCGACGGCTTTGGTCGAGGATTTCAAAGCGTTGATAGCGTGTGAGGGTTTCCTTTTGTTCGAGAGCCGTCTCGATCGCCAGATGGGTATGATCCGCCTGGGCAACGGTTACGTTGCCTATGACTGTTTGATCGTAGGGGTTGGTTACGGAAATACAGTCGTTGCCCTGAATTGGTTGCCCCGCGAGGAGGCTGTGAAGCATGTGTTGCATGGAGATGCGTTTCTTTAGCGGTTCAGGCCGTTGATGGTATAGTCAAAGATATGAAAGTTTCGAGGGTCACCCAGGGCTTTGCGTGTGTAATTTTCGCTAAGTGGATGGGAAAAAACAAAAGGAACCATCTCCTCGTATCGTCCCCCGTGCGAACGCAATCCCACCTTAAGGGCACTCAAGTCGTGGTGTGCGGGTGTTTTTCCAAGGACCACATCCCTCCCGGAAAGGATGACCAAGTCCCCCAAACGATCGAGGGGCAGCTCTAATTTTTGCGATGCGATTTCCTTGCGATAAACTTCCGTGATTCCTGGCTGTTTCAGGCACCATGACTCGATGAGTGGGTGAGAGGCCGCATCCGGACAATGAAGGACGGCAAACGAGCCAAGGGCTCCATGATGGACCACATACGGATCGGTAATCGGGAGAATGGCAGTGATATCCAGGTTCAATGCTTCCTTGATGGCCGATTCCAGAAAGATAACATTGGGAGTCCCGTCCAAACACTGCTTGGCGTTCATGCCATGATCGGCGGTGATCCCGATGCTGGCTTCGGTTTGTAGCAGTTGACCCAGAGCCTTGTCGATTCCCTCATAAAACTTTAAAGAAGGCTCAGCCTCGGGTTCGTAGGTATGCTGCATGTAATCGGTGGTGGACAAATAAAGGAAATCAGCCTTTTGAGCCTCCAGAAGAGCCACCCCGGCTTCCAGAACATAGAGGCTGGCTTCTGCACTATAGATTTCAGGAGCTGGCTTGCCGACCAGCGATTCCACCTCGGTAATGCCGTGTTTTTCCATGGTCACTTGGTTGGCTTTTTCACTTGAAAAAGCGATCCCCTCCAGTTGATGGGCAAAAATATCTCGCAGCTTTTCCTTGGCGGTCACCACAGCGACTTTTCGTCCGGCACGGGCAGCTGCCGACATAATGGTTTGGCATCGTAAATAGGAGGCATCGTTCATCATGACTTCCTGACCGGTGGAAGGGTCGAGGAAGAAATTACCACAGATACCATGCTGCAGTGGGGGAACCCCGGTCACAATGGATGCGTTGTTGACGTTGGTGAAGGAAGGAAGGGCTCCTCGAGCATCCAGGCGGCTGCCTTGGAGGATCATGGATTTGAGGTTCGGCATTCTGTCCTTGGCAAGTGCTGCGTCCAGGTAGGCATTGGCTGAACCGTCCAGACAAATGACCACCACCGGATGAGACCCAGCCTGATAGGAGATACCGTTGACTTCGAAGGTTGCTTGTAAATCGGAAGTAATTGCCATCTTCAGAAACCTTAGACGGGGGCTGTGCCGGCATGCAATGGGATTCGGAGTCCCGCTTGCACTTTCGGGGTCCCGGAAGCATAATGAAACCATGCATCGCATCTTGATTACAGGCGGAGCGGGTTTTATCGGATCCAACCTGGCGCTTGCGATTCAGGATCGATTTCCCAACGCCTCTCTGGTCCTCCTAGATGATTTTCGCTCTGGCCATTTCAGCAATCTCGAAGGCTACCGAGGTGATTTGTGTGTCGAGCGCCTCGGTAAGGTAGATTTCAAAGGGTTGTTGGGTGATCAGCGCATGGACGTGGTGTTTCACCTCGCTTCCATCACCGATACCACCGAGCACGATCAGTTTTTGCAATTGAATCACAATGTGGAGGATTTTCGCCACTTGTTGAAGTGGGCTTGCGAAGACCAGACGCCCGTGGTGTACGCTTCCTCTGCGGCAACCTATGGGCAGACAGATGACATCATGACTGAATCGAAGGCGCCTTCCCCCCAGAATGTGTATGCCTTCAGTAAAGTGCAAATGGACAACCTTGCATCGCAATATGCTCGTCAATTTCCTGCATGGAAATTAGTGGGTCTGAAGTTCTTCAATGTCTATGGGCCAAGGGAAGCTCATAAAGGTGCTGCATCGAGTATGATCTATCAACTTTACAGGCAAATGCGGAACGGACAACGCCCTCGCATTTTCCATGACGGTGAACAAAGACGCGATTTTATCCACGTTGAGGATGTGGTGGAGGCGTGCCTGGGTGCGGCCGCACTGGCTTCTTCAGGGGTTTACAATATTGGATCCGGGGTGGCTTCATCCTTCCATCAGGTGATCGAGGCACTTAACAAGGCCATGGGCCTTCAATATGTGCCCGAGTATATCCCAAACCCATACGCTTTTTACCAAGCGTTCACCCAAGCTGAGATCATCCAAGCAAGGAATGCCTTCCAATACCAACCCCGCATGACTCTTCAGGATGGGGTCAAACAATATGTCGACTGGCTCGATTCGGCATCCTGAAGACAACCTGAACAGAGGATCCGCTCCATGCCATCCAGCCCAACTCCCGATACCCCATCCAGCTCCTCCCTGAAAACTTCGAGCCATAGCGCTCGATGGAAAGCAGGGTCTTTGATGGCGCTGGGATTGCTTCTTCTTGTGTGGCTGGCTTATTGGATGGTTTCCCAACCCTTTTTTGTGCGATCCATCCTCTTCCCAAAGATCGAAGAAGCCTTGGGTGCCCGGTTGGAGGCTGACATCATTGAGTTTGGGCCCTTTTCGAGCTTGGAGTGCCACAAGGTCGTGCTGCGATCCACCGATGGGGAAACTTTGGTTCAAATTCAGGACATCCGGATCGAATATGATTGGTTCGCCTGTTTGCAGGGAGTGGTGGCTGTTGAAAAATGTCTGATCGAAAAATTGCAAATCGCGACGGAGGTAACAGTGGACAAGGAAGACCCTCTCGTCGTGTGGATGGGATCCTTCTCTGGAGGAGGTGACTCAGGACTACCACCCCTTCGGCTGAGGAATATCCTTCTCAAGGATTGCCAGTGGATACACCGGCAGGGAGGGGATGGGGAGCGGGAGCAAAGAACCTATCAGTTGAAGAATTTTGACATCGATCAAATAGGCCAAGGTCTGGCCACTGAGGGGCAGTTATCCGGTCAATGGGTGATGGAGGAGTGGTTGGATGATGTCATGAAAGATCGTTTGGTGATGGATATCCAAACGCAAGGCGGATTCGAGTTCAAGGACACGGGTCTCTGGGATCAGTGTCAGCTGAGCGGAACGTTGAAGGTCCTGGAAGGGAGCGGTCGGCATGATCAACTGAAGGGCTATCAAATGGCATTGGAGTCGCAGTGGAGTCTTTCGGGCATCGAGCGTGCTGACTGTGTGTTCCTGACGACCGAAGGCGTGTCTCAGAGGATTCATCTCTCCGGCCCTTTGGATTTTAGAAAAAAGGAGGGCCAACTCCACTTGCACATGGATCCGCTTGAAGAACACAATCTCCAGTTGCTAGGGGCCTTTGCAGGGGCGGACATTCGGAGTGGAGCCTTGGGAGGCGATCTTTGGCTGGATCTTTCCAAGGGGGGGAGTTCCCTCTCCGTGCGCTGCGAAGTGCAAGCAGACCAAATGTCCATCAAGGCATTGGATCACCCAACTCCTCCGGTATCGTTCGTCTTTTCCACCTCTGGTGCGGTGGACCTTGTCCTGCGCAAAGTGATGGTGCGGGAAGGGCGCCTGACCGCGTCGGATTCAGATCATGTTTGGCTCACCGCAGAGTTGGATAAATTCCTCACCTTCAGCTGGGGTATCTCAGGAGAGGATTTTCAAGATCCCAGCATCCTCCTTCAGGTGGATCATCTGGATCTTCAGCCTTGGCTGAACTGGATCGATTCAGGGTTGCCTCTTGAATCGGCATGGCTTGATGGTCAAGGGGCAATTGAATTTGCCGAACACGGCAGATCCCTTCAAACCCGCTTGAATATGGAGATCAAAGAAGCGGATTGGACCCTTCAAGAAAGAACCTTGGAAAAGACGCAAATGAAGATCGAGATGGAGGCTCAGTGGGAGGATTTCACCACCTTGGTCCTGGAGGAACTTAAAGCAGAGCTTAGGGACGCGGAGAATCAACCTTGGGGCTCCGTCACGCTCAGTGCCATGCAGCAAGACGATGAAAGAATGGGAGTTCCTTTCCAAGCCAGTGGGCAAGCTGACTTGAAACGTTGGCTTGCATGGTGGGACCCTGCGCATGCGGCGTTGAGTCAAGGACAACTGCTTTGGAATGCCCGAATGCATTGGCAACACGACCAATGGAAAGGGGTGGTTCAAACGGATCTCAGGGGTGTTTCAGGGCGATGGAAATCCATGTCCTTCGAAGATTACAGCGTGGCGCTGAACCTGGATGCGGAATATCACAACCAACAGTTGCATATGGGGAACTGCCACTTGGAGGTGCGCCAACGCGCCCATCGAGGTGGAAGTATGGGGTGGCATGGGATGATGGATACCCAAAGCGGAAAAGGGGACATTTCCTTTTTCACCGTGGGACTCAACCATCATGCGCTGAAACCTTTTTTGCCCAAGGGTTCTGAATTCGGTCCTCCATCTGCCTGGGAAGACGCCAAAATACACCTCGATGGTCGATGGACAGCAGAAGACTTCGAGAAGGGCTCCATGGACGCTGACATCACCGTCGATGGCATGGAAGGTCTGCACGTTGAAGGGCAACCGCAAGGCGCCTTGAAAGCCACTCTGGCTCTCGAGAGTCAATGGGATGCTGCTCAGTGGCAACTGCTCCCTTCCTCCTTGGTGGTGGAAGGACTTTCGGAAACCAAGACGCACCTCGATTTTCATGCAAGTGGCCAACGAGGTGCCGATACGGCGAGCCCTGTAAGATTAGAGGTTCGTGGAGATTATGTCGATTTGGATGCTGCCATGCATTGGTGGAAATCGAAGAGAGTGGCAGAAGCTTCGGCCAAGGAGATTTCGAAAGATCCTTTGGAAGCAGAATCTGAAAACCCTGGGGTCTTGTCTTGGATGATCATCGGAGGATCTTTGGACCGTGTGGATTACGCTGGCGTCCCCATCGAGAAGCTTTCTTTTGCCGCTGAGAGTCAAAACCAAACCATTCAATGTCATCCTCTATCCTTCTCGCTGGAGGGGCAGGTCCTTTCCATAGGGGTCCTGCTGGAGAAGGCCAACCCCACTGACTGGGAAGCTTCCGTTGATTTCAACGGAGATCAGCTTCCCGCCAATGCGCTTTGGTCCGTGATCAAGGGTGAGCCTCATCCGCGGATACCCGGTTTCCTTTCCGTTCATGGTTCCTTCAAAGGGGTTCCTCTGGGCGAATCCATCCCTCTCTCAGCATTGAGTGGTGATGGGGCCATTACCTATGAAGGAGCTGAATGGAAAATGGTGGGGCCATGGACAAAGACCTTCCTGCTGCCCATCACGACTTTATTGCGCCTGCCGACCCTGTTTTCCAAACCGGTTGAAGGCATGGAGGCTACGTTTGCCCTCAACGATGGCATCCTAAATCTGCAGGCATTGGAAGTTCAGTCGAGTGCTTTTCAAGCCCAAACTAAAGGGGACATCCAGCTCCAGGCTGATTGGATGCAGACACCGGTCGACCTGCCAGTTGTTTTCAAGCTGGAACGATCGATCGCTGAAAAATCCAACTTACTTCCTAAAAATGTTCCCGATACCGAGGACTATGTAACTCTTCCCCCGTTCTTGCATTTGTCGGGGACCCTCTCCGAGCTACATCTCGATAAGGATGCATGGCGACTGGGAGGGTTCGCTCTGCGTTCGGCTCTCGGATTGCCAGGAGGGGCTGTCAAGGAAACGGTCAAGGTCGTCGAGGAGGTGGAGGACAAGACCAAGAAAGTCATCGAAGGCTTGGGCGGCGGTAAACTCATTCATCCCGTTCTGGATTCACTCTTACCCAAATCGGGCAAAGATAAAAATGGCAACGGTTCTGATGATCAAAGCCAGAGTTCTTTACCACAAAAAGGTCTCAACCTACTCCAGGGGATCTTTCGTCAGCCATTCCAAGCCACGAACCCCGATCATGAAAAACAAACGCCAGAAGCGGACCACAAAAAAGATGAATGAAATGCCTCATACTCAACCATGGTCTGTTTGCTTATTGTCCGCCTTTATCCTGCTGGGTTGTGGGGGAGCGGATCAGGACCCAAAAGGCTCTCCAAATGATGCTGATGCGGTAGGACATAGCGGCCATCAGCCACTGACCGCACCCGTCGATTACATTGAATCCGTACACCAGGCCAGTGTGAGAGCCACCCAAACCATCGACCGAGTGCAGTTGCAACAGGCGATTGAGCAATTTCGCCTTCTGGAGGGCAAGCCACCGGAAGAGCTCAAACAGCTGGTGGAAGCAGGGTTTCTTGCCAAGGTTCCTGTCGCCCCCAAGGGCATGAGGATCGACTACCAAGCTCAGAGCGGAAGGGTGGAGATAGTTCCTCTCCGTCCAACGGACAGGCCGCCTGTGCCGAGATAATGCCTATTATTTTCCGAGGCAAAACTGGCTGAAAATGGTATCGAGGAGGTTTTCGGTCGTGGTTTCTCCCACCACTTCACCCAGGGCGCTCAATGCCAGGCGCAGGTCCATGGCGATCAGCTCGAGTTCTCTTTCGACCTGGAGCCCTTCCTGCACTTCAAGCATGTTTTCCATGCATCTCAGGAGGGCATCTTCGTGTCTACTGTTGATCATGACCTCGTGAGATTCCGTGGGAGTGGCCCCGCTCCATACAGCCTCCAAAATCGCGTCTTTCAACGTCTCGATACCCTCTCCACTGACACAGCTTACTTTCAAGGCAGTCTTCGTTGTGGGTACTGACCAATGCCTTGGAAGATCCATCTTGTTGAGTGCCATCAATATTTTTCGTGAATGCGTGTCATCGGCCCATGCCATTTCGTCCTTTTCCATCGGCTGAGAGCTGTCGATGAGGTGGATGACCAAATCCGCCTCCGCTGCCGTTTGCTTGCTGCGCTCGACACCTTCTTTTTCGATGGTGTCATCGGTGTGACGCAGGCCGGCGGTATCAATGATCACGACTGGGATTCCTCGAATATTGGCCGCAGCCTCTATGGTATCACGCGTGGTACCCGGCTGAGGAGAAACAATCGCTCTTTCCTTGTCCAAGAGGCGATTCAGAAGGCTAGATTTTCCTGCATTGGGCTTTCCAATGATGGCCAACCGAAGCCCATGGCGAAGCAATTGGCCCTCTTTTGCCGTTCGAAGCAGGGCCTGCATGGTTTTTTTGCCATCCTCCAGCCTGGTCAACAGCTGACGGTTGGTATCGGGTGAAATATCTTCATCTGGAAAATCAATGTGAGCTTCCAGATGCGCCAGCATCTGCATGAGATCATCCCGTATGTTGCGCACCTGATGACTTAATGAGCCCTTGAGTTGTTCTTGGGCGACATGGGCAGCCTTTTCGGTGCGGGCATGTATGATGTCCGCCACTGCTTCGGCTTGAGTCAGGTCGATCCGCCCATTGAGAAAGGCTCTCAAGGTGAACTCTCCGGGTTCGGCCAAACGGGCTCCCAGGCATAGTAAATGATCGAGTACCATCTTGGCGGGCAAACTTCCACCGTGAGTGGAAATTTCTACAACGGGTTCGCGCGTGAAAGTGCGAGGCGGTTCAAACACGCTCACCATTACCTCATCCAGGACCCGATCATTATCTTGGATCAAGCCATAGTGGACGGTATGGGACGTAGATTCCGAGGGGCGTCTGGCGTTTTTGCCCACGGGGGTAAAGCATTGATCGACCAGTTGGAACGCCTGGTTGCCGGAAAGGCGGAGGACGGCCAGGCCGGAATCTCCCGGGGGCGTAGCGATAGCGACAATGGTGTCTTCTTGACTGGGTTTGGTGGCCTCCATGGGGGCAAATCAATCGGAAGCGATGGATGATTGGGAGCTGTGACCGTGACAATTACCTGAAGCATTTTCTGCATCGCGTCCAAGCAGGAACAGGCGTGCTTTTTCATAGCTCTTGCGTTGAAGGTAGTGCAGTAACGTGGGGTGAGTACCCTGTGGAAGCGCCTTCGCGTGGTTGTCGATTTGCTCAAATAGACCGATGAGATCGGGTTTTGCCTTCTGGGAGGCCAACTGCTCGACCGCATTCTTGAGGGTTTCGAGGCTGTCGAGTAACTGCTGTTCCTGAGTCATCATTGCCTCTGCATCATCTTGGTTTGGGAAGCCTATTTCAACCGATTATTCGTGAGGAACCATTCGAACCCTCAGGCTTCCAAGATAAACTTGCAACACCGCTTTTATCTGGTGAGACTCCTCCAATGAACCGTGTTGAGCAGCGTTTTGCCACACTTAAGGAACAAGGACGAAAAGGCTTGGTCGTCTACATTGGTGCAGGGGATCCGGATTTGGCATCCACCCACGCTCTTGCATTAGGATTGGAAAAAGCGGGTGCCGATGTTCTTGAGCTTGGGATCCCGTTCAGTGACCCGCTCGCTGATGGATTGGTTAACCAGTTGGCTGCTCAACGTGGGATTGACTCTGGGACGACGCCTGCAAAGGTGCTGCAGACCGTATGCGATATCAGGAAGGAGTCGGAGATCCCCATTGTTTTCTTTGTTTATTTCAACCTCCTTCATCGCTACGGCCTTGAGCGATTCATCAAGGATAGTGCCGAAGCTGGCGTCGATGGGATTCTGATTCTGGATTTGCCGCCGGAAGAGTCGGGGAATTACAGCGAGACCATGAAAGAGCACGGTCTGTGTCCAATTTTTCTGGTAGCCCCGACCACGCCTCCTGAGCGCATCGACGCCATTGTGGAACACGGCCGAGGTTTCATTTACTATGTTTCCCGTGAGGGCGTGACCGGCATGCAGTCGGAAGTTTCTTCCCGCATCGATGAGATGACGGCTTCCATCAAGGAAAGAACCCATCTTCCCATCGCCATTGGGTTTGGGATTTCCAACCCGGAACAAGCCCGTCAAGTCTCCGAAGCAGGGGATGCCATTGTGGTGGGGAGTGCGATCGTTAATCGAATCGCGGAAATGGGAGGCCAACCTGAAATGGTTGATTCTGTTTGTCAGTTCGTGTGCTCATTGGCAGAAGGAATCCAACAAAACAGTCATGACTGAGGCTCGACATAAACGATTTGCCATTATCATGGCAGGTGGGCGCGGGGAGCGTTTTTGGCCCTTGAGTCGTGAATCAACACCCAAGCAGTTGATTCGTTTGTTGGGTGATACCTCCTTGCTCCAGGAGACGGTCCGTCGCATCCAGTCGGTCATACCTCTTGAGAATATCCTGGTGATCACCAATGAAAGTCAGCTCAAGGCCGTGCGACGACAACTGGCTCAACTGCCCTCAGCCAATGTGATCGCCGAGCCATGTGGTCGCGATACCTGTGCTGCTGTAGCTCTTGGGGCTGCCATTGTGGCCCAGCGCTGTGCCGATGGTGTCATGGCCGTGCTACCTGCAGATCATGTGATTGCCCAACCCGGGGCCTTCCAGAAAGTGTTGCGCGACACAATGAAGGTGGCCGCCCAAAACGATGTGATGGTGACCATTGGAATTCCTGCAACCGAACCTTCCACTGCCTATGGCTACATTCGTTTTGTCAAAAAGAAGCTGCAAGCCAGGGAGTATGACAAGGTGGCAACTTCCATGCATCGTGTTGAGCGCTTTGTCGAAAAGCCCAATCGATCAAAAGCCAAGCGCTTTATTCAGAGTGGGCACTACTACTGGAACGCAGGAATGTTCATTTGGAGCGTGAATACCATTGTCCATGCCATGGAGAAACACCAACCGGCCATGGCAAAGGTCATGCATGAGTGGATTGAATGTGCAGGCAACCCTCGGAAGCTAAAAAACCATCTGCTGCGTGCCTATCCCCGTATCGAAAAAATTTCGATCGATTTTGCGCTCATGGAAAAGGCTTCCAATGTCATCATGGCTCAAGGAGCGTTTGGATGGGACGACCTTGGGTCATGGACTGCCTTGACTCGGCACGTTTCTCAAGATGCGCATGGAAATGCCTGGCTGGGGCAGGGGGTTCAGATCGACTCCCATCAAAATATTATTTTTGATGGGAGGCACCCAAAGCTTCGAACTCCTCTCGCATTGGTGGGTGTCAAAGAGATGATTGTGGTGCTCACGGATGACGTGTGCCTTCTCGCTGAGAAATCACAGGATCAGAAGATCAAGGCCATGGTGCAGACACTGGCTCGTTCCTCTTCGACAAGACATCTAGTCGAATAAATGTCTTATCCAAAGAGGATATCAGGTCAATCGGCTCAACCCCAGGTTGGACTGGCTCTCTTTCATATCCAACCAAAGGGTTTCAATCGTCTTCTCTTGCCCCGGTAAAATCCAATCAGGCGCTACTTCAGAGAGAGGGGCAAGAACGAAAGGCCTCAAATGAAACCTGGGGTGCGGCAGGGTCAATAAAGTCGATTCTCTCTGGTGCGGGCCGCATGCAATCAGGTCCATGTCCATGGGGCGTGGTTCGTTGGCAATCCCGCTGCGCTTGCGCCCTAACTTGGCTTCAATGGACAGCAGGGTGTGGAGCAGTGATTCCGGGTCCAAGTCAGAATTGGCATGCAGTGCCATCGCTGCATTGACAAAAGAAGGAGAGCCTTCGGGGCAGTCCATCGGGGTGGTTTTCCACAGGGCTGAAGTGACGATCCGGGCATCGACGTGCTTTTGTAGTAAATCGATCGCAAGATGAATCAATTCCTCGGAAGGCCCCAAGTTGGATCCGAGAGCAACCAGCGCGCTGCGAGGACAAATGACTGTTGCCATGCGCCCGGGTTGGTTTATTTCAGTCCCAGAACATCCTGCATGGAATAGAGGCCGGGTGGTTGATTCACGACCCACGCGGCAGCCCTGAGAGCTCCATTGGCAAAGGTGTCGCGGCTGGAGGCCTTGTGAGTGAGTTCAAGGCGTTCACCGTCATTGGCATAGATGACGGTGTGGTCTCCCACGACATCCCCACCTCGAAGGGAATGCATGCCAATTTCATCTTTTGTTCGCGCACCGACAATACCTTCTCGCCCATGTTTCAGCTGGTCTTGCAAGGAGACATCCCTTGCCTCCGAAAGGATTTCAGCAAGAGTCATCGCAGTGCCACTTGGTGCATCCCTTTTCATGCGGTGATGCATCTCGACAACCTCAAGGTCAAAGTCAGTTCCCAGTATTTCAGTGGCTTTTCGGGTGAGCCAGAAGAGGGTGTTGACCCCCGTGGAGTAATTGGAAGCCCATACGATGGGGATGCGAGAAGTCAATTCGAGGATCGCCATCCGATCTTCCTCCGAATGTCCAGTGGTTCCGATGACCAGCCCCTTGTTGCGTTCAGCGCAAAGGGAGGCAAAGGGTAGAGTGACTTCGTGAAAACTGAAGTCAATGATCACGTCGCCTTGGTCAATGATGGAACCAAGGTCATCGCCCATATCGATGGTGCCGACAACGCTCAATCCAGCATGATGAGTGGCGCATCGCGACAAGGCTTCTCCCATGCGTCCGTTGGAGCCAGTAATAATGATATTGGTCATAGGCTTTGGCCCGCGAGAGTCAGTATCCAGATCCCCATGCAGCTCATAGATTTACTGCAAGAATAGTCCACCTCTGACCTTGCCTCAGCGGCCATGGGTGGTATTTTTGTCATAACCTCACCCCATATGCAAACCAATCACATGCCCACCCCTCACATCACGCCATCTGCATGGTTGCCACCCTTTTTCCTTGGCTTGCTGCTGCATGCCCTCCTTTCCCTCCCGACTGACACCCTCTGCGATGAATCCAACCCCAGTGTGTCGCTGAAATTGCATGCGAGCGGTTTTACCTCGCCTGTTGCCTTCGCCCCTCTCAATGATGGGAAGGGAACCATGGTGGTCGCCGATCAGGTCGGGACCCTCAGTCTTGTCAACTCTGCAGGGATTCAACGAGGACAGCCTTTTCTCTCCATCACCGACCGGATCACTAAGTTGAATGCCGGATTTGATGAGCGTGGTATCCTGGGGTTTGCTTCCCATCCGGATTTTTTGCACACCGGAAAAATTTATGTGTATTATAGCGCCCCACTGGGCGCCCATGCAGATCAAGAATGGGACCATACCTCGCGCATCTCTGAATTTTCCGTCTATGAGAACGATCCTGAGTTGGTGGATCCGCGAAGTGAGAGAATCCTCCTGACCTTTGACCAACCTTATTTCAACCATAATGCTGGGGCCCTGGCTTTTGGTCCACAGGATGGGTTTCTCTACATCGCGACCGGTGACGGTGGCAATGCCAATGGAAGAGGTTTGGGTCACTCGGACATCGGCAACAGTCAGGATTTGAGTAATCTTCTGGGGAAAATTCTGAGGATCGATGTCCATCAAGGTCAGCCTTATGCCATTCCAACTGACAATCCTTTTCAGGGGGCGGATCAGCGTGGAGAGATTTATGCGATCGGTCTGCGCAATCCGTGGAGGATGAGTTTCGATCGTGGTGGAAGTCATGAGCTGTTCGTGGCCGACATCGGCCAAAATCTATTTGAAGAGGTCAATCTGATTACCAAAGGTGGCAATTATGGGTGGAATATCCGGGAGGGCAGGCATTGCTTTGACCCCGATTCCCCAAGGTCGGCCCCTGAGGCATGCAGCCAAACCGATGTCCGCGGTCAGGCTTTGGTGGATCCCATTATCGAGTATAAAAACCTCAATGCCTTCCGCGGTGAACCCGATGCCTATGGAATCAGTGTGACCGGAGGCTACGTTTATCGTGGTTCCAAACTAAAGGGGCTGGAGGGAACCTACATCTTTGCCGATTGGAGTCAGAATTGGGCCTTGCCGCAAGGAGTGCTTCTTGCCGCAAGTCCCCAAAGTGATGGCACATGGAACGTGCGTCGACTCTCACATGGCGATCCTGTCCTGGGAGGATATATCGTTGCTTTTGGTGAGGATGAAAAAGGTGAACTCTACGTCCTGACCAATGCTTCCAATCAACTGATCAACCGAAGTGGAAACGTCTTCAAGTTGCTCCCTGGTTCTTGAATGATACTTTTTTGAAGTCATCTGACGCATGAACAGACCATGCAAGCATCGTTGATCGATGTCTTCAACAACCCGGAAAGTGGGCGAAATTTTTACGGATTCAATCCACGGTCATTGTATTGAGCGTCAAGGTTCGGGTTTTGGTGAGGCCATCGAAATGCGGTCGCTGACCCAGCAATGACCTGCGAAAAAATTTTGGCGAGCGCCACAAATTTAAATAGAATCAATGAACTTGCACGGAAGTCATCGTTGATCCATGGCAAAACATTTTCTTTGAGTTCTTAACCGCGCATCCGACGCTAAAAATCTCACCTATGTCAAGGAATTTAAACTTGTTCCACCGGTGGTTTTTCTCCGTTTTCTTTCAAGTTGCGATCCTTTTTATCGAGCACCTTTAGGTCAATAGCATCATTTAGTACAAGTGAATCCGGTGGTACGGAGTGCGTGAGGAATACATTGGCTCCTATGGTGCTTCGCATGCCAACGGTGGTGTCTCCTCCCATGATGGTGGCATTGGCATAGAGGGTGACGCGGTCCTCGATGATGGGGTGACGGCGCGTGCCCTTTAGTGCTTGTCCGCCCTTCAAGGATCGGCCGATCAAAGCGACTCCTTGGTACATCTTTACATGATCCCCAATGATGCTGGTTTCCCCAATGACCGTACCGGTTCCATGATCAATGAAAAAATGACTACCAATGCTGGCGCCCGGGTGAAGATCCATTCCTGTTCTGGAATGAGCCCACTCGGTCATGATTCGTGGAATGAGGGCTACTTGATTGCGATACAATTCATGAGCCATTCTTTGCACTGCAATGGCCTCTACGAACGGATAGGCAACGATAATTTCGTTTCGACTCAAAGCTGCTGGATCGCCGTTGTAGGCTGCATCAATATCTGTTCGAAGGATATCCTTCAAATCAGGTATTTTAGACAGCAAGGTCATCGTCAACTCCTTGGCTAACGACGTAACATTGGCCTCCAGCCTGCCTTCAGGCGGGTGGTATCTCAGGCTCTTTTCTATTTCTTTTTGCAGACAACCAAAAACTTTTTCCACAAGTTGATGCGTTTCTGTTTTTAGCTGCTGTGAGTGGATCAGCTTCTCCTGAAAAAAACCAGGAAAGAGCAGGGTCAATAAATCCTTTGTGATGTCAGCGATGATTGATTTGGAGGGCAAGTTGACTCCATCAAGATGGTTGATGCCACCGTGGGCGTCGTAGGATTGCATCAGGGAGGAAGTCAGTCGTTGAAGGATATCTTGCATGCGTCAATAGAGGGTTCAGTTTTCACTGAGATCATCCGGTGCTGTTGCCTGGAGTCGCTCTTCCCAGCCCATTTGACTCATGATGTCTCTCCATAGGCTTTGTGGAGGATGGTCGAAAATGAGTTCTTTACTGGCAGGGTGTATGAGCCAAGCCCCTTTTGATACCTCATCATCCAATTGACTAGGGCTCCAGCCGGCATAGCCGGAAAAAAGTCGGAAGCTTTTCTGAGGCGAGTAATGCTGACACCACGCTTCCAGATCCTCCAGATGATTTCCCAATGCGATTCCCGGTAGAATTTCCTCGGCATCGATGAAGGCATCGGTCATTAGGAAACTCAATGCTCCAGGCTGAACGGGGCCACCGACAAAAATGGAATGGTTTTTCAATGAGTTGGGTAGCTTGAAGGGTGATGCCGTCGCAGGGGGGGGTGATAAGGGCCGATTGAGTATGAGCCCAAAAGCGCCTTCTTCATCATGTTGACAGATCAGCAAAACACTTCTGTGGAAGAATGATCCAGCCAGACTTCCACCATCCAGGATGAGTTTTCCGCGCAATGTGTTTGTGGGTAAGTCCATGATTTGATTTTCACCCGACAGCCAGGACCCGTGAGAGGACACCTCTACCTTTGTGACTCCAAATCGGTGCGTTCAGAGAATGACGGGTGATACTTGAAAAAAGCATTTTTATCGCCTTAATATGACCTTGAATCAACCATTTGTCCAAATTATGCCGCTATATGAATTTGTCTGTGCCATGTGCCAAAAAGAGCACGAATTGTTATTGAAGAATCACGATTGCTCCCATGTGGCATGTCCCAGTTGCGGTTCCTCCGAATTGGTGAAAAAATGGAGTGTTTTTGCGGCATCCGCCAGTGAATCGATGCCATCCATGGACTGTTCCGGAAACCCCTCTTCCTGTGGGCGATGCCACATGGATAACTGAAAGCCAAAGCGGACCCCTTAGCTCAAATGGATTTTGACAAAAGCTTTGAGCTGCTCAAGAACTTGTTCGGTGCTGACGTCCTCCAGACACTGAGGCGTCTCGAAGCGGCAAGCATCGAAGCATGGCTTGTAAGGGCAGTCTGCTCCTTCCACCACCATGCCGCCTGGGTGAGCCGGACGAAACCACTCGGTACGCTGAGGCCCAAAAATACTGAGGGTGGGCAGGCCCATTGCCGCTGCAAGGTGGCCGGGACCGGAGTCGTTTCCTACAAATGCCCGGCAGGATTTCATGGCTGAAGCCAGCTCGCCCACGGATTGAGGCACACAGACCTTCTTTTGGTGAGCTTCCCACCAAGGTCGTTGATGCTTGTCGCAAATGAGCAAAACTTCGATTTTCGCACTTTCGAGCCAGTCCAGTAGTCCGAGGAAGCGGTCCAGAGGCCATTCCCGAACAGGCTGAGCTGCACCGCTGTGCACCACACAGCGTGGTGGTTGATCCAGGCCGATGGTTTTTTCGATGCTCTCCTGTGGCTGATAAACCGGAACATCGACCCCAATTCTCTGGCCTACCAAAGACCATTGATTGAACCGATGGGCTTGATCGGGTGGCATCGGAATGCCTTGAGTCAAGAACCATTGACTACCTCTTCGCGGAAAACCGACTCGCTGGGATGCTTTGGTAAACCACATGAAAAGATGGTCGCGTGGATCCCATCGGGCGGAGACAGCAACATCAAATCGCTGGCTTCTCAGGGTGGACAAGGTTTGATGGAGCGATTTCCAGGGCCATCGATCAAAACGATATTTTCCACGGAAAGCTGTCCACGGAGCATGCCAGGATAGGACTTTCGCATCGGGCCACAGCAGGGGCCGCAAATCATGCGCATAGGATTTCGCCACAACGGTGACCTGAAAACTTTGGGTTGCCTTGTTGATGAACGATGAAGCAATGGCAAGGTCTCCCAGTCCCCATAATTCCAGCACCAACAGCTTGGGCAGGTTCTTCATGGTTTGCGTGCCACCAGGTAAGCGGACCACCCCAGCCAATGAATACGGGCCGTGCATCTTTGGCGACTTGGAGGCAGGAACATGAAGAACGGCCACAAGGCGGCAAAAAAGAGGTTTCTCGAAGTCCCGGAATCCTTCACTTCAAACCCCTGTCTGCGACATAATTGCGCCAATGCCCCCATGCTGACAATGCGGGTATGAGACAAATCATCCCAGAAATTCATGGTAAAGGTGCCCACGGCGGCCCCTCGAGCACTACCCAGGCTCAGGGTTTTTGGATGAGGAGTTTCAATGTATAGCCGACCGCCGGGTTTGAGAAGGCGATAAGATTGTGCAATTAGCGGTTCGAGACGTTCCAAATGTTCGACCAAATGCATGCAGCTGATGGCGTCGATGCTTTGATCCTCCCAAGGTAAAGGCTCATGATTGAGATCACCACGGTGAAATCTGCAGCCTTTTGGGTAGGCGCCGGGTTGACCCTCGATGTCGGTTGCGAAATAATCAAGATCCGGCCGCATTTCATGGAAATGCCTCAAGGTTTCCCCGTCGGATGATCCAATGTCCAGGAGCGCACCGTGGGTTGGGGCCGATGATAAAAATCGAGCCCGAGTGTCAATCCATGGGATGTGTTTGAACCATTTCCAATGCATGTTCTTCAGGGCAGTATCGCGATTTGTTCTCTCAGGTCAAATCTCCGTTTAAATGATGATACAGCTTCTCGTATTGGTTGAAAACGACAGACGCGGACCGATGTTTGACCGATTCCCGTATGGCCTCCGGTATGGCTTTGGGTAGCGGGTTTTGCAGCAACTCCCTCAGGGCATCGGCCAGAGATTCTGGGTCATCGGGTTGAAAGGTTTTGCCGCAAGATTCCTTGATGATATCCACGTTTCCTCCACTAGCGCTGACCAAGGCTGGGCATCCAAGAGCCAGGGCCTCCATCAAGGCTACCGAACAGGGTTCATTGGTCGAAGGAAGAATGAACCAGTCTGCTTCGCGAATCTTTGCCTCAACTTCGTGAGTGGGACCTCGCAGGCGAAAGGAATCTTCCAAGCCAGCCTGATGGAGACGCTCCCGAAGTGCTTTCTCGAAGGCGATTGCCTCTGGTAAATCCGGGGTAGGGCCCCAAATGTCAAAGCACAGTTTGGATTGTTGGGAGGGCTCCAGCAGTTCAAGGGCCTTTAGAATAAGATCCCACTTTTTCCATCCTATGACATTGCCAACCCCAACCAACTTGATGGATGTGCGGGGTGGGGTCGCATGAAGTGAGGGGATCGGGCTGGTGAGAAGATCCTGTGCAAAGCAAGCCGAGATAATGGAAGTCCTGTTCCCTGATTCAGGAATGTTGTAATGCCGAGCCATGTTCGGCGTAAGCATGACGGTGTGGATGCGGGGTTGCCTGGCTGCCCACCGGTAGAGTCCCGTGCGGTGTGCGTAATTGTGATTGGTGAACAAGACCTTACGCCGAAGCATTTTTGATGCGAGTATGGCCACCAATAAGGTTCCGCGGCTGTGTGCGTGCAGCAGGTGAAAAGATTCGTTTGACAACAGCGATTGGAGTTCCTTGAAGGCCGGCCAGGCCTGAGCCAAAAGCTTCCAATGATGAATGGATTCCGCAACCACGTAACGACTGTAACGATATTGCAGCGGTGGTTTTCGACTCTCTCGATAACCTTCCTTCACCCAGACCGCATGCTCCATCGACGAAGCGGGCGTGACCTTCTGAAGATTGCGGATGACCGAAAGAACTCCTCCTGCGTCCTCGTGATCTCCAACAAGGTGTAAGATTTTCAAAGGTTTTTTCATGATGGATCAACCTTCATCGGCGGTCGATGCGCCATAGCATGAGACTGCCAAGTAATTGGAAAAACAAATTCGGAAACCAGATGAGGAGGTGTGGGGCAAACTGAGCCTGGTTTTCAAGAGCATTGGCCAGAACAATGAAGGCGTAATAAAACGCTACCAATAACAATGCCATACCGATTCCTATGCTGGTTTCCCTGCGGTGAGCCCGCACACCCAGTGGAATGCCGATCAATGTGAAAGCAAAGCAGGCGTAGGAAAAGGCAGCCTGGCGATGTATTTGAACTTTGACGGGAGTGACCGGGTCGAAGGGTTTGATCAAATAACTCTTCAGCTCAGCCCTCAGGTGCTCTGCATTGAAGGAGGGAAGAGCCTTGAGGTCTTCAGCCAGTGACTTGCGTTCATCCAGTTCTTCACGCAACTGAGCGAGGCTCATGTGGTGCAGCTTTGGTTTCCGAAAGCCAATCGAGTCGCGCTTGATTTCAAAAGGGTCTGCTGCAAGTTCCTGGGCCTTACCTATGTGCCAGGGGGTTTGTGTGGATGGCTCATTGCCTTGATCCACTCCCGAGGTGCTGGACTGAGCCAGGCTGAAAATGGTGCAATTGGTCATGGACATGAAGAGTTGTGAAGTCTCTTCATTAGCCTCCAGGATGCCGCCTTCGGCATAGATCTCCATGACAGGCTTGTTTCCATCGTACTTGATGTAATGGATATTTCCCAGACCCACCTGATTCCCCTGAGTCCTGCGATTCTGAATATGAATCACCTGTCCGGGAATTTCGGTCATGGGAATGCCTGGCTGCAGTAAATCGGTCAGCTGTCCAATATCCACCTCACGGATCAGATTCTTGTAAGCTGCTCGACACTTGGGTGCGATGTCGGTGTTGATCCAGGCACAAAAGCCGCTCATTAAAAGGCTGATCGTGATGACTGGCAATGAGAGCCGCGTCACACTGACTCCACTGGCTCTGAGGGCAGTGAGTTCCTGGTCGGCACTCAACCTTCCAAATAAAAGCAAAGTGGCGGTGAGCATTCCCATGGGTAGGGCGTAGACCAGAACAAAAGGAATCAAGAGCAGAAAGGCCTTGGAAATCAGAAGAAAGGACACGTGCCCTGTGACCAGTAAAGCCAGAATTTCCTTCATCATGTTGCCCATTAACAGGGCAAACGCAAAGACCATGACCGTCATGCCCATGACCGCCACTGTTTGGCGTATCAAATAAAGGGTGATGGTTTTCATGAACAAATCGATCGTGAGTGGGCCAAGCGCCTTCTCATGAGTGAATCACAATAGGGAGGGTTGGGTCATCAGAGCATTGATTCGGCTCAGTAGGCGACCCGCAGCTCCTCCATCCAATACCCGGTGGTCAAAACTCAAGGTCATTTCAGCTTCCAAAATAGGTTGAAAAACTCCTTTTTCTTCATTCCATGACGGTACTTTGCGACCCGCACCCAGACCTAGAACAAGGGTCTGCTCGGGGAGGGGGATAGGCGTTGCCCAGGTTAATCCAAAGGTGCCGAAGTTGGTGATGGTGGCTATGGAGCGCCCCGTAGCGTGGCTCGGAAGTTTTCTCATTCGTGCCCATTCAACCAGTTGTTGATATTCCTCCACCATGGTTTGGAGAGGTTTTCGGTCGGCTTCTCGGATCACCGGTACCAGAACCCCATCATCTGCCTCGACGGCGAAACCGATGTCAATCGAAGCGGGATGAGCAATCTGATGACCGATCAATCTTCCAGCCGTGGCACTGTTTTCCGACAGGGCCAAGGCTAGGGCGCGTAGGGCATAAAGTGCCGGTCCGGGTTTTGGATCACTTTCGGAGCGATGCTTCAGCAATGGATCGAGGCAGACGGGTTGGCCGACAGTTGCCAGAGGCCGAGACCAGCTTCGTTGCATCGCGTCCGCTACCGCGACCCGCATGGATGAGGCTTGAGTGAGTCGAGTTTGCTCCAATTCGGTGAGAAAACGCTCAAAATCCTGAATGGTAACCCGGCCTCCAGCACCGCTTCCTGCGACACCCGCCAAGTCGGCCTCTCTCAATCCCAACTCATGCATGCGTGCCTTCATGCGTGGCGACATGTATTGGGCACCACTAAAATGCGCTGGAACAGGAAGCCCTTTGATCGTGGGCTTTATCTTTGCAGAAGCAGGCTTATGCTCCATCGGAGCTACCGGTCTTTCAGACGGCTTTACTGACTCAAACACTTCATCTTTGGGCAGATCCTTCGGCAAGTCTTGTTGCTGAGTCGTGCTGGGTGCGTCCTTTGCCGTGTCGGTGACATGCCCCAGAACCTCACCGACAGCATAGCTATCCCCCGGCTCGACCAGAAAAGACTCAATAACGCCTTGGCAGGGAGAGGTGACATTCATCGTGGCCTTTTGAGTCTCCACCTCGATGATATCCTGGCCCGCCTCGACCCTTTCGCCTGCTGAGACCAATAATTCTATGACAGTGGCTTCGGCGATGGATTCGCCTAACTGGGGCATCAGAATGGGTGTTTGTGACATGATGGTTTTAAGGTCCCTCTGGAGGTCTCAATCAACTTCTCAACAGGTTGCGTGCGGCGGCGATGATGCTGGCTGCTGCAGGACGATGAACGGACCATAACTTAGGGTGGTAGGGAATGGGAGTGTCCTTTGCATTGATCCGTTGAGGTGGGGCATCCAGCAGGTTGAATCCTTCGGCGACCACTCGACTGATGACCTCCGCATTGACTCCACCCCATGGCCATCCTTCTGCGGCACAAAGGAGTCTTCCGGTGCGGGCGACCGAAGCGATGATGGTATCGGTGTCCATGGGCTTCACGGTTCTCAAGTCCACCACTTCTAGTTCGATGCCTTCGCCGGAAAGTTCTTCAGCAGCTTCCAGGCATTCATGCAGCATGGCACTGTATGTGACGATCGTACAATCCCGGCCTGCTCTGGCAATACGTGCCTTGCCGATGGGGAGGGCATCTTTTGGGAGGTTCGGGGCCTTAAGGTGAAAGTAGAGATACTTGTGTTCGCAGAAGATGACCGGATCATCGAGGGTAACTGATTCAATCAGCATGCTGTAGGCATCTTCGACCGTGGCAGGTGTGCAGACTACCAACCCGGGAAAATGTGCGTAAATCGATTCCAGACACTGGCTATGGAAGGGCCCCCCTCCCGAAGTCCCTCCACTGGGGAGGCGCAAGGTGATGGGGCATGGGGTTTCAGTTCGCCAGAACAAGGTCGCCGCCTGATTGACCACTTGATTGAAACCAACGGTGGAAAAGTCAGCAAATTGAATTTCAATGATGGGGCGCATGCCTTCAATGGCCGCCCCAACGGCCGAGCCAATCATCGCGTCTTCGCTAATGGGTGCATCGATGACCCTTTCAGGGAATCTTTGTGCCAGATTTTTGGTGGCCTTGAAGGCACCCCCAAAAGCCCCTACGTCCTGGCCATAGATATAGACTCGGGAATCATGCTCCAGAAGGTAGGCTTGCGCCTCTCGAATGGCCTCAAGATAGGTGACACTCATAATGGGTAAAGCACTTCAGATGGGGTTGTTCTGGCCTGGATTCCGCTTTAGACGTGCTCACAAAGCTCCCTTGTGAAAAGACTTTTCCATGGGTGATGATAAGGGTCCGGAGAACCTTCTCCCTGGACTTGTTCAATGCCTTCATTGATTTCCTTCAGAGCTTCTTCCTTCCATAGGTTGAACTCTTCGCTCTTGATAGCGTATGCTTCCCTGAGCCACTGCTCGGCAAGTTGCATGCAGTCTGTTCCAAGAACGGAGGCTTTCAGAGAATCACTGACGTAGTGGGCGTCATCGTGCTCGCCATGTCCGCACAATCTGAGAAGGTCTGCGATGACCAACTGAGGTCCATCTCCATCGCGGGCTAAATCAGAGGCTTCCCGCATGCCCTCAAGGCATGATTTGAGGTCCGTTCCATCCAATGTGTGGGCTCTGACTCCATACCCTATGGCACGATCACCCAAATTCTGGCAGGCAAATTGGCTCGCCACCGGAGTGGAATAGGCAAACTGGTTGTTGGCCACGACCAGGACGAGAGGGAGTCGTTCAATCGCAGCTTGGTTGAGGGCTTCATGAAAAGCTCCAGTCGAAGTGGCACCATCCCCAATGCTTGCTGCACCCACAAAATGCTTTTCTCCTTTCATGCGTTTGGCCATCAACGCCCCATTCACTACGGAGATACTGGCTCCCAAATGACTGATCATGGGGAGATAACCCTCCTTGGGTTTTCCTCGATGCACATTGCCGTCGCGTGCGCGCATGGGGCCGAGGGGTGATCCAAGGCACGTTCTTAGCGCGTCCAAGGGAGTTTCCCCGAACGCCAATCGGCCCGCTCCATCTCGAATCAAGGGCGCAAACACATCGTGGCGTTGCAGAGACATGCCTATGGAAACACTCAATGCCTCCTGCCCTTTGCCGAGAAAGACGCCACCAAATATTTGCCCGGCTCGATAAAGCTGTGCCAGACGTTCGTCCAGTGTGCGGGCGAGAAGCATCCAACGGTATGCCTTGATGACCCTAGATTGATCCATGAATTGGCTCATGATGCCCGTGAACGGAGTGTTCTACTTCGCTCGCACCCAATGTAATTGTCCGCCGGAGTTTTAAGCAACGGTTTAAATTCCAGAATGCTTTCGCTGCCGTGACGACATGGTTGGGGAATTGCCTCTTGCCAGTTGCATGCAAGAATCTAAGATGCCCGACATGCTAATGAAGTGGCTGTGTTTGGTGCTCTCTGCCCTGGTGTTGATTCCTCATACATTGGCGCAGGTAGACGTTTCTCTAAACTTCAAAAAGGATTTTTACCTTGCCGATGAATTCATTCTCGCTGAACTCACCATTGTTAATTTTTCAGGAAAAACACTGGTATTCGGCGAGCAACCCAATTGGTTGACTTTTTCGGTGGAGTCCTCGCGGGATACCTTGGTGGCCCGCCAAAAGGAGCTCGATGTCATGGGGCGCTTTGAAATCCCCAACGCTGGAAGAGGGATTCGTCGAGTGCACCTTGTACCAGCTTTTCGAATGGTCGACCAGGGGCGCTACCGTATCAAGGCAACCGTTGAGGTGCCGGAACTCGAATTGCGCATGTCCACCCAGGAAGCGGAGATCGGGATTTTGACGGCCAATGTCCTATGGGAGCGAGAATTTGGATGGGCTTCCGAAGGCCTGGGCTCGGAACCCGAGGTCCGACGTTATGAGTTGATGCGCTCGGTCAGCGAAAAAAGCATCGAGTTGTATGTCAAGGTGAGTGACCAATATCGGGAGAGGGTTTTCGGTGTCTATAGCCTGGGAAATGTTGTTTCTTTTGGGCAGCCGGAGCGCCAGGTGGATCGGTTGAGCAATCTTCACGTCCTCTTTCAAAACGGCGCGCGCACCTTTCGTTATGCAATTATCAAACCCGATGGCCGCCTGCTTCTCCAGCAGCGTTGGGACTATTCCGACACGCGCCCCCGGTTGAAACTGGGGGATCAGGGTCTGATTGAAGTGGTCGGAGGATTAAGGCAACTGAGCTTTGATGACATCCCTTCACCCGATCAGCTAAGCGAAGTGCGTGAGCGCAATCTGGAGCAAGCTCAATCCTCCCAGGAGGAGGAACGCATGGACCAATCCAGGGAGCCGGAGCCATCTGCGGTGACACCGGAAAAGCCCCTGTCAGACGAGAACCAGCTCTGATTGGTGGGTGTGGAGGTAAAGGATCTTTTCACCGACTTCATCGAGAGAACTTGTGACGTAATCGCGCGGGGCTTTGCCCAAGTGAGGCGAATCAAGCATCACGGATACACATCCGAGGGTGTGAGCGGCCGCCGCATCCTGCCACTTGTCGCTGACGACGTAAGAATGGTCCATATCGATGCGATACTGGTGCTCCAATTCCTTGTAGAGTCCTGTATTGGGTTTGGCGCATGAACAAGCGTCGGAGGCCTCGTGCGGGCATATGAGCACTTCGTCGATGGGGAGTTTGGCTCGCATGATCCTATGCATGCGCTCCAGTTCCCTTCGGTCGAGTGTTCCCTGGGACAAGCCTGGCTGATGGGTCGTTACGAAAATTAGAAGCCCTGCTTCCTTGAGCGAGGCCATCAGCGCTTCGATACCACCCAGCAGCTTGAAAGCTTCGAGGGTCGTGGGTGGCTCCTTGGAGGATGCCCCTTTGGCATAGGCATTGATTACCCCATCTCGCTCAAAGAAAACAGCCGATTTCATACAAGCATATAACTTAGCACCCTTTGAGTGATTATTCAAAAAGAGGTGCGGTATTCATGGGCGGAGCTTCTGCTCAGCTCAAAGGCGCGTTTTTGATGGAAAAAGCCGGTAGGGGAGAGACCCATCCGGCTTTTCCTCTAAGAGACTCGTTTCAGAGCTTATCCAAATGGATGGTTCCAGGGGGAACGGTAGGCTCTGGCAAGTTTTTGATTAGCCTCAGCATCCTTCAGAATTTCGCCCTTTTGGGCATCCCATGACAATGCGCGGCCCAGTTCCATGGACATGTTGGCAAGGATGCAACTGGCTGTTGAAATATGACCTTGCTCGATGTCTGCTACGGGTTTTCCGCGACTTGCGATTGCGTTGAGAAAGTCGACCATGTGGCCTCGGATGGCGGGCGCCACATGTCGCTCCAGATCTTTTTCCGTACGGTCTTCAGGATACTGATCCAATTCCATGACAACATCCTGATGCACAGCGTCGGCACCTCGTTGCTGGGGGATGAAATCATAGCTGTTGACGCTCAATTTGAGGGTGCCTTTGTCTCCGTAAAGGAAAGCGGCCCACGGGTAGGCGGGATCCGGTGAGTGTCCCCATGTGCGGTGCTGCCAGACAACCTGCAGGTCCTTGAAATCAAAGGTTGCTGTCTGGGTGTCCGAAATGTTTGCCTTGGCCGCTTTGTCCACCAGAATCCCGCCTGAAGAGGACACCTGAGTCGGCCATCCCAAGTCCAGCATCCATCTTACGGTGTCCAACATGTGGATACACATGTCGCCGACAATCCCATTGCCATATTCCATAAAGGACCGCCAACCGCGTTGATGAACGATGTTGTTGTAGGGACGCAGCGGGGCTGGCCCCGTCCACATGTCATAGTCAAGATGGGATGGGGGAGCTTCATTGGGTGGATTGCTACGGTTTCGCATGTGGTAGTAGCAACAAATCTCAGCATGCGCGATCTTCCCCAGAGCGCCCGTATCAATGAATCGCTTCTTGGCGTCGATGAGGTGGGGCGTACTGCGTCTTTGGGTGCCTACTTGAACCACCCTTCCATACTGACGAGCCGCTTGAAGCATGGCTTGTCCTTCGCGGATATCGACGCTGATGGGTTTCTGCACATAGACATCAGCTCCCGCTTTGACAGCCTCGATCATATTGAGTGCGTGCCAGTGGTCCGGGGTGGCAATCAACACAATGTCGAGATCTTTATTCGCAAGCATTTCGCGATAATCGGCGTAAGTTCTTGGCCGCTTGCCTGACTTCTGGCGAGTGGAAACCATGTCGGCGGCTTCCTTGAGCAACTGCTTGTCCACATCGCATAGAGAGACCACCTCCACGGGCGCGACTTGAATCAGACGGAACAGATCGGCTTTGCCATACCATCCTGTACCGATCAATCCGACCCGTTTCGGGGGGCCGTCGATGACGGCCGACAGGGCATCCTCGCTAAGAGTGGAAGCAGCGAGTCCGGCTGCACTGGTTTTAATGAAATGTCTTCGATTCATGGCTTTTCAAGAGAGTGATTCAATGCAAGCAGGGCTCAAGGACAGGGAGTGCTTGCCTTGGGGGTCTCTGCGGCGGGGATTTTTGAACCAAGTTGGGCATTTGTCCATGACCGAATCCACACAAGAGGAGAGATTTGCGAATGCAAGCCTTCGCCGGTAGCTCTGGAGGGCTAGCTTTCCAGAAGTTCACGAATGACCGTTCCGTGAACGTTGGTGAGGCGTCGCTCAATCCCGTTATGATAGACGCTCAATCTTCTGTGATCCAATCCAACCAGGTGAAGGAGTGTGGCATGAAAATCATGGGTGGTAACCACTTTTTCAGTTGCCTGATAACCGAATGGATCCGTGGCTCCATGGCTGTAGGGGGCTTGAACGCCAGCGCCTGCCATGAAGGCTGTAAACCCCTTTGGATTGTGGTCGCGTCCGCTGGCACCCTTTTGAAACGTCGGCATCCTTCCAAATTCAGTGCACCATACCACAAGTGTATGCTCGAGTAGTCCACGCTGCTTGAGATCCTGGATGAGGGCTGCTGTGGGCTGATCCAGAACTTGCCCATGCAGCTGGTATTGTTTCTCCAGTGTCTTGTGACCATCCCAGTTGCTGACACCCTCTCCTCCTGTTTGGTAGGCTCCGTTGAAAAGCTGCACAAAGCGGACCCCTTTTTCAATCAAACGCCGTGCTAGAATACAATTGCGAGCATAGGCTGAGCGAAGATCCTTCGTGTTGGAGTCACTTCCTGGAGCGTCGATGCCATAGAAAGCTTTGATGTGATCCGGTTCCTGACTCAAGTCCGACACTTCAGGCACCGAGAGTTGCATCCGGGCGGCCAATTCGTAACTCGAGATGCGGGCAGCCAACTCGCTCTCCCCAGGGTGCGTCTTGAGTTGATGACGATTGAGCGCATTGAGGAAGTTGCGTGTTCGTTGGTCGTTCTGGGGTGAGAGTCCTTTCGGCAACTTCAGATTTCGAATGGGTTGGTTGGCGTGAAAATCGGTCCCTTGAAAGGCAGCCGGAAGAAAGCCGGGTCCCCAACAGTTCACGCTCGATTGTGGAGTGCCTCGTGGGTCCGGAATGGCCACGTAAGCGGGAAGAGAGTCTGTTTCGCTACCAAGCGCGTAAGTGGTCCAGGCCCCAATGCTGGGAAAACCATCCAATGTGAATCCGGTGCACATGAAGTTCTCACCGGGGCCGTGGGTGTTGGTTTCACTGGTAAGCGAATGAATGAAACACAAATCATCGGCCAATGAACCGATGTGGGGGAGTAAGTCGGAGGTCATCTTCCCGCTTTGCCCGCGCGGTCTGAAATTCCAAGGGCTTCGGTTGAGGTTTCCTTGTTCCCCTTGAAAGGTGATGAGTCCATCGGATCCAGGCATGGGTTCTCCATGCCGTCTCCAAAGCTCCGGCTTGTAGTCGAAGGTATCCAGGTGGCTGACGGCACCGGAGCAAAAGATCATCAAAACCTGCTTGGCCTTCGCATCAAAATGAACCGGGCGTGGGGCGTGTGGGGAAGCAGGGTCAATGATTGGGCGAATGGGGTCGATGGCGAGCTCACTGCCCTGCATGGAGGAAAAAAGCTTGCCGTCCTGGTGTAGCAACTGGGTCAAGCCCATGCTGGCCATGACAGTCGCACTGCGTCCAAGAAAGGCACGTCGATCCATGAGGGGATGGCTGGGGATCCAGTCCCCTGATGTCTTCAGGGGCTTCACAGGACAAAAAGAAAACGGTTTGCGTTGAAAAGGGCCCTGCATAAAGCTTCCAACCCTTCGGCCTCTACAAGTTCAAGACTCAAGGCCATTTCCTCTGCATCCGGGGCTCTCCCCTGAGTCCATCGGAAACCCAGCTCGATCGCGTGTCGACTGTTGGGCTGTGATGCGTCTGTCAGGCGCTCGGCTAGAGCTCGAGCCTGCCCCATGATGAAAGGGCTGTTGAATAGATTCAGGGCCTGGATGGGAGTGGTCGATTCTGGCCGGTCGGGCATGACTTGATTGCCATCCGGGCAGTCAAAAGCCCCGAAGATGGCATCCTGCTCCTGGCGGATACGGTTCATGTAGACCATGCGCCTGAACGTATCCTTCCCGGGGTTGGCTTTCGGAAAGTAGTGCATGACATTCTCGGCCTGCACATCCAGAAGGTAGAAGCCTGGCCCGCCCATGGCATTCTTCAAATTGCCCGAGCAGTGAAGAATGCTGTCGCGGATGGCTTCGGCTGACAACCGTCTGGGACGGAAACGCCAAAGTAGCTCTCCGGTCGCGTCCATCCTCAAGCCTGATTCTCTCGGCTGACTCTGTTGTTTGAAGGTCTCTGAGGTCAGCAGGATTCTGAGAAGCGATTTGATGGAACCGTTGCTTTGAAGAAACTCATCGGCCAGCCAATCCAGGAGGTCCGGGTGACTGGGGCGAAGCCCGTTTTTACCAAAATCACTCGGCGTGCCAACCAGGCCGCGCCCGAACACATAGTGCCAAAGACGGTTGACCATGACGCGCGCGGTCAGAGGGTGTTTTGGATCCGTGATCCATCGGGCCAATTGAAGGCGTCGGTCCTTTTCAAGCGCATTTTCTTCCAAGGTGAATGGATTGAAAATTCGAGGGGAAGCTGGTCGAATGGCTTCCCTCTCTTCCAACGGGTCTCCCCGATACAAACGGTGAGTTGGTTTGGGCTGAGTGAAAGTGCCCAACCAGGCAGTGGGAAG